>Ga0209611_10008076_pt1 | contig 16629 bp, 14 predicted proteins | sample S1TSphgellanicum_3_FD_187693 | JGI IMG/M metagenome (GOLD analysis project Ga0209611, IMG submission 187693) | Host-associated microbial communities from peat moss isolated from Minnesota, USA - S1T2_Fc - Sphagnum magellanicum MG (SPAdes) (version 2) | ecosystem: Host-associated > Plants > Peat...
GTATTATATGCCTGGAAATATCACAAAGGCTGATTCAACTATTAATAATCACTACTTGGAGGCTTATAAGCATTCCAATCATTAATACTAAAGAAAATTACGGAACTAAGGCTTAACTAATTATTGAGCTATAATCCATGGCTCACACTTGGCTTGTGAAATGGACGACTACTTTCATGCCACCAAGGTTGGGCGACATTCGGTCGTGGAACTTGCACAGTTCTATTTGAAGGGCTATGTTTCCACATGGTGGAAGACCATGAGGCAAGAAGAAGGGACAAACCATGGCTACACATGGAAATTCTTCAAATAACGCATTGAGTTGGAATTCATTCCAAAGAATTCGGACTACATCTCAAGATGCAAACTCTGTGACCTTGTGAATGCAACTAATGACAATTTGTGCCAATACGTGAGGGTGTATTCCAAACTCATGCTTGAGATCCGGCATATGCACGAGTTAGACCACATGTGCCACTTTGTGATGGGGCTTTCAACTTGGGCCAAACGCAAGCTTGAAGAGAATTGGCCCGCTCCACTATCCAAGGCTATCATGAAAGTGGAAGGCTTTTCGGATGTGAGATGAGGTGAAAAGTTTGGGTTCAAGAAGGATAACAAGTTCCTTCACAAGAAGGGACGCCATGAAGGGGAATGGAACCGAAGGCAAGACACCTCAAAAAGGGAAAACCTAAACAATTTCAAAGCTCGGGTTTCAAACCCAAAGGGAATTTCATCAAGAAGGGGGCTCTTTTTAAAGTGAGCCAACCCAAGGGGATGTTAGTGGGAAGCCCAAAGGAGCGTGTTTCAATTGCAATGAAGTGGGGCATTATTCCAAAAATTGCCCCAAACCCAAACCAGGGAATGGGGTTTTAAGGTAATTGCCCTTACCACCAACCTAGCCCAAGGTGAATGTAATCATTTCATTTTCTTGAAAGGGAAGGTTTCTAAATTGGATGTGCTATGTCTTTTGGACACAGGGGTTTCCCACAACTTCATAACCCAAGATAGTGCCAAAAGAATGGAGCTCTAGTTGGAGGAGCTCAAGGCATCCATTGAGGTGCACTTTGTGGATGGGGTTCTCATCGTACCACATTGCAAGCAAAAGATGTGCCTTTTCAACTAGGGAATTGGAGAGGAGAGGTGGATTTGTTAGTTTCCACTGTAGGGGGGATGGATTGCATTTTGGGAATGGAATTCATAACCCATAATAATGTGCTCATAGAAGGGCACAATAGGCTAGTTAGAATCTCATCCAAAAATGGGATCGTTTGGGTGAAGGCACATGAAGTGCTTAGTGCGGGTGGATCAACCATCCACTTGATGTTAGGAAAGACTTTGAAAAAGGGATGTGTGGGAGGTTATGGCATGTTGTGTGTGATGCGTGTGTTGGATGAGTTTGAACGAAAGGAAGCTACCAACTTGGTGAGTTTTCCCAAGTGCGTTAAGCGAATCTTGGATGAATTCCCGGATGTGATGCCCAAAGAGTTGCCCAATGAGTTGCCCCTGAGAAGATAAGTTGACCATGCAATCGAGGTGATGTCGAGAATGGTGCCTCCCGCCAAGGCCCCATATCGAATGAGTCATGAAGAGTTGAAAGAGCTTAAGGTTCAACTTGAGGAACTTCTTGCAAAGGGATACATTAAACCTAGCAAGTCACCACATGGGGCATTTGTCCTTTTTGTTCACAAGAAGGATGGGACATTGAGGATGTGTGTGGATTATATAGCCTTTAACAAGGTGATAATGAAGAATCGATACCCATTACCTCGAATTGATGATTTGTTTGATTGACTTTCGGGAGTTAAAATGTTTAGTAGGATTGACCTACATTCGGTGTATTACCAAATTTGAATTGTAGGAAGGGATGAAGAAAAGACCGCTTGTCGCACAAAGTATGGCTCATATGAGTTCTTAGTGATGCCTTTTGGACTCACTAATGCACCCACCACATTTTGCACACTCATGAACGACATCTTTCAGGAGTGGCTTGATGATTTTGTGGTCGTATACATAAATGATATTTTGGTCTATAACGATTCCATGGAGGAACATGTGGAGCATCTCCAGAAGGTGTTCCAAAGGTTGAAAGAAAACAAGTTATATGCCAAGTTTGAGAAATGCGAATTTGGGGTGACGGAAGTGGATTTCCTTGGACATGGGATCACCCAAGAAGGCTTGAAAATGGATGACCATAAGGTGAAGGCAATTTTCGATTGGGAATTGCCTAAGTCGATTTTGGCCTTAAGATCCTTTTTAAGATTGGCTTCCTATTATTGTAAGTTCATCAAGAACTTTGCAAAGATAACCACGCATTTGACAAACCTTTTGAAGAAATCACTCGGAACCTATGATTGGGACGAAGTATGCAATGAAGCCTTTGAAACCTTGAAAGGTAATATGGTGAAAACGGTTGTGTTCAAGTTGCCCGACTTTGACAAAGATTTTGAGATCCACTTCGATGCCTTTGATTTTGCAATTGGAGGTGTCCTAATGCAAGATGGAAGGTTAGTGGCATTTGAAAACAAGAAGTTAAGCGAGTCAGAGCGAAGGTGGTTAACACATGAAAAGGAAATGGTCGTGATGCCCGATGTGCTATGTCGAAAACACCAACTTAAGGCGGTGTATGTGGGGGAAATAGACCTTCAAAAGGAAGTTCAACTAGCGAGCCGTCGTGACGAGTTTGCCAAGGAAATAAAGCGGAACATTTAAAAGGGAATCAAATCACACTTCCACTTGCGAGATGGACTATTGTGGTATAAGAAAAATCGACTCTATGTTCTAGAAGGGAGGTTCAGGGATGTGCTCTTGAAGGAATGCCATGATGGGCCACTTGCGGGCCATGGTGGTGCAAAGCTCACCACAACATTCCTCAAGAAGTCCTACAATTGGCCTAATTTAAAAAACGATGCAGAGGAATACATGAAGACTTGCTTAATTTGCCAACAAAATCGAACACTTAATAAAAAACAAGCAGGATTATTGGGACCATTATTAATTTTTGAAGGGCCGTGGGAAAATGTGTCCATGGATTTCATGGTGAGTTTGCCACCATCAAGGGGATTTGATGTGATCATGGTGGTGGTTGATCGATTTAGCAAGATGGCACATTTCATTCCCACCAAGGAAAGTGCCACGGCCCAAGAGATGGGAAGGTTGTTCTTCACACACGTGTTCAAACATCATGGCTTCCCAAAGGACATTGTGTTGGATCGAGACCCAAAGTTCACAAGCAAATTTTGGCAAGCCTTGTGGAAGCACATGGGGTCGGAGTTCAAGATGAGCACCTCATTCCGACTTTAAACGAATGGACAAACCGAGACAATGAACTTGGTTATCCAACAATTCCTAAGGAATTATGTGGCGGTGGATCAACAAGATTGGGTGGACCATTTGGAGTTGGCCGAATTTTGCTACAACAATTCGGAGCATTCGGCAACAAGTTCCATTCCCTTTCAAATGGTGATGGGCAAGTCACCAATTGTGCCGACAACTTGGGCCGCACATGGGCAACCCTCAAATGATGTAAATGAGGAAGTGCCAATGGTCACACAACTTGATGAAGAGAGGCAGTGCTTATGGGAGATGGTTAAGGCTAATCTTGAAAAGGTGCACAAACGGTACAAGGATTTTGTGAACAAGTCTCGACCAAAGGTGAGCTTTGAAAAAGTAGATGATGTGGTTGAACATAAAAAATTTCAAGTTGCTAGAAGGTTTAAGCCACAAGTTCTTGGGCCCATATGCAGGTCCATTCAAAGTGTTGGAAAAAAAATTCCCTAACATTTACAAGTTAGAACTATTGGAAAATCTTAAAGTTCATCCCACATTTCATGTTTCACTTTTGAAGCCGATTTTTAGTGATGCCTCAAGGCCAAATTGAGAGCACAATTCAAGGCCTCCATCCGACCTCATTCATAATGAACCAGAATTTGAAGTGGAATTTGAAGTCAAGGCAACTAAGGGGGTGAAAGTGGGAATATTTGGTCAAGTGGAAAGGGATCTAATAGAGGCATCTTGAGTGAATGAGTCAGATATGGAACACGCCCAAGAAGCCATAGAAGATTTCCATAATAGACCAGCAAAAAAACAAAAGAAACATAGAATGTGATGATGACATCACCTTTCTTTTAGTGGGGCAGGGAATTGCATAAATGTACCACATCAAATTGTAAGTGAAATAAAGGCTAAAGAATTTCAAGAGATTGTATCATGAACATAATGAATATTACTAAAAGAGTTGTTAAGTGGTAGGGATAAATGGAACTTTCTTGTGTAAACCCAAATCAAAATCGAACTCCCACATTGGGGCTAAGAGAAACCTTGGCCCCAAAAGAGGAGGCAAGCAAGGTGAGCTTGTGGGGATGTGCACATGTTTAAAGTGCATCCCAAAGGGTTGGTTGGTAGTGGCAGCCAACATGGGAAGTCATGACCTCGTTCGCATACTATAATTACGTAGCTTAGGACTTAAGTTTTTGCAAAGCCTAAATGTTGCTTCTCGTACCTTGATAGACATACCTTTAATTAGGCTTGATTATTGTGATCAAGGCACAAGGTTGAGAAAGGAGTCATGTCAAGTAACTTAGGTCAAAATTAGATTTGGCTTGAGTTCCTCATGAAGGGAAGGATGGAATAAGTGCCTCCCAAATGAGGGCTTTGTCAATTAAGCTAGTTTAGGTTTTTTGACGAAGCAAAGGTTAAGGGTTTTTTATGAGACCCCCTTGGACTTGCCAAGAAAGTGTTAGAAGTTTGGGGATGCTTAAGTTAGCTTGAGGCAAGGTCTTGCCGTAGAAGTCGGCAAGTAATGGCCAAGGATCCAAGTGAGAGCAATTGCATTGAGAAAATAATTTCTAAGTGTTAATGAGGACATTGACCTCTTCTTCTAGTGGGGGAGAGTGTCACAACCCTAGCTTTGGGCTCGCGACCAAAGCAAGGGTTTATAAAGGTGCGAGCTAAGACTGAGCTCGGGAGTCACATTTCATGCTTTCGGGAGTGTAAAGAATGTCAGGGAATGAACCTTCACACTCCCAAGTGAACTCCCATTTTGGGAGTTGGAGTCCCAATGGACTTCCTAATGTTTAGAAGGTAATTGCAAGAATCAAAACTTCTTGGATTGAGATGTTCCTCATATCATTGAAAAGCTCTTGGAATGTAAATGTCCAAAATGGGCTCACATGACCCATTTGAACACCTAAAACACAAGTTATGGCCAAAAGAAAGGCCGAGAGTCAAATTGGCAATTTGATTCCCGACCACTAAAAGTCTAGAATCACCTTAATTTCCTTGCGTACAGGTGACATGAGACATATCATTGGAAAGTTCTTGATGAGGGCTATAACTTTACTTTAAACCTCATCTTAATCGGAGGTTTGCAAACAAAGTTATGGGGCCCCAAAGTTGGGACTCCCGCAACTTTGGGGCACATAATATACTATAAGGGGGAAGGTTGTGGCTTCCCCCAAATTCGGGCCGTGGTGAAGCTTGTGAGTTCGAATTTGCCCGTGGCTCATCCTAGCACTAAAAGTGCTCCAACTATGCATTAACCAACTTGTTGCTTGGTTTATGCAGGTTTGTGTGAATAAGTGAATTGCTTGTCCATCTTCCCGCTCCCATTCTGAAGCTCTAGCACGCCCCTCTACCCCCGAAGTGTTACGAGCTAGGGAATGTGCACCCAATTCTTTGTTCTTTCGCTGTTTTAACTTTAGATTCACATTTGAATCTATCAAGGAGCTAAGGAGTGCGTCAGTGATCGTGTGAAAGTTGGTGCGACAACAAGTGTACCCCATTGATTAACCCCTTCAAATGGATTCTGATGTACTATTGATGTAGTGTAACCTAAACCTGAATTTTTGGTAGGAGTTGTACTAGATGATGGTGGCGCTGTAGACGTTTGATGGTACCATTGTGAAGATCGTGAATTGAAAAAAATTGGCTCAAATGATTGTGTGTTACTTTGTAGTTGATACCTTGGCTTTGGCTGAGCGGTAGTGCTTTCATCATCCGAGGACATGGTGTTGTCCCATGCCCTAAAATTTTGTAGTAATACCAAGCATTAGTTACAAAGTTTTAACACAACGTACGGTTTGAAAAATATAGTGTGTTGACGAAGATGAACGGCGACAAACGAACATTGGTGGATGGACGTTGATGGATAAAAGGGGTTGAACGGATGAATGGCGACGGACGTCGGATGAAACGGCGTAATGGAATGAATTGTGATGAAACGAAACGACAAAATAAAATGGATTACGATTGCGATGGACTACATTGATGACAATGCTGCAGAGCGGTCTACATCTATGAACTCTACGATGATGGCATGCAGAAGAGAAGAAAGATTTTTTTTTATAATTTTGTGTTTTTTTAATTTATTATTCTCTTCTTCTTCTTCTTTTAGAGCTGCTCCATGGGCTATTCACTACATGACTACAAGCTCAAAAACACACAACAGTGCATAGCCCAAATGTTATCTTCAAAACCCATGTACAAGGAAAGCAAATGTATGTGGGGTTGCATCACCTGGTGCAGATCTTGTATTGCAATCCAACCTTGTGTGTGTGTGTGTGTGTGCATGCTCCTAAAACCTAAAGCTAGCAGTAAAACAAGCTTTGGAGGTGTTCACTCCTTCTTCCCTCTAAAGCTCCAGAACTCAAAACTTCACAACTTGTAGCTTATTTTCAGTATCCCTTTCCTTCACTTGCATTATTGCTAGTTATGGTTACAATACAAGAGTAGAAAAAGAAAAGGAAGTAGCAACAACTCAAGAACACAAGAAACCAGCAAGCAAAAGAAACCCAAGAAACTCAAAGCTAAGAAAAATCTACCATTTTCAACATTAAGTGAAAAAGAGCAATTTTTCTAGAATTAAATTGAAAAGAAGGAAAGAAAATGTAGTGTATGTAAATGGTGGCCGTGTAATAGCTGTTGTGAACATCTAAGAATCTAGTTTAACTATGGAAGAAACTCTCCTTAACAAAGGAATTCTAAAAAAATTAACAAGAAAAGGGAAGAGTTTGGCCTTTTATATAGCCGTCAACAAGCTAAAACCCTAAACAAGCCATAACCCTAAAACACCTAATAGTGTACATTAACCTAAAAACGTACATTAATCCTAAAGGCATGATTAGCATGCATTTAATTGACCGTCATGTATGAAGCTATGCATACCAGCATGACAAAGGGTCTTGGGTTGGGTTGTTGGGAGTTGGGGATGTCATGTGGTTGAGATTTTTCCATTGTTTTTGGTGTTTGTTCATGAAAGGAAGGTTGGGAGGTTTTGTGGGAGTTATTATCTTTGGGTTTGATTTGTTTTCATAAGTGTTGGTGGGATTTGGAATTTGGTGAATGGAATCTAAACAAACAAAGACTCAAAGAGCTCATCAATAACTTTTCCTCTTATGAATTTCCTTTCTACGTGTGATTTGAGCATAAGGGTTGTAGATTGAGAATTTTGATCTTGTGATCTTGGTTTTCGTTTTATTTTGTAGTTTTGGCACTTTAACAAATAAAAGAAATCTGATTTTTCTTCTTGTTTTTTCTTGTAAATTTGTTGCCTTTGGAAATCATTTTCAGAGCTTGAAACATTAATGTAAAAATTTGAAAATTTAATTGTAAAAAATGAAAAGAAAAATGAATTATTAAATAAAATTTAAAGAAATAAAGAATTTAAAAAAATCGACCAAAATTAATTAAAGAAAATTAATAAATAAATTTAAAAAATTGAAAAAATATATTAAAAATTCAAATTCAAATTTAAAAAAATAGCCTGGTAGGTAATTTTGAACATGTGGAAGTTCCCCTGCCAGGCTGGCAGCTACTGTCCGGCCCATGGAAGTTACTCTGACAGGCTATGAGAGAAATCTTATGGTAGGACCCAAAAATACAAAGAGAAAAAACTGGCGGTGCTTTACGGTTTTTGAATGAGCTACGAGTAGCCAGACTTCCAATGGTTTTGGGCTTTCAGTTTTGCACATGTTTAGCTCTGATCATTGCTTGGACCTGCAACAGGGGTCTATAGTCAGGCTTACAATGATTAAAGGCACAATCAATCAAGAACCATTCTCCTCAACCATTTTACCCACTTGATTCTATGGATTTATGTATATGCGTATTCAGTCAGGACCTTGATATGAATGTTATTACCATGGCTATAGCATCAAATCTCCAAGTAGCCAAAAAACAGATAGCCAAAATGCCTGGAGGAATAAGTAGGCAGGGTACTAAGTATAAGTACAATTTGACAATAAATTTGTGTCACGATGTGTGACCGTGCCGGAGTGGTTAACGGGCATGACTCGAAATCATGTGGGCTCTGCCCGCGCAGGTTCGAATCCTGCCGGTCACGCTTCTTTCTTAAAGAAGTCACAGAAAGAGAAAATAAGCTGTGAATAATTTTTTTTCTAATTCTAAGGGGTTCGAATCCTGCCGGTCATGTTTCTTTTTCTAATAGAAGTCACAGAAAGAGAAATAAGCTGATGAATAATACTTTTTCTGATTCTAAATTCATTAGCTTATTTTTCTTTCTGTGACTTCTTTTATGTCCAAGTTGATGGATTCCAATTTAGCCGCTGCGGACCGTCTGCTTCATCGACGGATCCCTCGATGTCCTGCAGTCTGCAACTCCATCTCCACTTCCGCCGCTGTCCTTCCCGCACAGATAGGGCAAAGTATAGCTCGCAACTTGATTCTTCACTCGCATTTTCACGCAGTTTTTGAGTCTTTTCACTTTTCGTTGCGGTGGATCCAGAGGTTGCCAAAATCATACACGATTTTTTACGTCAACTCTATTGTGCAAGCTTTCCATAATTTCCTTTCGATGTGCTTTGCGTCTGGTGATGCTGGGAACAACTGGTCCGCATTTGCAGGCGAGGTTTTTGATATACCGGTTCTCCCATAGTACTTTATTCCTGGTTCCATTTTCTCAGATCCACATTGTTTGCTCCAGATTATGCGATTGTTAAGAGTCCTCGCCCACAAAATCAGTTTGGATTTGAGTTAGCAACGCGGACAACTTAAGATATCCCATTGAAAACTAGAGACGAAGTTCTTGGTGAACCAATTTGTAACAATGGAAAAGGTAGCATTGCGTAACATGAGACCTAAATATGTAGGAGCAGTCCTGGCATGGATAATGGTGAATGTGATGGTGCATTTCGCAACAAATGCCCTCTGAGTAGATCATTCTGATTTGGTCACTAAACCCTGAGAACGTTAACACTGTCCCCTCAAGGCTGAAGAGTCTCAAGTATGTTACTTTTTCTGACCTACTCACTACTGAGGAAACAAGAATTTTGAGAAAACAAAAATCATATGTAACAAATATTTTACAGGACAACACACTGATGCAATGGCTGGTTGCAGGAAGGCAACTCATTTCCATTGGTTTTTTTTTAATGCCTCTGATCTCATTCGCTCAATCTCTTCCACGCTTGACATTGTTTTTGAAACTTGATCTGATGTGTAGATCCAAAGGCATCCAAATTGCAAGACCAGCAATTGGCCTTGGGCAGGAAGAAGGGTGCAAGCAGGTGATGTAGTAGAGAAATCTGTAAAGTAACCCTGCCTTTTCACCCCCTACCCCCTATTTCAACCTCAAACCTTTCTATCCAAGAGTCATTGCTTTGTTTCCTGTTAGTGGTTGGGGTATGTTATGTTGGATCAGGTTTGTAAACATTGGATAATTAGGTATCGATTTTTTCCTGGTCTGATAGATGTGTTTCTCATGCTCAGATTGTAGCAAGAGCACACTCTTTTAAACTTAGATCCAAATGAGTAGTGAGAGGAATGATGTTTCTGTGCATTAAGCACGGTCAATTGTCCAATTGCGCAATTTGTTCGGTCATGATGACCTGGCATTCAATCACATGGCGTTCTCAAAACATTTCTGACTTTCTCACTCTATGTTTTATCACTCTCACACATGAACTTTGAACACCTTGGAAGTAATATTCCTTTCAATGGCTATAGGGGAATCAAGAGATTGAAAACGCAGCCAGGTGGTATAGGAATAATTTTGATGAGATAATGCCATTTGACTTCCAACAATTCAAAGAAAATTGAGAGGGTTCATATTGTCTTTGATGCTCAAAACAAGCATCTGTGTCTTGTGAATTCCCTGTCAATTATAAGCTTTGGTGGTGGTGTTACCTTCTGCACACTGAACTCACACAATTTACACATCATATCCTAAGCCTAACCTGCAACATGGATGTTTCCATAGCATTGATAAAATGACAACTAACTTCAAAATGTTGCAGACACTTGCACTGAAGTCACTAATGCAAAGTCAAAACTGAGATCAGAGACACATATTCAATGATAAATTTTAATGTCATTACCAGATTTATGCAAGCAAGATGCTGGAGATACATTCAGCCCCATTAGATTTTATTTTAAAAAAAGACACTTGTGAAGCAACATTCTTCTTTGGGCAAATCCATCCTTAAGTGGTACCACTAGGAATCACTTCAAAGAATAGTTGAGGCAGCAAAATTGATCAAATGATTTTTTTGATTCTTAAAAAAAAAAATCATCATTATAGATTTTTTTTTCATGTTTATTGATTGCATGCATTAATATTTGATCTTAAATTTTTATTGAAATAAAAAAAGTTGAAAACCATAACAAATTTGTATTCTTAATTGTCATGGCCCCTTCAAGAGTCATGCTCTTGAACTTTGAAAATTCATAAACTAAGTTATACCTACTCAATTAATTATTTTTTTAAAATTAATTTTTAAAGATGCTTTAGAAAAATATTTCTCAAAAAAATAAAATCAAAACATTTTTCAAATTAGTGTTGAAAATTTTTTTTAAGAAAAATTCATTACGTTGTTAAATTTTTTTTCAAAATGCAATGATTAGAAACATCAAAATATAACATATTTTTAATATCGTTGAAGTTTCAAAATTTATACCACTTAATGAATGTACTCACAATTGTTTTATAATAAAAAATTAATTTAAATATTTTTAATTATCTTTTATAGTTCAATAAATCTAGTAAAATGAAGGTGTGACATTCTAGTGGTACCACCCAAGGATTGGGTTCCTTTCTCTAACTGAAATCCAACAGTTTGCAATGATGCATTGAAACTGTCTTGATAAAAATAAATACTATTTTACAATTAATTAGTGTACCCAACTCTATTGATATTCTAAGGCTGGGTTTCAAATGTCGAACTTTGAGATACCTCAGCTGGGCCACTTGACTGGGGAAAACAACTCATGAAAGTGTTTTGATCAGCAAATTCATTGCAAATTGTTTTGATCAACAATGAATTGCATGTATGTTACCAAATTTGCAATTGAGCAACCTTGAGGCTCGGGGGAAAGAGAAAACCAAATGGGTAGCTAGAACCGTGAAATTTTGGCACAAGCTGGAGAAGCCTTGTTGTTGCAGGGACGTTTGGAGGTCTTGTTTTAGCAGGCAGGCACAGTTCGATCATTGCCAGCAAGAATTGCATAATTGTCCTTGCGAGTAAGATTAGTGCATTGAAAGCCCAAGATGCCTGCAAGTATCCTTTGCGTGTAATTTGCAACATCGTGTGGTGATTTTCCAGCACCACATGTGAACTCCTCCGGTAGCGGCTTGAGGAAGATGATCTCGTAAACAGGCCTAGGGTTCATGAAGGAGAAGAAAGGATCCATGCATTTCCATCCCGTGGCGGTGGTGCCGGGAAACATGGACATTTTGATGTTCATGGCTACTGGGGTAATTTGGTCCGTCAACTCGGCGAAGAGGGACGAGAAGCGTAGTAGATACGGTTGGCGGCGAGTGGTGCCTTCGGGACAGATTGCTAAATCTTCTTCCTTTAACAGCCTGCAAATATTGGCAGCATCTTGCGCTCTGTTGCGGGTGAAGGCTGCAGTCTTAATGGGTGCTATCATGTGAGAGAGACGGGAAATGGAGTATGTAACTGCAGTGACGGGACGTCCCAGTGCGACTGAGAGAAAAATGGGATCCAACATTGTCCTGTGAGAACAAACGAACAACACTCCGCGTTTCCCGTTCTTGTTTTGCGCGGGAGTTGGCGGTTTTCCCTTGATCACCACTCGGACGAGAAAATAACTCCAAACCATCGGGAACACGCCTGCAGCTATGCTTACGACAGCAAGCACGCAGCCCATGGGCATCCAAAGGAGCGTAATGAGTGCGAGGAATGGAGTGGGAAGTTGCACAAGACGCCCGTTGTAAAACACTAGTCTCTTTGGGAGATGCCTCTAGTTGCAGGCTCCACATTTGTGTTTGTGGGCACAATGTAGCCTTCCTGGATCACACAAGACGCATTTGTGAGTTCGCATTCAATTACCCTCGCATAATTACACCGAGAACGTGAGCTCATCATGAAACCAGTCATTTCCTTTCCTTTCCTTTCATCCCCACCAGAATCGTAAAGAGTGGGCAGATATTTAGAACTGGCAAGGAAACCCTAGTTTCCAGTGGCAGGCGAACACGGACCATTTCTCCCTGCATTTTAGCCTTACCTACTTACGCGGACTCTTGGGATTGCGGAGGAGGATCGTAATATGGAACCGGAAAGCCATGAAAACTCATCACCTTGCAAAGAGCTAAGAATGAATAGTCATTTTTGCCGACTCCAAGACCGACATTCGGAGCATCTTCCCTCTTCCACGCCGCCTTGAGAGCGTCACGTTTGACTACACGCTTCAGAAGTTCAGGGCCTTTCACGAAGCCAGTTGCTCGCCCCCCCTTAGTCAATTGAATTTCGGTCCCAATATTAACTCCGTCGGCGACCAGAAAATCCCTCGCAAACCACTCCACCATGATGCGTGGAGCACCAGTAAGCACATACCGTTGGCCGAACGAAGAGAACAGCCGCCATGTCACAGGGTGAACATCTTCCAAGAAAAACTTGGGCAGTGTGGCTCGCGTCACGGATTCAATCTTTCTCACTCGGAGCCCCGCGAAAGTGAGGAAGATGAGCAACCGTATCGCGGACGGCTCCGACACACAACTATTCAGAAAATAACCGGGGAGAAGAGAAGGAGAAGCGCAGAACGCAGAACGCCACAAGCTTCGAGCGCCACCAACATGAAGTACGGAAGCGTACTCCTTCCTCGCAACAAATTCCCGAAAAATTCCGACACCACAGTCTTCTCTTCTCGGCCATCCTTGCAACAACTCGTCAAATCCCCAAACTTGCTATTAACGCGAGTATAATGACTGGCTTTGACAGCCGTCTACTGCTGCTTGATCTTCTGCTCACCCCTGCAACACCATTGCAACGTCGACTAAGCTGACCATCACGGGCAAATGGCAAAATTTACAACCACCTCCTCACCTCAAAATGCAACAAACCATGCTAAATCTAACAAATGAAAGTTCTCAAACACTTTTAACTGACTCGAATCACTAGAGGATACGCCCGACGTACATCAAAACTCACACCCGCTTTTAAAAGGAAATACACTTTAAAATTACTTATATCGCATGAACTTTTCGTGCTACAATTCGGTTGTTCTGCAATAGAGTTCGTCTATCTTCAGGTCTGGAAATGGCGAGCTGCACGTCCGTTCAGTACTTCTTCTGCGTTTAAGTATTAAGAACTCACCTATTATTTCTCCTCCCTCTCTTTCTCGCTCGTTTAAAGGTTGTTGCATTAAAGCCGCTTCAAACTGAGAAATGAGCGAGACACGAGAAAGAGAGGAGCAGACTCCAGAGGGCGATGTATTTATCAATCTGTTACAAATGCACAATCGCAAGTGATGAAGAAGCAAAATGGGAGTAACACAAGCGGATACTGCAGACACGTAAAGTCCGTCGCTGGTTCTGAATAAATATGTGCACAAGCTCGCTGCGTATTCTAACAGCGTATAAAGCCCCGTCGAGGCCTCGCGTGATCGGCATCATGGCTACATTTTGTACAATGGATGTATTGTAATGTAAAATACGTCCAATGAAGGCTTCCCATGAAAGAATTGAATTCGTTATTGGGTGTGTGACTGTACTGTACTATTGGATGCTGTATTTTTGTGACCCCAATTCCAAGTTTGCAGCTGCCATGTTTGCTACTCATTGCTTAACTTGTGGTGGGTGGGTTTGTTGTCCATCGCAATGCACACCACATTCCAAAAAATTCCAACTTTTTACTTATTACTCACTTTGTTTGGTGGGTGGGGGTTGTTGTCCGTCCCTCTTTACCAGAAAGTCTGTAAAGACTTCCAACTTCTACGTTGCAATCGTATGTAGCCAGCTTCTCTGCCCCAGAGAAACAGACTGGTTATGTCTATTCAGGTTCCTCTTTCTGCCTGGTTGCCGAAGCCCAGGCTCCAGCACTCTCACTGGAGTTGGCAGCAAGTGCCAATTCTGTACTGAGAGCGAAATTCTGCCATGCCCCTGTCCATTCCCTGGCGAAAGATCTGTAACAGGTTGCAAATAGGACAAGATAGGTAGCAATTTACAGAATTCGCCGATTCTGCCATTTAAGAAGACCTGAAAACCTGTAGAATCTGCAGGTATAGACCTTTGCCAACTTAATTTGTCATATATTCTTTCTTACTTTTAACACCAGGAATTAGGCCTATGTGACCAGCTTTTCCAGATGCATCCTCATAGGGGGCACCCTGCTGCGTTTCACAGTTCGCACAGTAAGAGCTTACATCGTGGAATTGGCCATACAACAGCCATAGAGGGCCTGCTCCCCATTATATTGCTTTAGCTGCTTACTGTAGCCTAGGGTCAGTTTCCACATTGACAAAACGAATAATAATTTTTTTTCATGAAATGAATTGGTTCTTTAGTTTTGAATTTATTTTTTTTTTCCCATCATCTCTTATAATATTGTGATATGAGTAATGAAATTATTCAGAGTATAGCCTATGATAATTATGATGATTTTCAACATGTCAACTTCATATTCTCACAAAATTTCGTTTCCCTATTCTGAGGATTATTTAATGATGGAACTGACCTTAGGGTAAGGTATTCACCTCTCCTATTAGGTGCCTACCAAGTTCAACATTTTTTTTTGCAACGAGCCAATTTGCAAAATCACTCCAAAAAAAAAAAGAAACTATCAAGGCTCCCCAAAATAGAAGGTTTTATTTTGGCGTATAGAGTTCCTCCCCTTTGGCCCACCTACATATGTGAAAGGAGGACAACATTTGCCAAAAGCATATGGGATGAAAGTGAGGTGCTATGGAGAACATGCTGGGAACATATTGGGAACCTCAAAGGAACCCATTGGGAACTTAAAGGGAACATAATGGGAACACATTGGGAACCAGGGAACAATGAAACACCCCCCTGCCCCTCCCAAGTTAAAAGGAAAAAAACGCAAGGCACCTTGAGCGCATGCATGGCCTTCCCATTGGCTGCATGAAATTTCTCTTCCCAAAAGAGTTTGTCACCATTTTTGGCCTGACGTGCATTTGAAGCCATATTAACCAGTTGTAAGATGACATGTGAGTTATGTAGATATCACTTTTACTCCTACTAAAAACATGGTAATAAAATGGTGTTTGGAATCAGTAACTTTTTTTAATTTTTTGGACGCACAAATGTTTTGTTCCTGTCACTCTAAACAAGAAACTCTCTTTCAACTTATTTTATTCTAAATGTTGGTTCCTTGAAATTTTCTCCAATTTGATTCTTATGACAAACATTTTTTTAATTTTTTTTTTCATAATTCTGTTTATGCAATAGCCTTAGTTATTAGAAGTTCGACCTAGTCTATCTGTTAAGGAAGGTAGTTTGCTTTTCTTTTGTTTTGTTTATTTTGTTGTCACATTGAGATCTCCCAAACCGCAGCGCCTCTTGCCATGCCCTTGGTACCATTGAAAAGCCCTCAATGAGTAGAGGGTGCATCTAGTTGGTTTCATAATGTTGTGACCTATGGTGAGAAGTCATTGAATATTGAACAATTCTTTCATTGAAAATTTATTTAATTCAAAACTAAAAATTATAGGAGAATTTGGGTGCACTTCAGGAAACATTGTTGAAAAGTCCTCAATGAGTAAAATTTAATGAAGGTGATTCGGAATTTTTACAACTAAGGTGTGAGAAATATTAAGTTTTGAGTAGATTTTTGTTGCTAGAAATTGAATTAAATTACAAAAAATTGGTTTTGGAAGGAAAAATTAGTTGAGTAACAAGTTCACACTTGGGCCAACAGCACAGACTACACTAGTAGAAATGATTTTAAATCATTGAGTCAAAGACATCAACAAAAATTCAATGAGGTCCATTAGCACTAGCACACCATCCAATCTAAAAAAACAACCTTGAAAAGGTAAAAGCCAGGGAGCATATTAAGGTTCTCTCTTGTAACTAGTGGTAACCCTTGCCTGCAAGGCACAGACGGTTTTCAAGTGTGGCACATTTCAAGTGGTCGTAAGGTTACTTCAAACTTGGAACACCCACTAAGTCGGAGCTAAAATAAAAACCTGGCTAAAATATGGAGGAAAGAGGCATCCATCCATCCATCCACTCATTCATCCATTCATCCCAAGGTTGAGGGACCCTATAAACCTTATAAGAGACCTTATCAAACCCAAACCCTCCCTTGCTAGTGTGCCTTATCTCCAATTTTTTCATCACTCCTTGAAACAAATATTTGCCGGAGAAAGAAAACCCCCAAAAGAAAAAGAAGGGCGCTCAGAGCAGCCGGAGGG
>Ga0209611_10008077_pt1 | contig 16629 bp, 14 predicted proteins | sample S1TSphgellanicum_3_FD_187693 | JGI IMG/M metagenome (GOLD analysis project Ga0209611, IMG submission 187693) | Host-associated microbial communities from peat moss isolated from Minnesota, USA - S1T2_Fc - Sphagnum magellanicum MG (SPAdes) (version 2) | ecosystem: Host-associated > Plants > Peat...
ATTTCCAACAATTACCTAATTATAGTATGCAAATTCTTGACGGATGAAAAATCAATTACAGGAGGGAAATTTGAACTTGTTTGTTGCATCACAAACATTTTGTTGTTCATTTTGTATGAAAGTAAAGGAAGTTACACTGCTTTATCACTTGTCCAAGCTAATTTTGCAACATATTGCACTTAATTTGATAAGTCTATGCGCTTCTTTCACTCACAAAACTAGAGTTAGAAGACAAACAAAAGGTTCTCGAGTTGCAGGTGTGCCCATGTCTTTTCTTTTGATTTTTTTGATTTCACAGAAGTGGCAAAATTATATTGAAAAAAATGACTTTCCAAGCTTTTCTCAAAAAAGAATTTCTGAATCTGGTTTTTGCACAGCCCTTGTTATAAAGAATACCACTACCCAAGGATCCTTCCGTAGTCGTCATGAGCAGAATGTACAGCCCTAGTTATAAAGGATACCACTACCCAAGGATCCTTCCATAGTTGTCATGAGCAGAATGTACAGCCCTAGTTATAAAGAATACCACTTCCCAAGGATCCTTCCGTAGTCATCATGAGCAGAATGTACAGCCCTAGTTATAAAGAATACCACTACCCAAGGATCCTTTTGTAGTTATCATGAGTATACAGCCCAGGTTATAAAGACTACCACCACCTAAGGATCCTTCTGGGGTTGTCATGAGCAGAATGTACAGCCGTGGTTACAGTAGCTACCGTTATAACCAGGAGAAAGTAGCCTCCTCACTATTTCCCATCAATCCAGACTAATTGCAAACTGATCTGTGGACTTTTCATTAGACATTTAACACCTTGAGGCATGTATCTGTCAACAAAAGCTCCCAAGTCACATAGTAAATCTCAGCCAAGACCCACCAAGTTACTCAGGAGTACAGTTTCTTGTCCTTCCTGGATAAAATTCCACAGAAAACACAATGCCATATTGTCCACTGGCACCAAAGAAATAGAGAGTCGCAGTGATTGTTTATCACTTTCTAACTCTTTGACAGAGTTGTCAGTAGATACATTTGATTACAGAATTGTTGTTCTTTCATTTGCTAATTCATGGCAACAAGATCCAGTATTGCGCTCTCATATCATGTGCAAAAACTTTGATGAAAAAATTGCTCACCACACTCACCATAGTATGTGCTGTCAAAGGTCAGATGACAGTGGAATGTTTACACCACTGCATCAATATGTCATTTGCACTGTACACTTTGTCATGGGGCTTTGAGTGCATGGTGACGTCTCAGCTTGCTCTCCAGATCTCCATACATCACATGCAGCCTGCTTCCCCTTTGTATGCTGCCACAGTTGCTGGCACTCCCACTACCCTCAAGGGTTTTCTCAAAAGCTGCAATTCCATCACTCAACTACCCACCTCAAATGGTTTATAGAATTAACTGAGTAATTATCACTTCTCTGAAGTTGACGCTATCACTGTAGATGACCATCTGCATTTTAAGTACCATTTTGATCACATTTTCAGCAAATTCCACCTTTCATTTCCAAACATGTGCTCCAGACTAAATCTGCATTGGGACTGCACACAAAATCCAGATCTGTTCATATGAGCTACATTTCTGATCATATGGGTCCTCAAATATAGATAAGATACACAGGACATGATGGTATCCCATTCATACATTCTTTGCTACGCAAATACCTTGTCACCATTTAATGCAAACAATTCATAGAAAAAATAGCTTTCTGCCAACCATTGTTCACAATTCTGAAGAAAAGCTGCCAAGAAAGGAGCCTCTAAAGTTTATGATTGACATTATGCTGACATCAGAACTAGCCATGGGGATTAATGTTACCATGGAAAGAGCAGAGTTAAAATACAGAATCTGCCAAATCACATTCCAACTTAGGGCTAGGTTGCCCGGCGCATCCTTGCAGCAAATGCACCATCCATTTGATGTTCATGTGGATATGAACAGAAAAACCCCTCTTCTGAAACCATTGTTGCTGGCACAAAACTTTCCACTGTCTCGATGGTGAACTCCTGCAAAACCAAAACCAAGAACAAGCTAAATTTCAACAAGGTGACCAAAGCAGCAGCATCATGTCAAAACTATTCTCCATCCTAACCCACAATCAGCATTGTACTTTTTATGTTACAACTTCCTGCAATGAGAGCTATGAAAAAGCTCTGCAACTATTTTCTCTATACACATAGGGCATCATTTAAGAAGCTGCATAAACTGCAGCAATAAGCATGTAAGATAGTTGTCAAAAGGCAATTCCTTTCAGATTCATCAATTTAGGTTTGGAAACAATATGCTTGCGTTACAGCAGCAAATATCCAGTTTTATTGTACATACACTTAACCAGACAGTCATATGTAGAAGATGTGAGGGTACCAGAGGACTATACAGGATGCTTGGAAAGGAAAAAGCCTATACGGTCTGAATTCTCAGCAGGCTCTATGGAGCAAGTGCTGTATACTAGCACCCCACCTGACCTTACCAACCTGCATAGAACAATCCTGAGATCAGTCAGTGCCAAACTATTCATAATACATGACTAGAGCAATAAAAAAAACTATGGAGATGGTGTACTGGAATGCAGACAGAAGTAGGGTCTGAAATGTAACGATGCTGCAGCCTCCAGCAGATCATCTTGTAAGTTTGTCAGTTGCTGCAAGTCTTCAGGCGTCCTCCTCCATCTCAGATCTGCCCTCTGGAAAATGGCAAAACATACATCCAGCTTCATGCAAAAATGGAAGAGCCACAAAAGTTGCACCTCTCAAACTCGAGTAATATTGATAACAATTGGAGCATCTCTCTTGGAAAAACCAAAGACAGACTTGAGATGGGATGCTATCACTTGGACAGTTTATTGCTTGTGAATAGGCTCTAATTCAGTGCTGAGGAAAGTGTTATTTTACTGGTAAGATTTTCTACCTTGGAAAGAACACCAAGTCCACTGCATGGAGCATCTAGTAGCACACGGTCTGCAGATCTGGACGCCTTTGCCTGCATCCTCCCCATCACAACATTGCGTGTTTTTTCTAATGCTCCACCAAAGAAAGAAAACATACAACTTGTAAACTGATTGCAAAATCATCATCTTTCTGGTGGCTTGTCATCTTTCACTGGTGATGCTTATCAAGGGCAATCTTCTATGTCAAGAACTGCAAATGCTTATCAAAAGGCAATTTATATGACATGAACATGCTCTCCAAATCATTAAGAATTGCCCAAAATGCATGGATGACATCCACAGCATTTCAAGGACTAGACACAAACCTAGTATACTCACTAGCAGCTAGGCCAGAATTCAATTCCACTTGGAAAACTTCTGATGTGTCTTCAATGCAAAAGACAAACTTAGACAAGATGTAATACACACATACTGCATAATCACGAAGGTCATAGTGGCATGAGATGACAATGTCGCTAACACCTTGCACCTTTGCAGCCTCTGTAAGCATTCGGAGTCTCCCCTCATTCACATCCACTGCCACTACCTTGCCTACCCAACCGCACAAATTTCTCAACAAAGCTAACTTTAGCTCACACTTAGCTTGTTAGTTACATTCTGGCCTAAACACTTCTTTAAAGTCAAGTTTATATCTCTTTGGTCCCACCAAAATCACCAATTTTTTAGAAGAGATATAAAAGAAACTTGCAGAACTAGCAAAAACAAATCCAATGGTAAACGACCTTGGCCCTTCATTTTAGATGCCAGAAAAAGTGCTTTGCCACCAGGTGCTGCACAGCAGTCAATGACAGTGTCTCCAGGCTGAGGATCCACAACTCCCACCACGAGCCCTGCTTCATACAGCTTATCTTTGTTCAGAACTCACTTCCTTCCACTGAAGAATATGATGAAACACATTGCATCTTCAGCAAATTGCCTTAAGTTGCAGTTTGAGAACAAGGCTTCCATTACCTGCACTCTCATCCTGGACAGCACAACTTCCATTTCGGAGAAGCCCAGAGCGCAAAACATCCTGTATGCACATGAATCACTTAGTTTGATGCCTATGCAATATAATAAACGAAGAATTTTTCTGGGATGCAATGGATACTACTCCACTGAATTGTGCTTGTGGTAGCAGATAAAATTTACAATAACATTGCTAAAGAGGTTCCCACCTGCATACCTATAGACACCCTTACGAAGTCTTGTAGATAAGGTGACTCCACATGGGCCACCTGTCAATCACCTCCCCAGTTCCTTAGTGGCTGTAGTACACAGACCAGACCTTCGATTGTGGCAAAATGGGGGAGCCTCATTCAAGCCTTGACAGAAGTTGAGGAATTAAACCATGGAACGCATTCAGCTATGCTTAAAAACTGTGCTAAAACAAATGACCAATTGCTAAGCCCACCTCAAGCTTCTCCAGCTCTGAAATAAGATCTGTTCTTGACACTCCCTGTGCAGAATTTGCCCTGTTGGTGCATGAAAGGGTAACAACATTCACAAAATATTATGCTCTGTTAATGCATGGTATGATCAGAAGCAGCTAGTGAAGCAAATCATTGTTGCTGGGATGCCCATGTCTAAGCTTCAGAATTTTTCCAAGTAAAAGTATTATGCAAGAGATTTGACACCTCAGAGCAAAAATGGGGCGCCGGTTGTTGCATTCCATCAATCGAACAGTATTGCCCTCTCCAAATTGGGCCATCCACCGCCTCACCATCCACTGAGATACCCAAAAGGTCAGAAACAGAATTTTTGCATGCAATTCAGCAATAGACAAGAAGTTAATCCCAAAGACAGAACTTACAACAGGATGGGAGTGAATTGTGGCCAGAGCTCTTGCTCGTGATCGTTCATCATCCCCTTCCAAAGAGGGAAAGGGAAGTTTACCCATCTCCTGCATGTGAGCAGTCCACTGTTGAGTCATCTATGGGTGGGAATGAAAGACCATGTACTGACATGGGGAAAACCCTAATTTCTGCACCTTCCATCAAAAACCTTGCATCCATACAAACCTGATAAGCAAGGACTGATCTCAGAAGACCATTGACCATGTTTCCTGCCCCTGGCCTCAAAGCAACTTTGGCCAGTTTCACTGTCTGCATACCACCCAACAATCTCAATTTTTTAGTGACTCAAGTTAAAAATGATTCCAGTTGAGGAAAAATCAGAGGCATGTAATCCAGATTTTTTTGTGTAACCCATAGAAAATGATTCCAGTTGAGGGAAAACCAAAGCCATGTCATCCAAAAAAATCCAAAAAAAACAGTCATGTAGACTCTCAACATGTTCCTTCCGCTCGCAAGGACAAATAGGTACTTGCCTCATTCAAAACTGCATGGGGTGCCATCTCCAGCTTCACTAACTCATATATCCCGACTCGAAGAATCTGGAGAAACAAACCAGGAAAAGGAATGAACAAACCCTAATATCTACACAAAGGATGGTATTGAACACTTTCCACGGTGAATCACTCTGGGAGACTGCTGCAAAGATGACCTATAGTATGACAAATTTAGCTTACACCCTTAGATAAAAGCACAAATATGACAGATCCATGAGCTGAAGTAAAGAAAGAAGACATACCTGACGAAGTAGCGGTTCCATGCGTTCATAATCTTGGAGGTCTCGTTTGAAGAAAGAAAGGATAAGGAAATCAAGGTATCGCTTCCATCGTACAACTCCTGCCACCTCATCTGTCACCTGTACACACAGAAATTTAGCAGAAGTGTTCATTGAACAAGATTGGATTGGATACAGTATAACAGAAACAATGCATGGAAAAGACAATCAAAGTTTTACCAATCTTCGGCCCCGAAGATCAAGCTCTGACGTACAGAAACCTAGGGTCCTTCCCAGGTATGCCATCTCATCTTCCCAAGATTTCTCCCCCTCTCCACTCAGCACATCAGCATAAGCTCCTCCCTCTTCAATCCGCAAAAGCCTAACTACTGCCACTGCAGCACAACAAATTTCACTTTGTATGTTTTGAAGTCAATATATCCACTGTTTAAGAAACTGACACAGACTGAAAGTGGAAGAGCCTTCATCTCCAAACCCTAAGTGCATTAGTACTTTCTTGAAAACCTGGTGATACACTCAAATTGGACATCCTTGAAAATGGCAGGCTTGATCAACAAGTTAATTGCTACAAACACACAGTCTTCTTCAGGATCTAAGGCTTAGGAATAAGCAGAGGCTCTGCCAAAAAAATTCACCAACCATGATGGGAGACCTAAACCTCACTCTTCAAACGTTTACATGCTGACTTTACTGGCTGGTTCACAAACTCTCTGCAAAACAGAATGTGGAAGAACTTGCATAGGGCTTCAGAGTAACCTGCTCGATGAGGAGATATGTCAGGCTCTAATCTGACATGTTGTCTTCGGACCTCTCTTTGCTCATAAGGGCGAGTAACTCTCCTCCCTGTTCGTGTCAGCATCCGGTGGTCCCTTTGTCCATTTCCCACAGACCTTCGTGTTGGAGCAGTATCCTTTTGCCATGAGTCTCTACTTTGCCTACATCTTACAGTCCTGTATAACACCCTCTGTGGACCTGAAATGCGATGACTCATTTTAGAGCCTGTTTGTTTGGCACAGTTCTGGTCTGCACATCAGAAACCCTAATTTGTAGATTTCAAAACGCAGCAGAAGGCCTGCAGCAATGCTGTGCAGACCTTGGCCCTCATGACCACTTCTTGTGGTGGATTCACAAGCCACCAGAAAGCTGAGCAAGGGAATACGGTTTAGGGTTCTGTGAGTAAACCAGGCTACTCACAGAGAGTGTGGCGACGCTCTTACCTTCCGAGATGTGGCCTTGGTGAGGAGGAGAGGAGAAAACCCCAGTTGGAGAAAAGGATGAGAAATGCGACACCCATTGCAGCTGCTGCTGTGGTGACAAAACAACGATCCTCATCACCATCATCCTGGTTATCGCTCTCCAAACTCCTCCCCCACCAGATCCTTCAGTTGCCCTCACACACCGCAGCAACAAAACATAGATTGTGTGTGATGGGGCGCTTGTTTTCTACTCTCCGGCTCTCTGACAGAAATTCCAGGTTTATCGCAACAACAACAACCGGAGTTGGAATTGCACCTGGGAATTGTAACAGAGTGAGAGAGAGAATGGAGGACAGACTACTTGGGTAACTTCACTCTTGTGGGTGGATGGTCTCTAAAACGCTAAACCCTAATTTAACTGCTCTAACCCTTTGGGTGTTGTGAAAATGCCTCAAATTCTAACTCTTAAACCCTCAATGTTAAATATCATTGTTGGTACTTGAGAATTAACGTCCACCCCTTGTTTGGTACAAGAGAATTCAATCAGAAATCTGATGAACTTTTATGAAGGACATTACATTCAATCTTAAATTTAAGGTAATTGATGAAGCTTATCAGTAACAGTGTATTAAATCTTCAATCCTAAAACTTCAGTGATGGTAGAAGAGAATTCAATTACAATTTGATGAAGTTAATGAATAACATCATTATCTTAAATCTTTAAATGCAAATTTGGTGGTACTTATATGGTAGAAAAGAATTCAGTCAAAAATTTGATGCAGCGTATGAATAAGAGCATCTTAACCCTTAAACCCTAAATCTTACATGCCAGTACTTGTCACATAATTTGTGAGTCGGCTTTTTGAAAAGTGTAATGCCCATGTTTCAGTTTTTGAAAATCCTGGCGGCTAATTTTATTTTTTGGGGGGCTGATATGCAGCAGGTACATGCTGAGTGTCACAAGATTTTTTTTAATATAAAAACTCGACAATGGTTTTTAGTTTTTATGCCGAGTAAAGCCCACAGAGCAAGGCTCTAAGGAAATTCCCTTGACTCTCGCATCCAGGTCCCTAATTTCCATAAAGCCCTGCTCCTAGGACTTTACCCTATACATAATTAAGGGATAGTACAGATAATGGGTGATTGGGAGATCAAGGAAACGAACCTAGATTGACAATGTCATCTGTAGGACTTGTCCCGCCACCAGAGGGGGATCTAGGACCCCAGTGGCTGGTTGCTTTTGTTTTGACATGAGCATCAAGGTATAGAAAAACACTAACACTAGGTGGTCAAGTTCGAGGAAAATAAAGGTTGAAAATTTAAAATTTTAATAAAAGATTACTGGTAAAAGAAGGTGGGTGATGACATTGGTGTTCAATGTTGTAGAGTTGCAAAATGTGGCTGGTGGAAATTTGTAACTTGGTGTGCCATTGCTCTAGACCTTCAAGCTTGAGCATGAGCTTCAAGGCTTGGTGTTCAAGTTTCACAAGAGTTAGGCACTTTCTAGGAGTTGGAGGACTTGCATTCCAGTGGTGGGTGTAAGAGCTTTGTGTGGAAGAGCTTATGGTGGGCATTGACAATGCTCATTACCATCACTCTCACCCATAGAGGTTTCTTTTGAATCTTGTAGAAGCAAAGGTTCTCACAGTTTGGTAGTTAGGCTCTTCATTGAACAGAAGGTTATTGTTATTTGTTTGTTTTCAATTTTCATATACCTATATGAAAGGGAAATTTGGATGTTGGTTCAATTTCATCCATATTGGTAATTGGACATGGTGAGGATGAAGAAATTTGGATTTGAATTTTGTTATGGTCTCATGCCTGGTAAAATTTGCAAGCCACATGCACTAGAGGATTCCTAGAGGGGAGAGCAATGCATGTGGAAGAAATTAGTTGATTTTAAGACAAACGTTTTTGGAGGTTATTTGGATGCAAAGGTGAATGAAGTTAGTAGGTGTATGACAAGTTGTTGAAACCAGCCATAGTTCTTTGAAAACATGTAATTAACTATAGCTAACTTAGTTAATATGTAGTTAATTGTAGTTAACCCATAATTAATTATAATCAACTTGTAATTCATTTACAATTTACTAATATATTAGGAAGATTTTTAAAAACATTCCTTGGATGGTGAGCATATGGAAATCTTTATGAATTTTCTTTTGAATTAAGTCCCCAAAAAAATAAAAATAAAGGTAAGACATTGTTTTTTCAACATTAGTTTAAGATACAATCTTATTCCATAGTTTTATTATTTTTTTTCATGTTATGTTTTCACATTTTGTCATAGTAAAATTATGGTTGATTTTATATCTTGCAAATTTTGTTTATTTATTTATGGATTTTGTGCTTTTGGTTTCAATTTAAAATTAAATATGTTTTTGTCATAGCCTTGTCTTTATGTTCATGCTTTTTGGGAATCCCTATGTCTTAATAGTTTTTGTGTTTGTGAGAAAGGCTTTGAAATGGGCTTGTTAAGATGAATTCAAAGTGAATCCAATTTGCACAAATTAAAAAAGGTAATTAATGCAAAATTATAACCAAATTGATGCACATATTTAGTCATTGGAAAAAACACATTCATGTGGTTCAACACGGCCCAAACTTGCCAAGGGTCACCATTTTTTTCCCTATAATATATTTTACAAATAACAATGATAAGTATATTGAAATGACACAAGTTCTTGGGATTACCCAATTTGGAACTCTTGAAATTGTCAAATTACAACTCCCATTATTTTATGGGTTCATAACATTTTCTTATAAACTTTGATTCAAAACCTTCAAGAAAGAAATTTTAATTTTCAAAAAAAAATTCTAATAATTTATTAACCTTCCAAATCAAATTTACTTTGATTTCTTTGTTGGACATTTTAATGGTTAAAAACTTAATTGTCAATTTTACTATTGATTATTCAATTGGCTATAACTTGTGTTTCAAATCTACAAATTGGGAATGAGACCCCATTTTGAATATTTAGTTTTCAAAACCTTTTCAATGATAAAAAAAAGGCCAATTTGGACAAGGTTCAAAATCTTTAAACATTGTTCCAAAAATTTTGGACATTTTAGGTGTCACAACCCTACTTTGAGAGAGTGTGAGGATGAAACTCACACTCCTGAAATGGGGACTTAGGAGTCCTCTAGGATTCCCAAAACTTCAGAGTTCAATTGTAGGGGTCAAAACACTTTGCATTGGAGTGTTTTTTATATCATTGGAAAACTATCGAAGTGTAAATGTCAAAAATGGGTTTGCATGGGCCATTTGGACATTTCTAGCACAAGTTATGGCAAAAAGAAGGGCTGGGAGTCAAATTGACAAGTTGATTCCCAACCATTAAAAGTTGGGAATCGATTCGACCTCGACATATGCAAGTGGAGTGTGATACATCGTTGGAAAGCTTTCAAGGAGAGCTACAAGTTTATTATAGACCTCATCCCAATCGGAGGTCTGAACAAAGAATTATGACCTTGCAAAGTCCTAGAAATCCAAGCCGGGACAATTTTGGGACTCCTCCTTGGGAATCATTGGACAAAAAGCCATTTGGATGTAGATGTTGCAGAAAGATGCAAGGAAATATGGGGGAAGGTGGTGGCTTCCCCCCAGTCCAGGCCATGATGAATCATGTGAGTCCAGAGTTGCCCGTGGCTTGTCCTAGCACCAAAGGTGCTCTAGAAAGTGAACTAACCAACTTGTTGGTTGGTTTGTTGCAGGTTCGAGTAAGTAACTAAAGCTTGTCACTCTTCTTAGTCCCATCCCAGAGCTTCAGCACGCCTGTCTACCCCTTTTAGTGTTGAGAACTAGGAGCGTGCCCCGAGTTCTTCATAATTCCGTTATGTGAGTGACTCAGACCCATCTTAGGTCTAACTAGGAGCTTGGGAGCACGTCATTAGGACTCCCAACTGGGTGAAAATATCTTTGGGTGGTACCATTAAGAACCACCTTGCCAAAACACAAGAAAGTTGAACCCAATTTTTTTTTAAAAAAATATTTACTATACATTGGTTTATTTGATTGGATTAGGTGGGCTATGTTTTCCTCACCTATGCACACATTTTTGAAAATTAATGAGCACCCAAAAACCTATAATATGCATTAACATTTTGATTCATAAACCATTCCTAACCCATTCCTGATCCAATTTTTGATTTAAAAAAAATTGTCCTTACATTTACACATTAGATATTTTTTCTTATTTATTTACTACATGCTCAAGAAAATGATCCAAACTAGTCATTAAAATAACAAAAGGTGACAATAATAATCATTTCTGTTTTTAACATCAATAACCCTTTAAAACTTCATGATCTTGATTTTAATAAATTCATAATTAAATGAAAATTTATTTAATCAATTATTTATAAAAGACATAAAATAGGTTGGCATTTGAAGTATTCTTAAAAATTAACATCAAAGAAAAATCCCCAAAAAATAGATTCCTTTTGTGTTTTTGATTAAAAAATTCCTTCATGTTACATTCTTAAATTTTTTTCCTTATGCATTCATTTTCAACATCAAAACACATTTTTTTGTAAATTTGATTGAAGTTTTGAATTCTACGTAATATGCGTAACCTTTTGATAAATAATCTGGAATATATATACATATATTTTTTTTTATGTGAATTATTTGTTGCCTTAAAATTGGATGGATTTCAAAAATTTGGGATGTGATGTTCTTGGTGGTACCATGGGTAAGGATAAATTTGCCCAATTCCCAAAATGAAAATCCATTTGGGAATGTTGGAATTCACTTTCTTGCATCATTCCACGATAGTAAAATGTATTTGAATGTGAAAACATATTCCCAATTTGCCTCCCTTATCATGTTTCAACCTTGGACCTTGGTTGTAAGCTTAAGGCCAAGGTTACAACATTTGTTGTTGCTAGAATTACTTTTGCAAATTTGAAAATTTTGGGATGTGATGTTTTTAATGGTACCACCCAAGGATGGGTTTACCTTTATGTACATGATTTTTCATTAATGTGTTTGTAGAATTTTTCATGTTTTGAAATGTTCATGAAACATGAAAAATTAAATCATTTGTGGAATGTGCAAAATTAAAGCACTTGTAGAATGTGAAAAATTGAGGCCATCACGAAACATGAGTAACAAAGGTGCTCCCAAAATGTAAAAAATTGAAGCACTTGTGAATCCTATATAACTTGATGTCTTTATAGAAGATGCAAAATTGAAGTGCTTGTAAATTCTATAAACATTGAAGCACTTGTATACTTTACAAACCTTGAGGCATTTGTTTGCAGTGTAGAAGGAGGCGATTACAGAAAGTTGTAAGTTTACTTGTTGATAATCTTACATACAAATATTAGAAGATGGCTTAATGATAATGTTCAACATAAAAATATATGTTTTTGAAACGTTTAAATCTTTACTTCATTTGCCTAAAACTTTTTTCCCTAAAAAAATAATGTGAGTGTTATGTTGCCATGTCATCAACCATGTCACCTATTTAGCAATAATTTGACACATGTTTGAATAACTCCAATTATTTAGGCACATGGCTTGGCACCATTGATAATAATATTTTCATTATTATTGATTGTATGAGGAAAATCATACATCTTTTGGCTGTTTATTTTATGTAGTTTTAATTTTGTTTATCAAATTTATTATCCTTAGGTTTGAATGGACCATATGAAAGATAACTCTAGATAATATATTGAAAAAATGAACCTTGAATTTGAGAAGCCTTGGTTAGGCTAAACGTTCTTAGCTATCATCTAACAAATAACGCTAATTGGGAACGACATTGGCAATTCATTAATATTTTCAACCTTTTTGTCTTTGATTATGTGTGTCTTAGGTGTTGTTGATGTCATTTTTTTCTTCCTCTTTTGTTGGAGTCATTGATGTTTAGGATAAAGACCAAAACTTTTGCATTTGTCTTTTGTTGTAGTTTCTTCACTTTCCTTTCCATCTATCATGTTTTTGTTTTCTTGCACAAAAATTCTATTATTGTGTTGCTCTTTTGCCATAAGTTTTGGTGAAGGTGGTGAGATTTCATGGATGGACTTGCAAAAGCTTTTGCTAAGTATTTGGGGGGAGGTGTTTGTGAGGCAATATTGATGAAAAGCAACCTTGGGAAGGTGTGTTGGTGCATTTTGGGAAGAATTGGAACAACAAGATGGGGAATATGGGAATAGTTGTTCAATTGGCTTTGGAAGTATAAGAATGTTGTGGTCAATTGGTTGATGAGAACTATAGTTAGCTTTTATGAATTGAAAGGATTCAAAAATATGGTGGAGAGGGATAACATTTTGAAGTTTTGTATAAATGTGAATTGTTTTTCATTCCTTTGTAAAAGCGATAGGCTTTGTGAGAATTCAATACGAATTTTCAATAGTTGTGTATGTGGGTTTTACGGGATGATGGTGAGAATTGGCAACTTCTAATTTTTTAAAAAAAATGGAGCTTTCGTTGATAGGTTTTTAGAATGTTGAAAAAACTTCCTTTAAAAATGTCACCATGGTTCATATCTCACACACACTTTCAACTCTCTTTTGCCATGTTTTAATCTTTTATTTGACGTTTATTGATTTTCTCTTTAGTAATGAATAGAAGTGATGATTTTTTTATCCCATTAACATTTTAAACATTTACCAACATTTTGATTGAAACATGTGACATCCAAATCATTAAGCATCCAAGTAATCAATCATTTCATCACGTAACAATTCTCTTCAAGAAAGGTTTTGAAATTTTACAAACCCTAACCTTAGTGAAAATTTCATCAAACTCTTTTTCCATAGGTGGGATTGTACCTAAGACTCTTGAAAAAATTTACTTATCAACTTTACTTACAATTTTTGGTGTGTTTGGTGTTTGGGTGCAAATCGATAATTACACCGAACACATGATTCCCACTATAAATGCTATAGATGAATTTGTTTTTTCATTTTTCCATTTCTTTCATTGTTTTTTTCATCATCATCCAATATATTGACTTAAGAAAGTGGTTGTGCCTGGCTTGAAGGGTGTGAAAGCTTGAGAAGAGGAGGTGAGCAATGTTGAAAAGGGGGATGTGTAAGTAGGCTTCAATGTGTGCGAGGTAACAAAAGGAAAATTTAACAATAAAGTTATGGGATTTAGGCGGCCAACCTTGTTTTCACAGTATTTCGGAATGCTATTGTCCTGGTCTCTTAGTGTGGGGTAACACCTAAGGCCATGGGCATTACTGGAATAAGGGCATGTGTGTAGCACAGTTCGAGTGGGCCCAATTCTGGTGATGCTCATGGTGGATGGCGTTAGAGTGTGTTAAAATACATGATTTTTAATTACTTTTTTTCCCCATGATACCTAGCAGGTACGCACTAGATATTGCAAGAATAAAAAAGACATGAGGCATGTTTGGAAAATGGAATGCCTGTAAGTGTGGGTGTTTCATTTATCAAATTACCCCATGAGTTCAGATATCCCTCGGGTATCACGAGAATAAAAAATGATACATGCAAGCATTCTGTTTTCTGCCCCATGGGTTCTTATTGCCTGTAAGGGTTCTCCCAAATACACTATGAGTTTGACCATAGGTTTTTAGTGCCATTCTGTAAGTTTTGGCAATGCTACTCATCACAGCATACAGAATCCAACACTGAGGCACTCAGTAATTCATATACAAGTTGAATTTTTCAGCGTATTCAATGGATGAAGGTCTTGAAAAAAGGATCTTGGACTAGCTTTACTCAAGTTCTTCACAATTCTGCTATTTTCAGGGCAGGTATGTAGTGGATGTGGCAGACAGGACAATATCCTGATTTCCAAAACTGAGTTCATGATCTGTTAAGCAAGCCATCTCTTGATGACGGCATTCCATTGCTAGTGCTTGGGAACAAGATTGACAAGTTTGAAGCTGTCTCAAAGTGAGAACTTACCATCCTACTTATTTTCCCTTCTTCCAATTTGGATTGCACCTTCACTTTTATATGAAGTGTGCATCTTTCCATTTGATCCCATGCGTGATTGGAAATTCAAACTTTTGAAATATCTGACTCTCTCTCTTTTAGTTGATGCAGGATTTAGGTTTAGAATTAATATGGGTTTGCCCACAAGTGCCAATGATTTGTGCAATGGACTGTTATTGTCTTGCAAGTGGATGAGTAGCACTGAGGAAAATTAGGAATAGGAGAATGAGTCTGACATAACACTGGTGCCATTGATTTGTGCAATGGACTGTTACTGTTTTGCAAGGTGGATGAGTAGCACCAAGGAACATTAGGAATAGGAGAATGAGTCTAACATAACGCTTGGATTGTTGGCTATGGGGAAAATATGGGCCTTACAAGTCTGAGTAACAGGGAGGAGGCATGCAATACCATCTCATGCAAAAATTCAACCAACATTGATGTGGTCATCGACTGGCTCATCAAGCACTCCAAGATCAAAAGTTGATGTTGAGAAAAGTGCTGTTGTATGAAGGATGTTAGATCCAACTGTTGATAAAGTCATGACTGGTTAGCTTATTGTGTTGTGTTTGAAAAATTGTAGTACTGCAACAAGGTCCACAACCAGTTAATAGGGTTATGAGTTTTTGTCCTGATTCTTTTAAGCTTGTACATACTTTGAGATAGAGCTGCAGAGGCACAAGAAGAGTTGTTTCTGGAGTAAAACAACATCATGCATCCTGTTACTGCTCATGAGAATAATAAAAGGGCTGAGCACTTAAATTTTGTTGCTACTATGATAGCATCCATATTCCTTATCATGTGAAAACATAAGTGTTTGTTAATTGTGGAGCCAACGGGTGTGATAAAGCTAATCAGATGTGCACAGCATAGATCTCTGGTGGGGAAGAAAACTGGCAGGAGCTCTCCTCACTGCCTGAAGGATGCCAGCAAGTTGGGAGCAGTCTGTGAAAGAAGGAGGTAACAATCAGTAGCCACTTGGAGCCACAGAGGAAAACCATTTTGAAACACCATGGAGTTTCACAGTTGCATACCCACTTCCACAATGAGCTTCAAAAGTCCAACTTAGAGATCCTTAGCTACTTTTGATAGTCATTCTAGGTATTGCAACTCTTGCCAAAGATGCTTACAAGTATGTGCAGGTCCTTAAATCCTCATCTTCTGCTGGATGAATGTGCTCTAAGTGACCCATTGTTGCATCTTCGTTTCTTTTTCCAATTTTCAAGGTTAGTCCATATTGATGGCTGGAGATTCGATAATTTGCATATTCTAGAAAATCAAGACATGGGTGGGTGGGTGGCATCTTGTGCCATGTGAGAGGAGGAGGCTCTCTCTCCCCTCTTCTTTTTTGCTGTACCTCCCTGCTGAACAGTTGCTCTGATGAACAATTTGCCGTCCCACAGCCATGATGCTATGATTCTGTCATCCTTTCTTCTTCACAGATATTGCGTTTGTTTGTGTTTTTTTCCTTTTCTAGGGGAAGTACACAAAAGCAACCACCCATTTTGACATCCAAAGGTCCAGCTAAGAATTCAAACGAGAAAAGTTCAATTTCTGTCCGGCAAGTAAAGGGAGCTTTCAGCCTACCAACGGCAACTCTACCAGCCGCCTTATACGTTACCTCTTTTGTCGATCTCTGGAGGCCGGCAGCACATGTTGCGGCTGATCATAATAAATTCAGAGGGGGGGTGGGGGGGGCGCCATCCTGCCAACGAAATGCTTGGGAATATCTAATACATTCGATCAGCCATAGCCATGCATCCTCACCGAGCACCCAATCCTCCCTGCATTCACCGATTCTTTCGTCAGAATCGTTTTTTTTCCCCCCTCAAATTTGTGACGTAGGTGGGTTGGCCAATGCAGCAAGAGGACTTAGCCAAATCCCAAATTTGGCTAGAGTAGAGGTCAGTGAGGGGAGTAGCAAAATTTAGGATTCCTCCCATAAATTGGGTACTTGTTGGAGTCTACCGTGTTTTGGAGGGTGGAGGGGGGGG
>Ga0209611_10008078_pt1 | contig 16625 bp, 14 predicted proteins | sample S1TSphgellanicum_3_FD_187693 | JGI IMG/M metagenome (GOLD analysis project Ga0209611, IMG submission 187693) | Host-associated microbial communities from peat moss isolated from Minnesota, USA - S1T2_Fc - Sphagnum magellanicum MG (SPAdes) (version 2) | ecosystem: Host-associated > Plants > Peat...
ACATAAAGAAGCCTTCACAACTTTTTTTATTGTTTCCTTTCGCAAAAATGGAAAGGATATATTCCATGAAATTATAGGATAAAAAAATGTTGTCAATATTGGATACCTACTTTGTAATTGTGGATTTTGGCCTCAAGCAAAAAGCTCTTGGGTTTTCACCAAATTTTGTATTTTGCCTTCTATTGTAATTTCTTTCAATTTTGACATTTCAAATATATATATATATAACATTTCCAATATTAATGCAATTGCTATCAAACATGAAAAGATATTATGGTAATTTTTTTTGTTATTTTATTTTTCAATTGAACTATGGACAAGTCCAAAATGTCATCACCTTGGACTTGTCATACCAATGCCCAATCATTTTTTTTCCAAGTAGTTGTCAAACAATTGTGGAAATTACAACTTGACATATTTTTATCTATTATTATTATTATTATTATTATTATTATTATTTTCTTGCAACTTTATCATGACAATTTTGAATCATGTTAATTATGATGATAATATGTTCAAAGTGAGATTTGAACCTTTACCATTTAACCACCACCTCACATGGTGACAAAAAAGGTTATCACAAAATAAATAAACACATGAACATTTTTAATTTACTTATTTTTAATTAATTAAAAAATTTATTTGATAATTGCATTGAAATTTTTCATGTTTTTAAATCTCAAATTGTAGAAAAGACATTATATTATTCTTTAATATTTAATTAAAAATTAACATGATGTTTTAAATTAAATTATATGGCTTATAAATCTAAATTTAAAATTTAAAAATGCATCGAATTTACTAAAAATTTCAAAAAAAAAACACTAATTCAAAATATAATTGCACCATAAATTCAAGTATAATATTTTTATGATTAAAAAAAACTCACAATGAAATGAATTTTACATCAGAAATATGTAATTAAAATTCTAGTCTTATTTTTAAAATCTTAAAGACATTGCAATAAAACATACAAATATTTTCCAAAACCTTAGTGTAATTTTTTTATTATAATAAGTTAATTATCTAATGAAATTAATCAATGCAATTTATTTTAATAACATGTTTGCACCCTTACTTTAGTGATTCAATTATAATAATAATCAAAATACATTTTTCAATTTAGGTATTGCAACATTATAAAAATTAACACTATATAATCACAATGTGTCATCTTTAGATGACTATCACATTAATCAAGCCAAATAACTTCACAATGGGTGTGGTATTCCCCAAATGTGTAGCATAATCATTTGATTAAATAGTTAGGTTTGTTAGTCATAATGGATGTACCTAGTTTTAGTGTTAGTAAAATCAAACACATTGAATCATTTAAAATTAATAGCTTTGATTTTACAATCAGTTTAATCATGATGTTAATAGTGTGAAAACCATTTTTTAATAATGCAATGCCACTCAAGATGGAAAAAATGTAATCAATCTCAAAATAGAAAGTATGTGTGTTGATATTTATTTCATAGATTTGTAGCTTTTGTAAAAACAAATATATTTTCTAAGGAAATAATGTCCATTCTAGTTTTAACCTAGTTTTAACAACCCAAAATCTTGCCATCTCAAACACTTTTACACAAAAATGGCACCAAAGTCTTAAAAAATGAATATCGTGTGAATTTATCATTTTGTTTGTTAGTGAAAAGTTCACTATATGAAAATGTGTTATGAGTCTTTCTTAATGTTTGTTGCTTTCTATATATTAAGACTTGGAACCATTTTATTGATTCCACAACCAATGATGTCATGGCAACTTTCCATTGAAATCCTTAATGCATAATTAATCATTTTGTTTCAATTGAATTCAAGTGACTTAGTTTATAAAAGACCCTAGTCCTAGATAATTACCAAAAATTGTGATTTGAGTAGCAAATGAAATATAGCATTCATTTATCAAATTGGAAACTTGAATACCAAACACAACTTATAAGAAAAACCATTTAATGTTTAAAGTGGGTGATTATAGCTTGCCTTTTTGAAAATGTTTCCCATATTTAAATGGTTTTATTATTTACTAACCCAAAAAAATTTAATATTCCAAGCTTTTCAAATCATGGTTAAATGTTTTTATTACTACTTCATAACATGCATTTTCACTCAAATTGCTTGCATCACATAACATCAATTATAGATATGACACCACCACAACACTAAATTCACAATATTTGAAATGAACACGAATGGGTTTTTCTTCTTGCATTATCAATACCACCTTTTTTTGGGCATGGGTTTTATATGTTGATTTGGAGTTCATCCTTATCTTGGGAGGTCACCCATATTAAAAACATTTGACCTAATGTGTTTAACCTTGGAATCATTACATGAGATTATATATGTCCAAAGTTCTTAGGCTAACTATTCAACGACTTGTTAGATTATGATTATTTGAATTCATAATGAAATTGTTGGTTTTAATGGATGTGCAAACAATTTTTTGGATCATAATTTTTTTTGGGTCGACTCATAAATCATGATTATAAGATTTTTTTTTGAAAATTTATTTCATTTTTGTTACGACATCTTGATTAGCTAACCCATTATTTCAAAGAAAAGTAGTAAGGAGGTGGGTGTGAATCATTATTTTGTGATTGCACCCAAATATGTTACTACAAGCGAATTCATAGACACTATTAAAAAACACAACAAGATTTTTGAAATACATTAGTAAATTTTGAAGTTCAAGAAGGTTCTTCAGCACAACTCCAATCCACTTTCTTTGGGGTTGCTTATTATGAAGGCTACATATTTTCTGTTGGGTAACCAACTTGATAATTCACTCCAACTTCAAATTATATAACCCCAATAGTCGTCACTGCAACATCCATTGGAAATGTGCTACGGTCGAATTGTGGATGAACAATGGGTTACCCACCTTGGTAACATGTTTTGTAAACCATCTTACATTACCCTCATTCACATTACATTAGCACCTACTTATGTATTATGGATTGGTCAAATCCTTGCCCAAAATGTTGGATAAGGCACCATGCAAGCCCATTAGGGCAAGTTAGGCAACAAATATAGCTAACATAGTGGGCAAGGGCAAGGCCATTCCATGGCATTCAAGTCTAAGGTGACAAATTCATTTATTTAAAAAAACATTCATCTTCAACATAGACATCTTGGTTACTATTATGAATGTACAATCATCATCATAAGAAGAAGAACATGTCATATATGTGGTCAAGAAAAATGACTTAATTTTTCACTTTAGACTTTAACCCTTAATTAACATTTGACCCAAAAAATCTCAATCCAAAAGTCAAACTAACCCCCTACAATTGTGCCCAAAAGTCATGTAAAATGTCCAAAAAATAAAAATCTGAGTTGTTAGAGTTGTAGAATTTCAAGCTGAATGTTTGGTATTAAAAAACAAAATCGGTTGAGAAATGGAAAATCGCCCCAATTGAAAGTTTTCTTTTATAAAAATCTAGACAACCTTCAAAATTTCAAGTTTTTGGAAAATTTGATCAAAATATCATGTTTCAATGATGTTAAAAATTCTTGGATAGATAAAAAGGCATATGAAGTTTATAGAACAAAGAACCTACCAAATTTGAAGGTTTTTTTTTTTGCAAATACAAGGTCAGGGGACACTTTGAGGGCAAGAGCCATACTAAAGTTTTGCAAAGGCATGGTGTTCTCATTTCCTATATTCTTAGGAGTTCAAGCTTGAGCTCCACAATCTTCATCTGCATTCTTCGGCTCACTACGTAACCCAACCCTGCAAATGAAAATTGGATGACATGAAATTAAAACATGTTCCTTTGGCTCAGCAAAATGATTTTGGCCTAACATTTTTGCACAAAGTTTTTGTTTGATGGAGCACGGCTAGAGAGATGTTCTTAATGTAAGTGGATATGTATTATGGGCAAGCAAATTAACCTTTTCTTAAGTAGCAAGGTGAGGAACTTGGCACAGACTAGGTAGGGAGATTGTATGTGGATGGTTGTATCAACTATGTGACAGGAATGAAACAAAAATCCTTTCCTATCCACACACCATCCATCTTTCATGGTGAGTTGAGTTGGTGGGTAATGTATTCGGGAAGGCACTGCCATGTATAACAACCCATGGTCCAGATTGCATTCTATGCCCTTGCCATAGACAGAAGATCCTACTCCAAGGAGAAGGAAATTGTGTTGTGTAAGGCACCCTCAAGTCATAATGTGCTCCTATGATACAACAGCAATAAACTTGTGCACTCACAGATATCACCCACATTCAAAATAATGTGCCAATTATTTCTCCTCCCCTGTCCTCTAAATAACAAAGGCAAAACTGCAACAATTTTTGTGCTGTCACAAGTTGTCAACTATCTTCAAAAATGTGATCAAACCCCGCCAACCATAAAATACCCAAAGCACCCAAAAAAGGGGGAAAACAAGGAACAAAATGGAAGGACCCACATCCAAGAAAACAAATGAACCCCATCTAAGAGGGCAGACCACAAGAGGAACATCAAGTTCACTAACCCCTTCCTGTTGCAAGAAACATATCAAATAAGGAAAGGGGAGGACCTCTTGAAAAGAGGCCTAACCTAGATGAACCCTCACCATCTACAACAGCACGTTTCAAAATAGAGACCACCTGCGTGCATTGTACCACCACCGACACCCTCTGTCTATAAAATTCGCACAAATGAAAGAGGGGAGCCTTCAATGCAAAAATCATCAGAAAGAGCAGATGTGTAGCAAAATCCGTAATCCTGGATTTCAATTGCGGCACTCAAAAAATAGAATTACCAACCCAATTGAGTCTTGGTATCCAGGAAAACATGTCAAAACAATCTGTCAATCAAAATAGCTCATTCACATCCTTCTTGAAAGCCTGGTGGTAAAATGTGTATGAAATTGGGAAGTGTGAAATCTGCAATGCCAAAGTTCACCCATTTCAGGGCCTCACCTTTTGTGTAAACCATCCTTTGCACTGCAACAAGGATCAAAACATGAAATGCTTCACCCAGAAGAATTACTTCCCTTGTAATGCTAAGATACCTCCTCCCACCTCCATTTGCTCACTGAAACAAAATATACCCAAATCATCCATTTTCAATGCTGGTTATCATTCCCCTGATTTTTATCTACTGCCATCACCACCCACATTGATGTGTCAGTTCACTGTACTGCATTCATAGAGATGCACAGTTCACAGTGTTACTGGCAGTTTTTCCAATGTGGGATGCAGCATAGTCCTCTGCATGTCTGAAGTCAGGGTCAACAAACTCCAGATTTGAGAATCTAAACAGTCATGTATTTCAGGAGATGTCACACACTGTACACCATCTCAAGAAATGGTACTAAACTAGGACATGCTTCAAATACTCTGAATCCCTTTTGGATCGCTCCTCAAATCTTTTGAACCACTGCTCAAACAGACCTCGAGGAACTGCAAGCTGAGTTCCCTGTACACTACATGATGATTGCATGAAATTAAACAGGTTCTGACCCACATTCATTGCCACTTCCTCAATTTTGCGGCAGTGGCCCACATTAAGGGTGGGCAAAGTTGCCAAATCTTCAATTGCCAGCCCAATTTTGGCTGTGATAGGGGGGGATGCTGACTCTGTCAAGTGCATTTGGCTGCTGTTTGGCCACAGCAGTGAAAGAACAGCAGATGGACAGGAGCTATATACAGCACCCCGGAACTGGAAAGTAGAATAGGGCGACTGGATGTACACTGCTACAGCCTTATGGGGTGGAATTGAGAGCTCATTTAGCAGATATATACACATCTCTGTAACTTGATCATAAGCTTCACCTGCATAACAACATGTATCCAACACCCAAAATCTGAATGAGTGCAGCTTCCCAACTAACAAAGCTGGGCCACATCTTTGAAGTATGCAAAAGCATGATATTTCTCTCTGCTAACCAAATTCTCTCTTTTAAACCAAACCAATATCAACATTTCCAGAAGACCTGACAGAATTCCAAAAGGACAAGATACCCAATTTGCACCCAAGAATTAAGCAAAGACAATAATTTGATTTGAGCATCAGTGGTATGTATTTCCCCACATCTCAAGTGCTGGAAAAGGTGACAGACTTGAAAGCCATTCAGCTTTAGGGATGATACTGTCCATGTCCATGAAGCTTACCAACAAATATGTCCATGTCCAAGAGCCAATGGTGGCTATCAACTTGGCTGAAGTTTGAGGCATCCAGTGGGTAGCTCCGATTGGGGAAAAGAACACCAAAAATGTTAGCTTGCTGTACTTCCTGACCAACAAAGCTTGCAACGATTTTCTCCATCTCTCCCATATTTGAATCCCTGCCATCGTCTGAATCACGAGTAAGTGCTCGTTTCTTGCGCCGGGTAAATGACTCATCAGCATCCCCGTCAAACTCTGGTGACTCAATTGGCCTGATTTGGCGCCGCCCATGAGTTATAATCATTCCTGCATCTGAGAAGAGACAGAAACAAGTAAATTATCTGTCTTCCTTATTTCCTTCCAGAAGGGTTTGTGATCTTCTCTCTCAATTCTCTTTTGCTACCAAACCATTTATGAGCAATCGGATGTAACAAACCTTGTCCATCAAAGCTCCAAATTGTACAATTCATAATTGCTACAAACACTCAATTGCTGGAAATCAATACTCTTCACAGTATTTTTGCAAGCTTGATTTCATGATGTTGAGTGTCTGCTCAATCTCAAGCTCAATCTTGTGAATTGCAGAAGAAAGAAGACAAGTCACAACAAAATGGATGTGTGTGTGTGGGCACTAGGGTAACACACCAGAAGACCTTGGGATGAATATCTGGGCTGGTGTTTTAGAATCCATCATGTACCCACTGCCCAGAAGTGCGTTGTCAACAACAAAGATGCTGCAAAAGCTTAGAATATTATCCTGTAGAATACACAATGAGTGAGATGATCAGTTCACATAAGACTCCTTTCAAGAGGGGAAAAAACCCCAAAACATCTTCAGTCCCTGTAAAACCCTAAATTGGAAAAGGAATGAATCAGCAACATATGAGATTAAAGCTCAAGAGTTTACAGTGGGATTGCACAATTCATATGCAAGTTCACCATACTTGCAAGCAAGATCTGAACTCCGGAAAAAAATTAGTGCTGAGCTTTATACCTGCTGCTGCGGAGTTTGCAATCATCCGCACTGCAAGAGGAGATCTTCTTTGAGGAGCCAAAACCGTGAGTCCTAGGGAAATGCTTTGAAAAAGCGCTAGCTACCCAAGAAGAAAATTGCGGCCTTGCGTCTTGAAAAGTCCATGAAGAGAGAGAGAGAAAGATTTGGAGGTGCACATGTTTCTCACATGTTTCGGCTACTTGTAATCATTGTGCTCACAGACTCGGCGGCGGCGGCGGCGGCGGCGGCGGCGGCTAAGTGTTGGTAGACAACAAATCCACAAGAAAATTCAATAGGGAGGAATTGTGAGAAGGGATGGAAAGAAAGGAAAATAGAAAAAAAGGGAAATGGGTAAAGATCTCAACTGCAAGAACCACAGACAAAGGCAGTATCCAATATTCAAGCGGACAAAATCTAACAAAAGCAGCCTGCGATGCTTTACTTACAAAAAGAGTAAACACAAAAGAGCTAGAGATGATGAAAGGCTTTCTAGATTCGAGACCAACCTTGATATGGGTATTACCGAAAAACCCCAGACAGACAGACAGTCAAACAGAACTCCCAAATTCTGCCTAGAAAATTTCAAGGTAAGAGGAGGACAAGAAGAAAGAGACAACCTACAAACTGCGCAACAAAACGAAGAAGAAGTGCGAATTTTCGTCTGGAAAGCTGTTGTTGTTGTGACAACAGCACAAGCAAAAACACAAATCCCCTAAAACAAAACCAAGACTATAACACTCCAAATCCCACCAAAACCCAAGAACAAAAGAAACAAAAAAAAGAAACAAACAAACAAACAAAGAAAAAGGAAAAACCAAACCAAACCAAAAAAAAAAAACAAAAAACAAATTCAGCAACCAGCAAAAGAACAATTGAAGGTAGAAGAAGTCAAGTGTAAGAAGAAAAACATAACAACAGAAGAAGCAGCATTGGGAAGAGGCAAGCCAGTGAGGAGCTCAAATGGTGGTAATGTGAGGAGAGCAAGCCACAAGCTGCCTGGCCCAGGGGAGCAACAAGACTCCATCCCAGCCCCCCCCCCAAACAAAAGAACTGAAGGAAACAAAAATAAATTATCACTTCTAGAATCTTCTGACAATAGTCAAAGAACCGGGGGTTCTCAATGACGGCCCACCCCCCCCCACACCCACTCAAAACAAGACAAGTCTCACACAATCCCCTTCGCAAAGGCAAGTCTGTTCTAGAATCCTTCTAAGCTGTCAAAGAACCGGAGGTTCTCAATCACGAACCCTGGTTCTCTGGGCCGTTCTTTGTTCGCTCGTTTAATTTTATTTTTATTTTTTTAAAAAGAGACCGAATAATAGGAAACCCGTCCCCCCTCTCTCTCTCTCTCACTCAAATTGCAGGCCTCTTCTAGAATGTTCCCTGATAACCGGCGGGGGCTTTGGTGTCCGTATGGATACCCGTACAACAACAACAACACCGGGCTGTTTCTTCACTGCTGGGCTGACTCAGGCAGCTGGCTGGTACCTTCTCTCACCTTCTTGAGTGAGACCTCCTAGTGGGCAACATTTAACCTCGGTTAAATGTTAAACTTGGTAAAGGCCCAAGGTCGAGGGTGTTCCCAGAATAAGGGTAATGCCTGAGGCGGCCGCTCGCTGCCGAGGTGGTGGTGCTCAAACTCTGATTGTGCCCTCGCCCAAGGCCCTTGTTGAGTGTAAAGCCCTTGTTCTACCTCCTTTGACCAATTTGTTGGCCTTGCCTACCAAGGCAAGGATATTGTGTTTAGATTCATTATAGGCTATATAGTAGCTTAAGGGATTTTGACCCTTAGGTAGTAGTAGTAGTAGGTCTGTTTTTATATGAGGATTTTTATATGAAAGATGATATATTTTGGTTTGTGTTGAAACTTGAGATTAATAATTATAGAGTTTATAATATGCATCTTGAAGGATTTTGGTTTCTTTTAGAGGATTATTTTTTTTGAAGATTTTATTTTTGCATGATGAAATATTTTAAGCAATAAATATCATAAGGAGTACTAGTAAAAAAAAATTCACTTCGTTGTGTATCGAAATGGTAATCTATCAATGTATCATATTCCATCATGCATTATGTCATCGTGCATCATGTTATATCATCAACATAAATCCTATGGTACATATGTATTGTGTAAGGAAGGGTGGGAATTTTTTTTAAATGCCTACATGCATAAAAAAACTTTATAGATGAACATCTAAATGTTTGTTTACTATACTGTAATTGTTAATGTATCAAAAAATATTAGTACATTAAATTTTGAAAATATATGGATAAGATATTATAATATTTCTAAGTTTATGGGTAAGGTACAATAATTATTAACTTAGTACCTAACCATTAATTTACTGTTGACACACATGTGAACAATACATTGAATGTATTATTAATATTTCACACTTGAAAAATAAATGATTACATATGAAAACTTGACACCTAACATACATTTAACAACATTTTTTTGTCATAAATAACTATAATTTACCATTTTTTTTATGCACCAAAGATTTATTAATACATTAAGGATTTTTCAACATATTTAAATATAGAAAAAAAAACAAGAAATTTTTCAAAATAGAAGGACAAGAGGTGGGCCACATTTCCAAGTTTATAGGTCAAGTAAAATAATTGTTAATTTAGTAAAAAAACCCATAATCTATTATCAAAATGTGATGTGAGCAATACATTGAATGTATCATAAACATATTTTCACACTTGAGAAATAAACCTTACATATGAAAATTTGACACCTAATATGCATTTACTCATTTTCAATAATAACTAATTATTATTAACCATATGTCATTAATACACTAAAATTTTATTGATACATTAATGATGTGTTGATACACTAATGATCTTTTGATACACTAAGATTTTTTCAACCCTTCTAAACATAAAAAGACCAAGAATTTAAAAAAACAAATGGACAAAAGGTTGTCACATTTCCAAGTTTATGAGTAAGGCAAAACAATTGTTAATTTTGTTTTAAAAAATTTATTTATTTTCAAGATGTGATGTGAGCAACATTGAGTGTATCATAAACATATTTTCACACTTGAAAAATAAACCTTACATATGAACATTTGACACCTAATATACATTTACAATCATTTTTTATTATAATTAATTATTATTAACCATATGTCACTGATAGTACACTAAAGATTTATTAATACATTAATGATCTATTGGTACACTAAAACTTTTTAATGCATTCAAGATTTTCCAACTTATCTAAACATAGAAAAAACATCAACTTTAAAAAAATAAATCGACAATAGGTTGCCATGTTTCAAAGTGTACAAATAAAATCAAAAATAATTAATTCAATTGAAATGCACCATTAATAAGATGTGGTGTGAACAATACATTGAATGTATTATAAACGTATTTTCACACTTGAGAAATAAACTTTTACATATGAAAATTTGACACTTAGTACACATTTACCATTAGTTTTTATATTATAACTAACTATTATTAACCATGTGCTATTAACATACTAAAGATTTGTTGATACATTAATGATCTATTGATAAACTAAAAAATTTATAGTCCGTCTAAACATAGAAAGGGCGGGAATTTTTCCAAAATAAGTGGACAAGTGGTTGCTACTTTTCAAAGTGTACGGGTAATGTAAAAAAATAATTAATTAAACCAAAATGCATCACTATGCTACTAACATGTGGTGTGAATAATACATTGAATGCATTATTGGTATTTGACACTTGAGAAAAAAATCTCTATGTATGGGAAAATTGACAGATGTTACACATTTCTCGCCATGTTTTGATTTTAAATAGTTGATATTTTTAATCTATTATAGATATATGTTGAACTTCCAACTTGCATATTAAGGTTTAGGGTTACATTTTTCAAGCTTTTGCATATCAAACTTAACATGAACTTCCTCTTCACATGATTTTCTTGTGTTATTCCAAGGGTTTTTGAAGCATTCTTTTGACATTTTTACAAATTTTTCACATGCCATTGTGACCTAATTCTATTGTAAGTCAAAGATTTACCATGTTTTGAATTCATTGTATGTTGATTATCACAATCTGAATGTAAGGTGCATAGAAACTAATATCTTTTACAATGGTTTTTGTAGGCATGGAGGGGAATTTGCCGTTGTATGAACATGGCGATCAAGTTGAACTACATGCATTAAAAAATGTAATTCAAACACCACTAGATGGGCCTTTTGATCATGAAAATTTGATGCGAGAAATTATCATTCGACACACTGGGATGCAACAAGGCCCTCGTTTTGTTGAAGTTACATTCATCCCCACAATTTGAGTGTTAGATTTCATAGTTGGTGAAAAAGGTAAAGACGATGGACAATGTCACTTACTTTGCAAAAAACGCATCATCCACCTTGACAATGATTTGTAACAACTGCAAATAGATAATTCTTTCGAGTTTTCAAGGTTCAAATTTTGCCCTCTATTACATTTATGCACCAAGATTTGCATACGTATTATACATGTTTAGATGTGATGTTCACCATCTAATGAATTAATTTTACTAGTTTGCAAACATGAAATATGTGACTTATTGTATGTTTTATAATGTAATATATGTTCATAAGTAGCACAAATTTGGTTGGTTGGTTGTTTATAGGTACCAATGTCAATACGGTCCCAATGATCTCACAAATGTTATGAAAAATATTACACAAAACCACAATGCAACTCCAAAACAATTGGACATCAATGGAAAAGTAATCCCATTAGGGATAGGCTGCAAAGGCACACAAGATTCAAGAACAAATGGGGTGGTTCTATAAAAAAAAGGATGTAGAACCGAATTCACCATTAAGACATCATATTTGCTCAAACATGTATTAAAGTTATGTTTCATTCAATGAAATCATCACTACTACAAAATGTGGGTGCAATTCACGAGTCCCTGTTTATTAGACCAGTGAATTCATTCATCTTCACTGGTCCCTATTCATTACAACCAATGAATTCATTCAAAATCCAATGAAATCATTTGGCGTACAGGGACACCTTTTGTTGTAATGCATGTTAATCAAGATGGTCTACATGTCCATGGGGATTTGAATATGGGTGATAGATATGCATTTGTTACACATTTATCAAAACAAATCGAGGATTTTGTGATGAAATAATTAAGGCTTGGACTCACAGTGTCTCAAACTATGGCAAAACATAAGCAACATGTGAAGAACGTCATGTTAAAGACATGTGAGTTGAAAAAAAAATGTTCCTCACTGAGCAATATGTCAAGGTGTTGTTTAGGAAATTGGCTCAAGAAACATACCAACTACATAAGAACGATGCAAAAAGTGTGCATATGTGGGTTCAACAAAACACCAACTCAATGTTTTACTATCAAGAAACTAGGGTAGAGGTGGATGGTGGTCTCATTGGGCAAAACATGCCTTTCACTTTGGGTATCCAAACACCATGGCAAAGGCAGATGATGATTGAACATGGGCACCAAGAAGGTGTTGGAGTTGATGCAACCTTTGGGACAAATGAAAAAAAGGTGATACATTATGTCCGATACATAATACATGCACACGTGATCTAATACACTAGTGTATATGTAATCTAATGTTATTGAAACATTAATAAAACAAATGAACATACATAAACAAAATACATGTAGAAATTTGAAATTGTTAATAGATCATTCATTACATTTCTTGTCAATGTTTAACTAACATATCTCTATTGTGAATTGTGGTAGTTCCCCCTTTATACCATGCTGGTGTTTAACCAATGGCACAATGGCATTCCTATAACATAATGCATCACATCATGATGTCAACAAGAGGATTCAACACCATGGATGCATGTTTTGAATGAAAGCATTCATAATACTCACCCATCATGGCATCCCAATGTTTTCATTGTTAATTGTGCCTGAGGGGAAATCAACTACATCAAGTAAAATCTTTATCCTTTCCCCCTTTCTATTCAACAAATTGCCAACTATCTATTATGCATGTCATTTGCCCCCATGGATGTAACATGCATCAACATTGATTGTATTTAAATCTACCAAATTTCATATATAATGCATTTTCTTTCTTGTAGGACTATATGGCTAAACATTGCCATTTTCTTATGTTTGTGGCATGTGAAATGAACATGGCAAAAATGTTATCATTTACCACAAATTGGTTAATGACGAAAATGCATTAACTATGATGTGTGGAAGAGACGAGGAACCCTAACCAAATGTAGTAGCCCACTGAAAAATTGTTATGGCTTGCGCACATTGCAGGGCTATGGACACACGTTGTCGATAGTGGGAAATGAATATCAAGGGGATTAAAGAAAACTGTTGATGACACATGATAGTGTTTTGTGCACATGCAATTAGGAATGAATCAAAACGAAAATGAAGATACCCATACGTCTCAATAGCAAGGGGAATGAAATCATTGTTTGGTGCTCATTTAACGTAAGATCATGTCTTCTCCTCAGCAACAATTGTCGTTGCATGTCCACTACACCATATTTGTGCAAGTCAAATTAATAATAACAATGTCTATCAAAGTACGGACGCCATTTCTAGTAATAAGAATATCCACTTGTCATCAAGTGTGGTGATGGAAAAGGTGGGAAACTTCCTTCTAAACATGTGTTCCGCTCTCCAAAATAATAACTATAATAGTATCCTAAAGTGCGTCATGGGCTACTATATGCTCATTCCCACAGGGGCATCAAAACAAATGGGTATTTAGATCATCAATGGTATGACCACATTGACATCGTGAAAGGTGTGCAATTTGTAGGATGTGGCAAGCCAAAACGGGTATGTAGTGCTGTAAGAAAGTGGACCAATGATAAATGGAAGCTAGTGTGGAAGGACGAGCTAATAATCAAGTGCTTGCCCTTGGACTTGCACATGAATAGAGATGTCTTCACACGATATCCGAAGGAATGTTTACTAGAAGGGAAACAAATTCCTACTTGTGTAAGTGATCCATTAAAGAAGCCTTCAATTGGGGGTAAAATTGAACCACTAGGTTCTCAAAAGGTGGGACATGAGGGTGTACACCTTGGGGTAACATGGTTTAGACATCTCGTAGTGCCATTCGGAACAAGGAAGTGCTAGTTTCAACATGTGTTATTATATCAAGAAGAATGGGGTGATCATCCTGCTGGAAACAAATGACAAGTGTAGGAACGATCAATGTTTTAACACCCCAAGAATGTGGGGGTAGTAGTTCGAACCACAAAAGGGAGGCTAAGCTTGTTCAAAAAACTAGGAATAATGGCCTAATGACAAACTAGATGACTGGTAGAACCACCAAAAGATCTTGCAACAAGTAATTTCTTCAATGTAATTATGGTACGAATATCAAACTCAACATAATGTTGCAAAATATCAGGAGATGGGAACATTACACAAAGCAAGTAGCCCCAATGTTGGGCATAACACAACAAAAGCATTGCAAAAGCCACATGAAGATTTGTAAACATAGGGAAACTAGATTTTGTCTTGAAATCCTTGTGGCGAGCCTTGGCCATAAACAATTCAATAAATGATGTAGATCCCACTAGTGCACCCAAAATATGAAAATTTGTGTCGGGAATAAGAAAGTTAAAAGGAAATGATATAGAGTGGTCCAGCCCTTGAAGAGACCAAATTACACATTTCATTGGTTGCACTGAAAGACTTAATGTTGATAATTCATGTAATCGTAAAAACATAGGAACCACATCTAATGCAGGACCTACTATATGTGTATCATCCGCCAAGGAAGGGAAAACACAAGTAGGGTGGGTTGTTGTTGTAAGGCGAAGAGTGCAAAGGTGAGCTAGAACAAACAATGTTCCTCCTAATAGGTCACGCTGTTATGTATTTAATTCTAACAAAATGACTATGAAATCCCCATGAAAAAAAACTTGGGAAAAATATTGTGAGGATGGGTGTGCATATAATTGTCAAACAAATGGGAAGAATTGATACAAAAAACCAAACAAAGACCATAACTCTTGAAAAATGGTTGATTATGACATTGAATTGAAGGTGTTATGGACATCCACCTGTAGCACCACCCAATTTGGGTGCAAATTTAACATCGTTCGAATGTTGTGAACCATTGTCCCACACCCACCATGAATCATTACACCAAATTGATGAGGATTAAAATGTTCTGCAAGAATATTCCTAAACTGAATAGCTAGAGTGCGGACAATTAAACGATAGGTCACATCACTAATCGTGATGGGATGTATTTTTCCAAACTGCTTCTCCAATGTTAAGAGTCGAAATGCAAAAAACAAACGTGATACTAAAGGTGGAACATGATTTTGAACAATGTGCCCACATACCTCGAAAAAGAGGTTAAAACCATTCGCAAAATCATTTGGGACAAAACAATTTCATAAAAGTTCATACACCATATTCGAAAGGGCCATCGGAAGAAAGACGTGAATGAGCCAAGGCAAAAACAAATTGCTCCTAATTTAAAATAACCTCTGTCTTAGGATGGACATCATTAACAAAAGGGGGGAAATCAACTTTAGCAGGTGGGTGGAGAAGACGAAGGATTCCCATGGTCTCATTAGATGGGGCTGTAGGTGTGCTCGGAGTTAATGCACGTATTGCTCGAACGTACTCCCCTACGTGAACAAAGGCCCATGCACAACATAATCATGTTGATGGAGGTGGGGTAGGATTTGGACTCAACTCCAAACATTTGTGAGAAATTAGAACGAATGTTCTAATCATGTGCTCTTCCTGTAATGCCTCCTAGTCACCACCACATGCATATTATCCATTCACATGCATCTACCTACCTAATAGCCATCAAGTGCCTTACCTACTTACCTACCTACATAATAACCAATATATTCCTTGTGTGCTTACTATGATAATTATCCATTTAGATAGCTAACTAGGTATAGCTAGTTTACCTAGCTCAGGTAAGAGGGAAATAGGAGGTTACCAAATTGGAACCTTGGTAAATTAGTCGTGTTCATTGACAAATGAAGCACAAGGCTATTATTAGACTTCAGCTTTGCCCCATTGCTCACTACCACTGACAATTAACCAATTAATTGATGATAAAAATTTGATAATGTGAAAACTAACTTCCATTCAAACGAAAATATTAAATAAAATTTTGTGCGCCTTGAATTGAATTTATATTTAGTTGGATGAAATTTCAAATCAACTGAATTCAATTTCAATTCAGTTCAATTATTGGATTAAGATTCAAGTGAAGAGAAATGGAATGTAAATTGGTGGAGAAGATATTGAAAACTTGCTTGTGAATACATCATTAAAAAAGAAACCTTAGAACACAAATCCAAAAAGACATCTTTCCATGCCTCTTTACTTGGGAATGCATTAAACATGCTTCAGTTTGGAACCATACGACTCTGTGTTATTGAACCTAAAATCGTCCTTCCTAAACCAGCTCCAATGAATCATTATCACTGAAAATATGAGATACTTGCATCTCCTCCATCAAATAATTCATGAACCACTGGCAGAAAATTTCTAGGGTAGCTGAAAGGCACATTATAAA
>Ga0209611_10008079_pt1 | contig 16625 bp, 11 predicted proteins | sample S1TSphgellanicum_3_FD_187693 | JGI IMG/M metagenome (GOLD analysis project Ga0209611, IMG submission 187693) | Host-associated microbial communities from peat moss isolated from Minnesota, USA - S1T2_Fc - Sphagnum magellanicum MG (SPAdes) (version 2) | ecosystem: Host-associated > Plants > Peat...
TAGGGTACAACTTACTTGAGGTTTGGCACTCTCCTTCCCCACCTTCCCCTTCATGTTGATAGATGTGTTTATAGTCACATTGACAACCAATATGATCATGACTACCTTTACCAACAACCCTCATGTTTTGCAACTAACACAAAATTCATCAACCTCAATGTGATACTTGCAACATGTGTTACATCTCACAACTTTTTTACAAAATAAGGCTTTAGATTTTCAAATGTCCTTTGCCCAACTTTGATGCTAGGATGTTCAACTTTGAATTTTAGGAAGAATTAAGTCTGCAAACATATCATGGGAAATTAGTTGTTGCAAATTGAATCACAAAAAATGACTTATGGGATTCATCGAATAGAATCCAAGTTCCTCATTAATCCCTTACTTCAAGTATTAGACAATAAACATTGGGATATCAATATAGTACATACTATCCTTTGCAATATTTTACCTCCCAAATTATGGTTTGAGTCCTAATAGTTCAATCTAGCAAACCACATAACAAAAAGGACCTTGCAAACAATTGAACAAATTTTCAACATTTAAGGAAGAATGAAATTTCCAAACATACCATAAGAAATAAACCATTTCAAATTGAGTTCCAAGAAAAGGAGCTTAAATGCTTCCCACAAATTCCCCATCCCTTACCTTAAGTATTAAGTGCTAATAAACAATGGGAATATCAATAAATGAATTACAATTTAGAATTAATAGATTTATATTCCAAGCTCGAACATTCCAAATCCTAGAATTTTATGTTAAACAGTCACCCATTCAAACCAACTTTCAAGGATTCAACACCTAGTTCAACTTAGCTACAGACCACCAGTCACTTGAAATATTACTCCTATCACATATGTTGTTCAAATCGAGCTTGCCTTAGCTCATTAGAAAGCTAACTACAAGGCGCATCTGCCTACCAAATTATAGGCTCTTCACTCAAATTAACAAAAAGTTATGTTATCAAACCTGAGAGGGTTTTATGAAGGCAGTAAGTTCAATTTGGTTGTAGACCACTAGTCATTTAAAATAATACTCCTATCGCATATGTTGTCCAAATTGAGCTTGTTTTAGTTCATTAAAAAACTAACTACAAGGCACATCTACCTACCAAATTATTGGCTCTACACTCAAATTAGTAAAAATTTATGCCACCAAACCCGAAAGGGTTTGTGAAATTCCTCTAAAATTTCAAGTTCCCAACACTATCCTACTCACTTCTATTCTTTCAAAGTACCCCAAACATCCAACCCACTTTCCCTTTTTCCACCATCTACTAAAATTCATCATCCTTTTCCAAGACAAACAACACAAGAAAAAAAGACCTCTCAAAAATTCCTTTCCCCCAAGCTTTTCATGACCCCTCCTTGAGCTTGTTTTTTTTGTCCAATGGAAGTTATGGAAATCTTTCCCTCTAATCCATGGCCTCTTCATCCTTCAAGAACTAATGAGAATCGAAAATGATTTGCCCTCCAATGGAGTTTAGGATGAGAATTATTATGCCGAATGAAACTTTAAAAAGGTTCCATCTTCCAATCAAGTAGGATGATAATCCTCATGACAAATCGAATTGGAAAACTCATCTTTTTTTAAATTTTGGATATCTCGATGAGGTTCTTGAGTTCAATCCTTATCCACTCCATCCGTTTGACTTTCACATCCTACTTCTTCATCCTAATTGTCTCAAATAACTAACTATTAGGATAATTTATCGGTAATAATAAGTAAACATCCTTGAGTTCTTACTTGACTAAATCAACTCAATGGTAGTTGTAACATTTTCGCGTACTATTTACTCTTTTGATATCCCTTACTTATTTTTTACCATATATAATTAATTGTGTAGTACATAATAAATTTGAATTAAAATTTCCATCACAAGAACCCCCATGTACTTCTAAATCCATTATCAAATTAGGGCTTGATGAATCCATTAGAACTAGGATGTTCGGGTTTTCATGAAGTATCGCTGTCATTGCCACACATTACATTTGCCCTAATTTATCAAATAAAAGGTGTCGACCCCTTCTGAATGCAAGTACCAAATTATTACGGCTACCCTTTTGGGTTTTTGTTGATGCAGGTGAAGATTTAATCATGACGGATGATGTTATTACGCCCTTGAATCCTCAAATTACGTTAGTAGAAGAAGAAAAACTTGAAGAAACACCGCTTGATGTGAATGTCTCCCAACGGTTGCGCGACGAAAAACCGTTCTAAAAAGTGGTGTGCATTCGAGTTGATCATTCGACATGGGATCGTCGATCGTCTCCTAACCCACATGCTTTAGCGATCTACTTAGAGTTTGTTCCTATTCGTGGAGCTACAAGATAAAGGTTTGAAAAGTGTCAATGTGAAAATGACAATGTTCGTTTTCATTATCGAATTTGGGTTCTTAGTGATGGCCATTACCGTTAGCTACGAGGCCTAATCAACCTCCTTTCCATGGAACATTGAGTCGAATACCTAACTTGCACCATTCGTCACATTCTAGATTTCTTGCAATTGTGATTTATCCCCTCTAAGTCATTTACTAAATTGTAATTCACTTGAGGATATTCAGGTGGAAATGCTAAAATTTAAATTCAATTTTGATTCTATTTAGGGACCTAATAGAAGTGAAAATTGAGTAAGGGTGTATTAAGACTACATCATAAAGATCTTACAAGCACATCATTAGTGCCTGAAGATTATTCTGAAAAATTAATTTAATATTATCATAGCGAAATGTTAGTGTTAACCATGGGCTTGAAGATTATTCTATCTCTTTTAGACTTTCCATTGACACCTCTTCCACTACATGAATTTCAACATCCTTGTTACTCACTAAATACTAGAAAAAGACCAATGTTTTGTTGAGCATCACGAATTTTGGTGTCTACTTCCACCCTCAACCCTCTAAAGATCTTTCACCCCTAATTATGCAACTGAGGTCCTAAAACTATGGTTATCAACTTTTTGTTGAAGAAATGAACTAACCCAACACCTTATTCACCAATATAATATTTCAGAAAAGAAAACAACCCCCCACACAACCATGCGCATTTGTCATCCCTTACTATAACATGAAGTTGCTAAAAACCCCTAATAACCTTACCACATTCGAATATCCTTGATGCAACTCTTAAAAATTGAGACTATCGCACACAGTTGTGTCAATATGGCTCTCATAGACCCTAATGTTTCTATCAACCAAAACCCTAATTTTAACTGCCAATTACCCTTCAAATAGCCCCCAAATATGCCCTACTATTTCCATCAACCAAAAACCTTAATTCTTACCACCAATTACCCCTCAAACAACCCCCAATCTACCCTAAGGTTTTTTTCACCCAACACCTTCAAATTTCACTTATGCACCCCAATACACCTAAGCCAAAACAAGTGTATAAATTAACCCTAATTCAAATAGGTGCAATAATGGCAAAAACCCTAAACATGTTGCTTAGCAAACTTTTAGGCTTCCATCATCTCCTTGGGGGGTTAAGGTTTTAGAATCAACCTCATTCCATCTCCAAAAGGCCAACCTTTTCAATTAAATCCTTGTTTTTTTCCATTAGGGCCTCTTCTATTTCCATGAATTGCCCCATGGATGCCAAGGCCCCAACACGATCATCATCTAGCCAAATCTTGTAAATGCTTACTAGCATGTCAAGATTTTCGATGCTTAACTAAGACCTTCAAAGGCTAGTGCATATACCTACAATGTTGAAGACCTTCTCCACTTCTATTTAATAACTTACACTCCCTATAATCTATTAGGCTATAAACCTAACATGAAGAAACTATATTTCATGTAATCTACACCATGCCAATGGATCTTTGCACTCCCCATTTGTAACCTTTTTGATCCAAAAATGATTCAATTGTTCTTTGACTACTGATGTGGCCATCTCCTCATTACTTTCAATGAAATCATATAAGCTTGTGCTTTTAGTATTGTGGGATGCACAATTAGAAGCTCCAACACTTGCATCACATGGGTTTAAAAAGGTATATGTAGAGACAAGGAAAGGAAACAATACATGATGGTCATATTCATCAATAATTTGCAAGGCTCTCTCCTTACCAACAAATTGAATGACAAGCCCCACACTCTTGTAACAAGGGTCTAACATCATGCACAACATGTTGTGAACTTTGGGTTTTTGGAAAGAAAGCATAAATGAAAGGAAAGGGCTTAGGACTCCAACCACTTGTATTTGCATATTTTGAAAAAAAACCTAAAGCTCTACATCAAAATCTTGGGTTTCATTAAAATTAAATGCCACACAATTTAAACGAAATTCACATATAACGGAAATGACAACAACTAAGGCACCCACAAGCAACCAATATCCTCAACTCTAGTTCAACACACATTGTTGAAGAACAAGCCTTAGGGTATTAGATACAACTTAAACTATTGCCCAAACCTAGAGGCACACAACCTTGCAATGCAAGTGAAATTCTAGGTGATGGTCTTTTGCAAAATAGACTTTGCCTCTTTCATTGAGATCAAGGTCAAACCATTGCATACCTTCAAATAATCTATGGCATACTAATAACACTTGAACATTGCATGGCCCTAACAAGCCCTTACAAAAAGTTTAGACAATCCCATAACTTCATAAGACACAATAGAAGTTATCGCAAATGTCATGGTGGAAATATTAACATCGTAAACTTCCTTAGGCAAAATTTCAATACGATTGTAATGAATAATTAGATTTATGTTTTTTTTTTTTTTTTTTTTTCTTCATTGTTTTTTGTTTTTTTTTTTTTTTTTTCACATCATTGTTGTGTGTTTTTCATTTTATTACTCTATTTTTGATAAAATGCTATTTGAAAATATATACACATAATTAACAATGGTTTTGACTTATTAATTACATGATTATGATGATGAAAAGAATAATGGTTTGTCATTTTACCATAATTTTCATGACACAAATGAAAGTTTTTACCATTCAAGGAGATTTAAATTTTATATCATTTTTAAAAATAATTATGTTTATGTTGATACTATGATAGTAAAATATAATTTAAAGATTTGTTGAAATAACTAAAAAATGACATTTGATCCAAAATATGTTATATACTAGTTCCCATTAGTTTTACATAATTATTTTTCCCCAAGAAGTTTGTGATGAGTTCCTTCATCTTTGGCATATGCATGAACACGAACATTGAACCTATGTCTTGTAAGCATATCATTTACTTGTATTGCCATGGTAGGTCCAAATGTGTTTAAAGTCTCAAAAAATCCAATGGTTATATAACAAGATTCCCATTGGTCATTCAAGAAATGCACAATAAAAACAAAAGTATTAACGCCTCCTTTTGACATCTAGAAATCAAAAGATATAGTACAAGTATTACATGACTACAAGGATGGAGATACAAACTTTTCCTTTGTCCTTTTAACCACCATTAGCAAATAATGTCTAAACTTATGTCGTGATGGAAAAATCAACTGAGGTTTTTACTTGAAAACCAACCTCTTAAAAAAAGGTGCCTCAACAAATGATAAAAGCTCCTTGGTAATGAACAAGGCAAGATCCTCTTCAAATTGCTTTTGATGAAAATCATCTTTGTTGTAAAGAACATAAACACCCAAAAAAAAAAAAAAAACAAACCTAGGGTTGGGCCAAACCTTTTCTTTGTAATTCTCCTTTCCAATTTAGGTTGACATCTTTTAGCTTGTTGATTCCAATTGACCCAAACTTGTCGATGTTGGCCTTCCAAGTGTTTTCGTAATGCGAAAATCCCATTTGCATTCTTATAAGTAATCACACCTTTTTTCTATCATGCAAGAGGAGCAATAAGGTAACAAAGGAGGCATTTCAATTGTTCCACTAAGTTTGATGTTGAACTTATTTCACTTGAAAAAGAGCTCAAAGGTGCATAAAAGGCCCTGGTTGTGGCGGTGCAACTTTTCCTTTTCTAAAAATCTCATTGCTTCCCCAATAAAGATTAATGATTTATAGGATTTGTGCTTGTAGATGTTTATATTCTTGGTGTTGTTGTTGTAGGAGTCTCAACAACAAATACATACCCACAACAATCCAATTCCACCAAACCCTCAATGGGAAAGATCATTTCACCTTGAGGCTCATCCTCTGCCTCCATCACCCCTAACCCATGAACAAGAAGGAAAGCATGACCAAGAAGGTAATGAAGGCTAGGAAGTTAACTTGCAGAGAAAGGCTATAAAAGTTGTGAAGAGCTCCAACATAGGAAGGCAATAAAGGCCAAAAATAGCACCAACATAGAAGGGCAACAAAGGCTAGCAAAAACACCGGCAAAGGAGGGCTATGAAGGCCAGGAATAGCACAAGCATAGGAGGCCAACAAAAGCCAGGAAAAACACAAGCACAAGAAGGCAATGAAGGCCAAAAAGACCACTAGTAGAGGAAGGCAACAAAGGCCAATAAGACCACTAATAGAAAAAGGAAATGAAGGTAAGGAAAAACACAAGCAAAGGAGTGCAACGAAGGCGAGGAAGAGCACCAATAGAAGAGTGCAATGAAGACAAGGAAAAACGCTGACAAAGAAGGGCAATGAAGGCCAAGAAGAACACCAGCACATGAGGATAATGAAGGCTAAAAAGAGCACAAGCAGAGTATGGCAATGAAATATACCATGAATGACAACCATTGTGAAGCATGTGCACCACCAACATTTGTCACCACCATCACCATCGCCACCACCACTAAGTAAACAATATAAACAAATTAAAAAAATTAGCTCCAAGGTTAGGAATAACATTAGTAAAGGAGAAAAACGAAAGCTAGGAATAAGAACAACAAAAAGAAACCAAGAGAAGTTGAGTGAACTTACATTAAAGGAAAAAAAAAGGTTTTTTTCTTAGTGTTGAGCTTGGGGTTTGAAGCTCCTCAAAAAGTAAGTGCAAAACTAAACAAAACACTACTTGAATAAAAAAACAAAGTTTAAACCTAATCCTAATTTTTAAAATAAAAACCCTAACCTTAAAAAAAAAACTAAAACTATATTTTTTATGAAATCCTAGTCTAGTTTTAGTTCATGTCAATCGTAGAACATGGGGACCAAGTCCGATTGTGGTTCCACCAAAGGTCAGAAACTAGGGGGTCTAGTTCTACTTTAGGGTTAGTATGGTTTTAAGAACCGATCGGTTTCAGTTCCACCCAGTTTCAAAATCAAGACCTAATTTCGAATGGGTTCTTAAAAACCAAAACCAAAATTGCCGGTTTGAAAATGGGGAATTAGGTACTTGGCCAACACTAGTAACCTTCAATTACTACCCTTTAGAAACAACTACTATTTAACAATAGACCTACCTTCCGAATCCAATAGATAGTACAAAAAAGATTTTTTATTATAGGAGAAAAGAATAATCAAATTAAATATAATATTATTTTATATTTATTTTAAAAAGGATATTTTCATGGCATCTAATAAATCAAGGAAAAAAAATTAAAAGTATATATCACAAGTTGGCCTTCAACCATAATCCATTGTTTGTATTGTTTCTTCACACAAATACAACCTTCTTTCATTTCACACACATTAATCTTGCTAAAATCACACACACAATATGATAGAATGAAAAAGAGATAATATTATGAGACATCAAAAGTGAGAATGAGAAAATGGAATGAACCCAAAAGATAACAAGGAACCAAAAGTGACTCCTTATGTTCACACATGAGTTTCCTTATCTTCCCAGATTTCCTCACCTTATCATAACTTCCTCTACAAATTTTAATTAAGGAAAATCATTAATCTATTATTCATTTTTTACTTGGACTAATTAACCTAAATAGTTTCACCCTTTAATAAATAGAAAACAATAAGTGAATATTTACCAAAGTGTGGTCATACTAACATGTACCATTAACAATTGTAAGTATTATTTTATTTTTTGAATTTTGGATTGTAAAAAAGAATTATCTATATATATAGTTGTGAATACATTATGTACATATCATAAAAAATTGGAATTAATATAATAAGTGAAAAATACATAATTTACACTTTTAAAAACTTGTGACCACTACTTTAAAATAGTTTTGAAATTAAAACCATAATTTAAAAATAAATTTTAATGACATATTTTAAGATTTTTAAAAATATACACCATAACATAAGGAGCAAATTGTTTAATAGGAACCATCAAAACAAAGCACCTTGTCCTTCACATTGTCCTTAGGAGGGAAAATTTCTTGTGACAAGAACTACATGTTAGCGTGTTAGTAGCTAGGTCAAACAACTTGATTTTGACCCATGAAATTCAAAATTGGTCACGAGTTGCAGGGTTTTTGCATGCGAAGGGTCAATTGTGTGTGGATGGGTCAATATAAGGTTGTTTTCTTCCATGACAAAGTGCGCAAGGTGAGAGGTATAATTGAGTTACCGTATCTCAAATTAAGCTTGTGTTTTTGTTATGAGATCTATCTAATGTCAAAACTTTCTTCCCTTTAAAATTGTCAACTTCTTTGAAACGATAGATAAGTATTTTCATGTGTTCTTGTCAATTTTATCTAGGCACGACCCTCTTGCTTTCGGTTTAAAAGGCCATGTTTGTTTTAGTAATATCATGATCAATTGTTCCAGAGTCCAACAAAATGCCATGCAATTTTAAAATATTGGGAGAAGTCCATACTTGGGAGAAATTATATTACAAACTCCAAACATAAGAGTTTTTTGCATTTGTCAGAAAGTTGAGCAACAAGGGTTTGAACCCCAAAACCCATATCACCAATGTGCATGTGATTAATGAGGACATCATAGAGGTTTTTGGAGAATCATGGGTCCTTATAACCACAAATCTCGATCTTGATCCCAACACTAGGTCGGAATTACTTCGTTTGTATTCACAATGTTATGGCACTACCAACATTACCAACAACAAGTTTTATGTTTGGTTTGTCAAAGGTTACATTGCTTGGGAGAAAGGTATAGACATAAATTAGGCAAAAGTAATAGCTTCTACTATAAGAAAGAAGCTAAGAAGGGAGGAGATGGCAAAGTTGAAACAAACTCATGGTTTGACTATGAGTTGCAATGCAAGAAGTGATGTCGGTTTGGCCCTTGGTATAGAGGACGTTGTTGTCACTCAGCGTATGAAGGCTCATATGAAACAAGAGCCAAACGTTCTATTTAAGTAGGACCTTGAAAATGGGAACTCGATTTACCCAAATGTTGGCATCTAATGCCCCTCTAGAGTCAAATATAGTGACATAACTAAGGTTCAAGAGGTGTACAAAGTTTTGGGTGAGTTACTGTTTGAGATGAGATGGAAACTTGAACATTTGGAGTCACACAAGAAAAAAGTTGAAGGCAAGTTGACATAGTCAGGTTTTTTTTTAACAAACATGAAGAAATTATTGGTAAACACTCAAGAACGCTTGAATATTGATGAACAAGAGTTTTAATGTATTTTTTAGCAACTCGATGAACTCATAGACAAGGTTCATGATTGTATCATACATGCAAACTTTTTGATCAAATCATTCTAGATTTAAGGTCAATTTTCAAAGTTCGAACAATTTTAGGTTATAGATCATTATCTAATGTTCAAGGTTGGTGACATGTGGGTTTGTAGGTTGAAAGCATGATTGACCATGATGCTACTTCAAAGGAAGCCTTGTCTAAGGAGATGGAGGTGATAAATGAAAACCTCTAAACCCTAAAAAAAAAACTTGATATTTCTTGCACTTTGTTACGAGATAACAACAATGTGCAATGCAAGGTGAAGATGCCTTCCAAGATATAGAGTTGGATATGTGGAAAGTTGATTCTAACAAATTGTGTCAATATCAAAAGATCTTATAGACTTGGAGCACGAAATTCAAGCTGTTCATTGACAATTGGAGGAAATGCAACAAGGAAAAGGCTTATCTTTTTGGCCTAAGCCAATTCTACACCCAATTCCCCCTATTGACGGAGATTCTAGTTTAGTTTACATTCTTTTAAAACCACGTGGTTATTACAAAAGGTGGTTTACGTCTTATGATGTGGCTATTACTTCTTGCAAACATACATACCACCCTTTTTGCTTAACTCATTTATGCAAAGAGGATGATAAGTGTCTTGTGTGTAAATAGTTGTTTCATCCATAATGGTGGGTTTTTCAAGGATTCAAAGAACCAAATGAACAGATGATGGCTTTAGCTGATGAGCTTAGTGTGGACAACCTACGTAACTCCCTCAAGCAAGCCTTAAAGCATGAGTGTTTAGTGCAAAGAAACTCCTATAAGTTTCAAAAAACATTCTTTTTTGTTCATCTAATTAAATTATTGTAATTTTATTGTTGAATTGTTAGTGCTTTAATAAAGTTAATTTGAAGCTTAATAATGTTGATGAATTCATACACCAAAACTTGTTTTGTTTTAGTATATATTGTTTCATCTCCTTAAGGTCCTCAATTAGTCAAATTCCTAGAGCTAAATTTCCCATCGTGTGTATAGGTGTTTGGCATTTAGTTACTTTCTATCTAAAAGTCTTAGGTTTTTATCAAATTTTTCAAATGAGACAATCCTTCATCAAGGGTTTACTACTTATTCAGTCAAGGTGACAAGTCTAGTAACCAATTCATTTCCATTTTCATTCTTGAATTAAATAGTTCATTTAATCCTTTTCCTTTCCATTGAATGTTTTGTTAAACATTTGATTCCTTTAACACTAATTTTAGTCCTTTCGTAAGTAGATGCACTATTAGAAATTTTGTCTTTTGCAACTTGTCTTATGTAACTAAAACATCTCACATGCAACTATTTTGGAGTTGCATGCAACATGTGTAGTTGCATGCGACATTTTTTAGTTGCATAAGACAAGTTGCAAAAGACAAAATTTATAGTAGTGATGATCCCTTTACGTGCATGATTTGGATGTTTTGTTAAGCACATGATCCCTTTGTTCATGAATTCATTGCTTGTTAAGCAATTGATTCCTTTGGCATTGATTTCAATCCTTTAGTAAGTAGATGATTCCTTTAATTGCATGATTTGGGTGCTTTGTTGACCACAAGATCCTTTTGCCCATGAATCCATTGCTTCATTAAGCAATTGATTCCTTTGGCACTGAATTCAATCCTTTAGTAAGTAGATAATTTGTTAACCCCATGAGTTGAGTGTTTTCTTAAACACATAACCCCTTTGCCCATGAATTTAGTGTTTTGTTAAGCAACTAATTCCTTTCACACTAATTTCAATCCTTTGATAAATAGTAAATTCCTTAATCCCATGAGTTCAGTGTTTTTCCTAAACACAAAATGCCCTAGTCCATGAATTTAGTGGTTTGAATTAAGCAACAAATTCCTTTGCCCATTCACTTCAATCCTTTTGTAAATATACAATTCCTTAACCCATGAGTTGAATGTTTCGTCAAACACAAAATGTCTATGCCCATGACTTGGTTGTTTAGTTAAGCAATTGACTACTTTACATGGCACATGAATTTGGTCCTTTGCCTATGAACCAAGTGCTTACTTAATGAACAATTAACTCTTTTGCCTTATGTATCCTTGATCATTTGTCAACCAATTGAGTCCTTTGCCCATGAAGTGATTGTTCTAATAAGGATCAAATTATTTCTTTATTTTTGAATAAAATGCTTTGGTTAATAATTGTTGTAGTCATGAATTGAGTGTTTTAATAAATATTTAGGATTCCTTTGAGCTTTGTCATTTGTGTCATGTAGTAAGCATGTGATTCTTTTGCCCAACAATCCATTTAATTTTTTCAAGGGACTTAGATACTAATTCAATTGTTGTGCATTGCATCATTTAAGGACCACTATGTTTAGCTTAAAGTAGACTAAGATTGGGTCATCAAGTTCCATAGTGTTATTAATAGAAGACAAAGCACAATGGGTGTGATAAGTTCTGGCCATATGGGCTTAACTTCATGTGCAGAAAATGCAAGTAGACTTATACCTCTAGCCTCACCAATTGGTGATGTTGTAGATTCTCCATCAAAGTTTAAGTCTGTCACATTACAAGTTAAAGACATATTGTAGTGATCTTCATGAAGTGCTTGCAATGGAAGGAGAGGGTTATCTAGAGGACAATGCAAAACCAATATCAAACTTGGTTGATGTACACATGTTTGAAATAATTGTTATTGAATCTAATGATAAATGCCATAAATTTTTTATAATCATTTCTTGATTGTTATCATGTTCGGACAATTATCAATTTTGCATGCAAGAACTATTTGGGTTTCTCCTTTGTGAAACTTATGAAATTTGATAAATTTGCATAAAGTTCACAAATTTTAGTATAATGAGTCTTACATAAGTTGATAATTAATTATCGAGCTCATGTAAATTCATTGATAAAATCATTGCTTATACATGCTTCCTTGACACATTTTCATGTATGTTTTCAAAATGAACTTTTGAATGTAAGGTCCAAATTTTTTGAGGTGTAACATTAAGGACAAAAAGGACCTAGTCTTTAATGGAATCCTTTTTTGTCCTATATTTTGATCCCCATCAATATTAATGAGACAAAATGTGTCAAATAATTTATAAATACCATATTTTAGACCACTACAACTTTAGATTCCATTCATTTCATCCATTTTGTGTACATGATTTTGGTATTCCTTAAAAAATTTGGACCTTGTAAGTTTGACAATGTTGCTTACATTATATCTTTTGTTTTCCATGATTATAGGGGCACCCACTTTTATGCAACATGAAGAACCAAAAGCCAATGATGCCAATGATGCCATCCTTATACAAGGTTAATACTTATTTGGTTATTGTGGCCATGTTTTAAGGGTTTAAGTTTTGGATTTCTACATAGTGTCAATTTTTGTTGAATAACAAACCATGTTTTAACCCATTAAACCCTTGGGTGTCCTTGCAAAGACAACATTGCCCTTAACAACTCCAACTAACAATCAAAGAGCTTTTGATGGTATAGAAAGGTGCACCAATGATCTAAACCAAGGAAATAAACAATCTCAGTACTCTTTCCCAAAAAGAGAAACCCCACATTTAATTCAAACTCAGCATGGAAATAAAAGGTCTTTGGCCAATTTCATGTAGGAAATCCCATTTAATAAAGCTCCAACTCTTAGTGAACCAATTCCTAAGGCAGGAAAACATAATGATGGCCGAGGCCTTAAAGAGAAGCTTCCATGGCATGCCAAAAAAAGTTGGGGCAACATTTTTACTAAATTTGTCTCAACTAGAAGGCAAACATGGGTTATGAAAGGTGCTAACTCATCTTCAGGTGATAATTAACAGAAATAGATGTTGAATCTAAGGTTGTTAAAAAGTGGTAGTAATTTCCTAGACTATTGCATAATTATGCAGATATTTGTTCAAGTTCCATTCATTGGAGCAATCTTGTTGGGTATTTAAGTTCCAATAAATGTTTAGCTTGCAAAAATGAACAACTTGAAATCCATGCAAACATGTCATTTTGTATTTCACATGGATTTTGGGATTTGGCTTGTCCACTTGGTCAATGAAGTCTTGGCCTAGATTCAACTTTTGTTGTTCACCCTTCATACTCAAAATTGAGCTCCTTGAATTCACCTCTTTATCTTGACCCATATTGAACTTCTGGTAGAAATTCAATTCCAAAAGAACCAATACTTAACTCAAGCAAAATGTGATGAAATTATGTTACAAGTGCAACATCATCTTAATCCAAATTGTAGTCACTTTTTTAAATAGCCTCTAGTGACAATCCACACAGTGTGCAACCACAAATGAAAATATGGCAAGCCATCAACTAAAAACTTGATCCTTATTGTGTGAAAAATTGGGTGTTAAGCTGTTGAAGGAAACATATATATATATAGACCAATATGTAAACAATTTCCTTAACACTTCAAGACAAAATAATTTTAATTCTAACATTATTTTTTATTCTTCCTTGATTATGTAGCAAATTACAAAACTTGCTTATTCTATTTAAATGTTGGATGTAAATTAATTCCTCTCTAATTATTCTAGAGATTACAAAACTTGGTTATTTTGCAGATTACATATATAACTTAATTATTCTATAAACTACACAACCTACCTATTACATTGAAGTCTAACACAAATGTTGGGTGTTAATCAATTCCTTTATGATTATTCTACAAATTACATAACGATTAATATTCTATTGATTATAGAACTTGAATGTTTAATTTAATTATGGCATAAATGTTGGGTGTCAACTAATTCCTCTCTAATAATTATGGAGTTTACAAACCTTGATTATTCTATAAACTATAAAACCTAATTATTCTATTTAATTTTAGCATAGATGTTGGGTGTCAAATAATTCCTCTTTAATTATTCTACAAATTACAAAACTTGATTATTCTACAAAAGACAAAACCTAATTATTTTTTTAAAAATTAGCACAAATGTTGGGTGTCAACTATTTCATCTCGGATTATTTTGTAGATTACAAAACCTAATTATTCTACAAATTCACCACCCAAGGCAAATCATGCAAATATGTTTGCTAGGTTACCAATCCCTTGAGAAAAACTTACCTTCGTCTACTTTATCCACATCTTACTATCTTCGCCATTACATTGTTTAAAGTCACACATACAGTTCACATGTACCATTGAAATCACCATATATAGCTCATAATTCAATTTGTTGTGATACATTGAAGTTAAACTAATCATCCAAAAGATACCAAATTAAGCATGAACATATGGCCCAATCTTCTACAACACTTAACACTACTAGAAATTTTGTGTTTTGCAACTTGTCTTATGCAACTAAAAAGTCTCACATGCAACTATTTTGGAGTTGCATGTGACATGTGTAGTTACATGCGACATTTTTTAGTTGCATAAGACAAGTTGCAAAACACAAAATTTCTAGTAGTGTAAGGTTCTTCTAGTTGGCTAAAGTAATTAATTAGTCCAATCAAGGTTAAGTAAAACAAATATACAAGCAACTTGATTGCTACTCCTTAAAGGATGGGTGATTCAATGCAATGCAGACAAGCTCAAACTATAAAGAAAGTTGTAATACCAACTCAAGTGAAAGTTAAATATTTGTGGCACAAAATCAACACCATCAAGATGCCCTCTCAAATGTAAATTATAAGTTGGGAAATAGGTTAATTGCAAAACAAATGCACATTACAAAAGAACGAGTCATTGGAAAATAATGTTATTGCATTGGAAAACAACTTGAAAATCAAAGTTTGACATTAGAAAAAATGTCATTGCAATTGCCTCAAATTATCCACATAACACATGTCCCAACAAACTATGTCAAAGCATGGTCCAACTTCTAATCTAAATTAGTCCAAAAAACTACTTGATCCAAAACATCTAAAAAAAATGTCTATGACACTACCATCAAGCTTGTAGGATGCATAGTTACCTTTTAGTCCATGATGCTGACACCAAATGGGAATAAACATGAGCTAGAGGCTTGTCATTTCTAAGCACATATGTGTGGCTACCTAGCCTCAAGATATCGTACCAATATCCCCTTAATATCATCTTTCCTTTTAGATAAGTATTGTCGCAAGCATCTATGAAACTTTCTTCAACAATGTGTACTTGTTTGTCCACCAACATGAACCAAAAGTTTTCATTAGATGACTTGTTAACGTTGACTGCTATGTTATCCCACACCAACACAACATCTATAATCAACTCCCCACCTATCCCATATTCAACCTTTTCAATAGGATCATGCATATTTTCACGAATGTCCACATTATTAGAGGGTTTTAGTTGTTGAAGTGACCATGTGTTGAAGTCACATGCAACCTGGAATCACAATGTTCTTTTGGGCACCTATCCACATAGCCATACAAAGGCAAGACAAAGCTCGCACTTAAAGTAAGGTAGGGTCCCTATGTGACATTGATCGAACTTGGTGTATGTTCCGAATCCCTAGAATAGTCTCACAATTTAAGGACCAAGACCGGTCAACATTTGTGACTCGGACAAAAAGGTCTTTCATATCTTGTGTTGATTTTTTAGATAACTATAACATGAAGGTCCAAAATGAAATTCAAAGTATGCATTGGCATACTTTTCAAGTTTCAATATTGATCCACATTACCTACCAGTTAGATCCATCCTATATAGGTAGTGGTCCCAAAGATCTATTGAAAGATGTCCACTACTATGTGTTTAATGACATTTCACATGACCAATTATTCGTGCAACATTGTTTCATGTTGCATTGGAATTTCTTAGAGGTGAAGGGTTGTCATCCCAAATAACACCTAGTGTGGGGTGATGGATGTGTAGGTCAATTTAAAAGCTCTAAGGCATTTTTATTTTGTGTCTCATTACCTTTCTTTAACCAAATTTGATGTCTTATCAAAAGGATGCCAATTAGTGTGGAATTTTTTGCCACTAGGCATGGCAAAGGGGAAGTTAATGGGGCATGAACTCTTTTGAAAAGGGAGATCATAAAGGAGGAGTTGAAGCCCAATGTTGAAAAACTTGATAATGATTCAGACATTATTACATTTCTGAAAAGGGAGGCAATTAAGGAATATGTTGCCCATCCTAGAGTGAGGAAATAAACTAACAAGGCATGCTTCACAAACCTTTGACATCACCTCTTCTGCTCCAAATTTGGGAAGACCTCCAACAAGATTTTGTTTCTCCATGAGCTTAAGACGTTGGAGATTAACATGGCCAACCCGCTTGTGCCAAA
>Ga0209611_10008080_pt1 | contig 16624 bp, 5 predicted proteins | sample S1TSphgellanicum_3_FD_187693 | JGI IMG/M metagenome (GOLD analysis project Ga0209611, IMG submission 187693) | Host-associated microbial communities from peat moss isolated from Minnesota, USA - S1T2_Fc - Sphagnum magellanicum MG (SPAdes) (version 2) | ecosystem: Host-associated > Plants > Peat...
CACCTTTCGGAGGTGCTCCACATGGTCTTCCAAGGAGCCACTATAGATCAAAATGTCGTCTATGTAAACGACGACAAAGTCATCAAGTCATTCTCGGAAAATGTCATTCATGAGAGTGCAAAACGTGGCGGGTGTGTTGGTGAGCCCAAAAGGCATCACCAAAAATTCGTACGAACCATATTTTGTGCGATAAGCAGTTTTTTCTTCATCCCTTTCCGCAACTCGAATTTGGTAATACCCCGAACGTAGGTCAATCCTACTAAACACTTTAGCTCCCAAAAGTTGGTCAAAGAAATCATCAATCCGAAGTAATGGGTATCAGTTTTTCACCATCGCCTTGTTGAGGGCTCTATAATCCACACACATCTTCAATGTCCCATCCTTCTTGTGAACAAAAAGGATAGGTGCCCTATATGGCAATTTGTTAAGTTTAATGTATCCATTCATGAGGAGTTCTTCGAGTTGAACTTTAAATTCTTTCAACTCCTCATGGCTCATTCGATATGGGGCCTTGGCGAGAGGTGCCACTCCTGGCATCACCTCGATCACATGATCAATTTATCTTCTTGGGGGCAAGTCCTCATGCAACTCTTCAAACATCACATCTAAGAACTCATCCAAAATTTGTTTAATGTAATTCGGGGAAGTCACCAAATTGGCAGCTTCCTTGGGCTCATACTCATCCAACACCCACATGACACACAACATGTCGTAACCTCCCACGCATTCTCTTTCCCAGGTTTTTCCTAACATAAAGTGGATGGTTGATCCACCCCCGCAAGGCATTTCGTGTGCCTTCACCCACACGATCCCGCTTTTGGACGGGATTTTAACTAGTTTATTGTGCCCTTCTATGAGCACATTGTTTTGGGTGATGAACTCCATTCCTAAAACGCAATCCATTCCACCTAAAATGAAAACCAACAAGTCCACCTTTCCTTTCCAATTTCTTAGTTGAAAAGGCATTTCCTTTGCTTGTGACGTAGTGGGATGGGGAACCCCATCCGCGATGTGCACCTTGATGGGTGCCTTAAGCTCCTCCAATTGGAGCTCCATCCTTTTGGCACTTTTCTGGAGTTATGAAATTGTGAGAAGCCCATGTGTCTAAAAGACATAACACATTTCGCTTAGTAATTTTCCCCTTCAAGAAAATAAGTCGATTGCATTCAACTTGGGCTAGGTTCGCATTACGGGCAATTACTTTAGAGCCTTTATTCCCCACTCCGGTCTTGGGATAATCTTTGGATTAATGCCCCACTTCGTTGGGGTTGAAACATGTTCCCTGAGGCTTCCCACTAACATCTCCCTTGGGTTGGCTCCCTTTGAAGGGGGCCCCTTTCTTTCCAAAATTTCCCTTGGGCTTGAACCCCGAACCTTGGAACGGTTTAGGCTTTTCCTTCCATGGGCTTCCTTGCCCTCAGTTCCATTCTCCCTCATGGCGTGGCTTCTTGTGAAGGAACTTGTTGTCCTTCTTGAACCCGGATTTTTCACCCCGTCCCACATCCGAAAAGCCTTCCACTTTCATGATGGCTTCGAATAGTAAGGGGGGCCAATTTTCCTCAAGCTTACGCTTGGCCCAAGTTGGAAGCCCCATCACAAATTTACACACGTGATCCAACTCATGCATGTGTCGGATCTCAAACATGAATTCAGAATAAGCCCCCACATATTGTCGCAAGTTGTCATTTGTGGCATTCACAAGGTCGCAGAATTTGCACCTCGAGATGTAGTCGGAGTTCCTTTGAACAAATTCGGATTCGACACGTTCCTTAAAGAATTCCCAAGTGTAACCATGGTTCTTCCCCTCCTCTTGTTTCACTTTCCCCCACCATGTGGCGGCATAACCTTTTAAGTAGGACTAGGCAAGCTCCACGGCCGAATGTCGTCCAACCTTGATGGCATGCAAATAATCCTCCATTTAGGCAAGCCAAGCATCCACAACCTTTTGGTCATGGGCACCATCGAAATTCTCGGGTTTGGCCGGTTGAAATTCCGCATTCTTGGATGATCCTCCTTTGAGGGTTGCAACCAACTCACTGAAATCGAGCCTATTCATTTTGAGGAGGACTTCTGATTGTTCCTAAATGAATAAGACCGAGATTCGTTGCTCCTCTTCACTTTCAAGCTCATCTTGGTCCTCCCAGGTTCTTGGTTCGTCCTCCCCAATTGATTCCGATGGGACTACTTGGTCTTCGATGGGTTCTTCCAACATGGTCTCTTGTGCTTACTTATGGTTCTTCTTGAGTGCCATCCGAAACTCCCAAGAAGTGAATCGAGCTCTACCGGAGCTCTGATACCAAGTGACGTGCTCCCAAGTTCCTAGTTAGACCCAAAATGGGTTTAAGTTACTCAAACAACAGAATTGTGAGGAACTCAAGGCACGCTCCCAACTCTCACCACTATAAGGGGTAAGGGGGCGTGTTAAAGCTCCGGGACGGGACTAGGAAGAGTGACAAGCTTTAGTTACTTACTCGAACCTGCATCAAACCAATCAACAAGTTGGTTAGATCACTTTCTGAAACACCTTTAGTGCTAGGATCAACCATGGGCAACTATGAACTCACAAGACTCACCAAGGCCCAAACTCGGGGGAAGCCACCACCTTCATGCATATAGTATTCTCTACATCTCTATATGGCACCTACATCCGAATGGTTTATTGTCTCAGGACTCCCAAGGAGGAGTCCTGAAATTGTCCCGATTTGGACTCTTGAGACTTTGCAAGATCATAATTTTTTGCCCATACATCTTATTGGGATGAGGTCTAAAACAAACTTGTAGCTCTCCTCGAAAGCTTACCAACGATGTATCGCACTCCCTCTGCACGCATCGGGGTCGGGCCAATTCTTAACTTTCAGTGGTCGAGAGTCAAATTGTCAAATTGACTTTCGACCCTTCTTTTTGCCATAACATGTGCTGAAGATGTCCAAATGGCCCATGTGAGCCCATTTTCGACATCTACTCTTTGATAGATTTCCAATGATATAAAAAACGCCTAAATGCGAGGTGTTTTGACCCTTGCAATCAAACTCCAAAATTTTGGGACTCTCGAAGGACTCCTAAATCCCAATTTTGGGAGTGTGAATTTCATCTTCACACTCTTTCAAAGTAGGGTTGCGACATTGTGTACCTCCCCAACATGGTGGATCTTGGGATACTAATCACAAATGTTTGCTTAAAATTGAATTTCTTTCATAAATATGGAACAAACTATGATTTTGTTTGTCCTTTCCACCAATCCATTAATGGTAAGTTTCTAAACATGATGTGCATAATAAAACTTCCAAGACTTCACTCAAGAATTGAAGCCCATTATTTGAAACAATATTTAATGGTGCTTCAAGTATTGTGATAACACATCCATGTAAAAATTATTCCATTTTTTGTTTTACAATATATTTCAAGGCCTCAATTTTTATCAAATGTGTTAAATAATTATTGGTAATAATAACTTGAATTGATGCCCATTTCTAACCATGGGTAATGGCCTCATCAAATTGAATCTTCATTTTTCAAAGGTCCAAAAAGTGGTATGGGATGGGTGCAACAAAATATTAAAAGCCACACTTCCCACTTAAGAGGACTATTATGGAGTTGAACTAATGTTAATAACTTTTTCCTTGATTTTTTCTAAGCAATGATTAATACGAACATATTCTTAAACTTTGTTACAATTATATTTTAAACCACATGTTTAAAAGATATAGGTTTAAGTAAATTCATCAAAATTCAAACATATGTCACAACCTATGAAATAGATGGCAAGTAGATGAAATATTGGATTTTATATTTTCAAATCAATGGTGTGGTAAAATTTACATGTGGACTTTCAACTTTTCATATTATAATAAAAATATATTCAACTTCTAATGTAAAAGCAAGAAGGAACACAATATTCACCAATTAGTTTTAAACCATTTGGTACTTACTTTTATTATATTAAAATTCTTCAAATTATGTAATCAACAACATAATTTTGTATTCAACATGTCATTTTTTCATAATGGGACTTTTTTTTAAATTGAATTTACTTTCTTGTGTCATGTTCAAAATTATAATCTTTTAAAATTAGATTTTGAACGAATGTACTTTATTTTTCCATGTTTGGATCCTTCTTTGTTTATGCCATGACATCCACCATAAGGGCTTAAGACTCCTCTTTAATCCCATCAAAGCCTTATCTTTTTGTTCAAATTACTTTGATCAAACACACTTGAACCTTTCCTTTATCTTCCATTATCAATTAGTGTAAAGATGAACTCATGCTCTCCTTGAGCACATTTGGGCATTCCATTGAATAATGCCCCATTTTTCATAGTGCATCATTGATAGGTCTTTCCTTAACATTTTTTATTTTGTTTGTTTTGGATTGCAATAAATGAAGGTTTAATTGACCCATCTAATTTATTATATGTTCCATAGTTGATTCCATGTGAGTTTTATGTGTTTTCATGATTGGTTTTTTCACTTGTGAAGTTTGTTGGAAATTTACTCATCAGAGTCGTAATGTGTGGGTGCTACTCATAGGGTCATTTCCATGTTTTTTCTTTTTTTGGTTAAATTGTCATCACATCTTTGAAGGTCCCCTTTAGTTCATACTTCACTTGTTACCTTAATTTTAGCAATAACTTGATGGTGAAATGTTCCATCACTAGTGCTTTGTACAAGGAAAAGTTGGACCCGACCCCTCATGTCCTTGTGCTTTAAGACATTTATGATTTGATTTTTCAATAAATTCAATTTCTTGTCTTTAAACTCTCTCATGGTTTTGGAAGCATCATGTTAAACAATTGATTTAATTCAAGATATATATCCTTTGTAAAATATATCTTTCTAATGGGGTTGTATCATATGTGTCCATTATGTTCTTATGGTTTTGTTTGTTGAAATTATATCATTGTAAGACCATGGTTTCAAGGAACTTAGGAAAAACATTAAACCATTCCCCAATAATGATTTTTTTTAATTTTGAAAAAAACAAATTAGAAAAGGAACAAATTTTTACAAATTTTTTGTTTTTAAAATTTAAAAATTCACCCAAAAATTTGCCATAGATGCCTATAAGATGAAAAGGTGCTTAAAATTTTCCATTTTCATACTATAAATATAGTCAAATATACTTAAATGGATGATCACCACTTAAGCAGCATTAGAAAATTGAAAAATTAAATTGTTCCCTAGGCATTTTAAATCATACAACATTATATAAGCTATTTTATATTCTCTATAAATAATTATTTCAAAGTCATCTATGTTTTCCTACTCCTTCAACCACTCAGACATCCATCCTTATCTCCGGTTCGAAACAAAAATAAATAGAAACATGGTTCCGATAAAAATGAAATGTTTTGAAAAAAATTATATCTTGTATTTATAGTTGCCCCAATATGTCTTTTTTTTTTTACAATCAAATTTGAAGAAATATGAATTTTTGAAAGTACACATATTTTGCTAGATTTTGTGTTTTGTTTTGAAATTTTGTTATAATTTCAAATCATACCAAAACATGTTAACACTTTTAGGTTTAATTTTTTATGTTATAAGCTACAAGTTTTCTTTAAACAACATATACATTTCATCACATTTACATGTCAAAAAATACTCATGAACTTTTTTGAAGCCTTAATTTTTTATAAACAAAAAATTGAAAAAAAATGAAAATTTGAATGTTTTTCAAATGTGTCTAATAGTACCCTATTACTATAAAAATATTTAAAAGCAAATAAATTGTATTATGAAAATTAAAAGGACCTTTATGAAAGTAATGTCATTGAATGAAGTTATTAAACATCCTTTATTCAAACCAAACTTTGATATTGGAATTTTGTTTGATTCATTTTAGATTTTTCAATAGCCATACTATTCAATAAACACAACTTTCCATGATTCACATGCTATTAAAGTGGCACCACATAGACAAACGTAACAAAAATTGCAGAAAAGTTGATGTTTGGACATCACTTTTGGCTAGTTTTAACTCATTTGCACCCATTTGCATTCACAAATAGATGCACAAATAACTTGGCTCAAGACTTTCATTGTAAAATTTTGAAGCTTTAATGTTTTTGCACCAAATGATTCCCACCACTAATAACTAAAAACTTCACTAGCTATAGCATTACTAATAGAATCAGTAAACAATCCTTCGTTATTCTATAAGCAAATAATTGTTTATCAAATTTAACATGATTTTGCACATTATAATAAAATTTATCTCTTATAACTTTGAACCCTTTCATTACTTCTCAATCCCTCTCTTGTCCATTGCCTTTTCATTTAGGATCAAACATATAACTAACAATATAATGGGATATGGCCAAAAGGTCACCTATCACGTAGGATTTGAATAATATCTACCTTGTTTAATGCAAAAAGGAAGACATACAATTGATAGTATCAATCAATTGACCCATCTTGTAAATGCATGGGTTGGAATTGCAAAATCCACTAGGCATACTAGACAATAAATGGACTTAGTTTCAACCACCACTAATTGAACATTATGTCAAAATGACTTGGAAAATATGGTCACAATATGGTTTCAACTAAAACTACCAATGTTTTCCATGCACAAGTCAATGGCATGTGTAACACAACCTAAATAAGTAATGTGAGGAATTTTTCTTCAACAATCTCTGTAACTCTTTTGCAAATAGGAACATTGTTTATAATAACTTCAACTTTGTGTGAGCCTATTAATTCAATTGCATCTATCAAATGTCTTGTTATGAATTATGATGTTTTCTCCTATCCACTAGTATTTATTGTTTTTTCAAACATTATTCCTTTTGGTGGAACACATAGAATGTTCAAGAAAGGTCTCTTGTTTATACTTGTCCAACCATCACAACAAATTGTGTACCCTATTTTTCCTAGGATTTCACAATTGGTTCTAAGTTTCACTCTAAATCACTTTTGATTTCAAGCAATAGCCCTTCATTTGAATGATCAAAATTAGAGACAAAATGAAAATGTCCAAGGTTTGAAATCCATATTGCTCTTGAAATATCGCATGACCATGCCACATTCACTAGAAGGAAAACCTAGCTTTTCCAACAGCATTTCCAACTCCTTTTCAACTATAATTCATAATTGAAAATAACAAACTTAATTGGGATTTTATTTGCAATTGAAATCTATTATTTGCAACTGAAAACCATGGCAATCAACAAATACAAGTTGAAAGTGACATTCTAATTGAAAATGTCATCCATATGTTAGCATTGCATCAACTATTATAGTTGAAAATCATTTTCAACTTGAACAATAAGATGTATGAACTTCATCCAGTGACATTTCACAATGTAATCAATTTTGTATTTCAATATTCAATATTATAATACAATTGAATTTATATGAATCATCCAATTTAAAGAAGGAGGATATCTTGACACATGGATGTAGGAGATGGTGACACATGGTAGAGATTGACTATTTTGAAATTAAATATTTTTATAACTAACATTATTTTAGATTATCAATCTTGCATCCAGTAAGATTTTGTCACGTGGAGATACATTTTATATCTAATTGGGCCTAAGTACCTACCTCCCTATTTAATTAAGTTTAAGTACCTATGTAGATAGGTAGGTAACATATTTACCAAGCCATTTAAATTTGGTTAGGTAGCTAGCTAGCTAAATAGGCCTAAATAATTAAACTACCTACTTATCAAACTCCATTTACTAGAAAAGCTAGTATAGGATAATCTTTTTATTTTTTGGTTTAATTTTAAAGGTCAAACCATTTTAATTGACTCATCCCAAGTACCACTTTTTTTTAAATGCTTAGTGCATCTACTTATATAGTTTGCAAACTTGAAACATATGACAAAAAATATGGGACAAACATTTTAGTTGTAATCTAGTTGCAACTACTTGGATAAACATGTTGATAACTTAAGGACAAAGACTTATAAATCTTTGTACATTGGTATGTTGCCTTTGGAGCTAAAAAATATTTTATAGCCCTTCACCTACTACATCCACAACAACAAAAATATCTTAAATCAATGAAGGAATGAATAAGATATGCCCACATGTGGTTTGGTACATATGAACAATTTGAATTTTAGAGTTTAAATTTTTTGGATGTTGCTTTATTGTCTTCACATTTGAAAAAGGTTTTGTAAAGCTTCAAATGGCATTTTCATAGCTTTTTAAATTGTTCAAAACAAGCAAAAAATGAAGAAAATATGAGATTTGAAAATAAGGGGTCTAAATGTTTTTTTTCCTCCTTAAACAAACTCATCTTGTTCTTCCTTCTTTGTTGTTGTTTCTTTGTTTTTGGAATCCAAGAAATATTGTAGATTTGGCTCACCCATGGTCATGAAAATCTTTCCAATAGGACAAGAACCTTCAAAGATATGATAGGTGTTTAGTGATAAACTTGTCTACCCTACTTATTAGAACTTTATGCTACAATAACTTAATCTACCTATTAGTTATACTAAATATTAAACATAAAAAATATCTTTTAATTTTTTTAATCATTATTAATAAATAAATAATAATATTGGTACTAACATAAATTAATAATAACAAAAAAATATTCATTATATTATTCTTGATGGATATTAATATTTCAAATAATATTATTGATAATTAAATTTTATTAATATTAATATTTATTATTTTATTAATAACAATTAAATATTATTAAATATTTAATTTCAATTTAACTTGTTATTAATAGTTAATTATAGAATTGATGGTAGTAATAATATAAAATAATATATATAATCAATTATAATATTAATATACATAAATATCAATATAAATAATATTTATACTTTAATGTTAGTTATATGAAATAATTTTAATTATAAACATATAATTTTATTAGTGAATAGTGGTTGATAATATTATTAATATTGGTAATAACTTATGATTAATACATAGTAGTAATATACACCTATGTTGTACTAATTTAGGTGAGATATAATAACATGCACGTGCACACACACACATAATGTATTAACTTAAATTAGGTATATTATCTAACTTAGGTTATTATAATCTTTTGAAGGCTTTGAAATATTGTAATTTTTTTTTTCCCCAAAATCCTTTGGTAAGGTTGTTGTGATGTTCTTAAACTCCCCAACTTTGAATGAGTTGTAAACTATTAAAAAAAGCAAATCACCCCATTGTGAAATTGAAAATTAACTATAATAAAAATAGGGAAATGCCCAAACTAACAAATGTACCTTGCATTTCATCCATCCACCAATGTAAATTGTCACTCGACCAAAAATTAAATTACCAAAATAGTCGAAGGCATCACTTGTGATGATGCAACATCACCCAAGGATAAAATGAAGTTTGATAACATCATAGTTTTAATTGACCTTTCAACTAAATGTCAACTAAAAAAGTTATCAATGTAAATCATTTACACAAAGTGGTCCCCAAATTGAAGACCATCTTTCAACTACTGGCCAATTTTTTTGACATTTCAACTTCTTTGATTTTTTAATTTAAAAACTGTAGTTGGAATGTAGTTGGAAATGACATCTAATCAAAAGCTTTCTGGTTTTAAAAAAAGGATTTTTTTCTAGTGATTGAATGGTACACCATGACCAAAAAAAATTGAACTACTTTATCCACCTCATGCTTGTGCAATTTTGTTGAATTCCACGTAGTTAACATTATTGGTTGAAATGTGTCCATTGACAATGAAGTTGATTCCAACATGTTGATTTTCCTTCCTTCCATTTTTTTGGTTGCAATTCCTTCTTCAATTGGAGCTAAAACATTGTTTGGTACACTTGTGTAGACCTCTTAATAATTCCCTCCTCCAAAATAATTATCTTTGACTCTCACTTGATAGAAGATTTTTGAATTGTTTAGTGCAATAATTACAATTCAAGATCCACATTGCCCCATGTTTGATAGGCATTTCTACATAACTCACTAATGACCACTTTGGAGCAACACTTGGAGACCAGTTTGTTGCTTTCTTGTATGGATTCTAAGAGAAAGAAAGAAAATAAATTTTATTTGTGAAAATTACAATAAATTGGGAAGAAATAAAGCAACTCACTAAAGACACGAACTCTTTCTACATCAAGAATTGAAAAGATTGTTTCAAGGATCACAAAACATGGGACTTTGCAAAAATTGCAAGGTGTGGGATTATTTACAACTTATGAGAATTATAATGGCACTAGAAAACTTTTGCAACATGGATTGCTTTGAGTTTCACAAGGCATGGGATGCACAAGCTCTAAAGAAACATGGAATTCAAGCATGTTGAGAACACCAATGCCATCTATGGAACTCTACAAGACCTTTTGGAAACATCATGAACCTTCTTGAACATTCTAGAAGATTTTGGACCACATACATTGAATACGATGTTATTCCAAAACCTTTTGGATGTTTTCTATAACCTTAGCTTGGGCCATAAATATTTAAAACTGATGTAAATCTTTATGCTTGACATTATATGAATTAAAAACCAATTATAATTATGAAAATTTTAAAAAATTAACAACTAATTATGTAATTTCACATTTGAAATTGGTTACAATACGAAATTATTATATTTAAAATTACATTTGAATATATGGCCCAAGTTTTTAAAAATTAAACCACATTTGAAGTTTTGAAATATATATTAAAACTACCCTAATGCTTATTTCAAATTGAAGTTGTTAACAATTAGGATAAAATATGAAATTAAATAAATCTAGAACTAAAATAAACCTAGAATGACATAATTACAAGTGAAAAAGTTAAATTCATTACGAAGTTATAAAATATTGTCATGACAATAGTTGAATCAAACTCATTGCATTTGGACATGACATATATGACTATGGACATGTGGTAGTAAGCTTGTTATTGTGACTTTAAAACTAAGTAAAATTTCAATAGTAATAATAAATAAATAAATGTACAAATATATGAATAAATAAAACTAAAAATAAGGCAATTATAATTCAAAATTATTACTAGTCATCCATATGGATGTAGTTCGAAATGTCATGTCTATAGTTGTAAATGTTACATCCAATGTGATGAGTCCTATTCAACTAAATGTAGTTATATAATCATTTATGATTAAAAAATTAGTCATATATGTAATCATATGTACTCATGGTTTTTCCATAGGCCTTCATGGATTCAAAAACTACCAATGGCTAACACTTGCATCTGAAAACAAAATAATTACTATTTTCATGATATGATTTTCTGCAAAAGGGTTAGCTATTTTTACTCCTACATCAATTCTACACATTTTTTTATGTAAGACACAACATTGCATGTATCTATGGTCCCACCACTATACATGACATGTAGTTTATGGATTTGTGCATTATATGGTGGTTCATTGTTTTAAATGTTTGACATTCCATATAAATAGACCCTATAAGTCCATAAGACATTTTGAAATGGACATGATTGCTACATTGTAACATTTTATTAGTGCAATATTTCATAACTAGAATTACATGCCTTCTTGTGAACCTTCGCAACCTACCTCAAAACTAACATAAGAATATGATCATGTCATCTTACATGTTGTATGCAATATGGAATTTTTTTATATTAATAAAAATAATTAAAGGTGAAAATATGATAAAAGGAGAAAACAATATTTCTTTATAAAAGGACTATGAATATTTTACTGGTCCTATTAAAATTTTCATATTAAGGATTTTTTAAATGAAATAGTTTACAAGTTGTTATTAAAAATACATATAGTTGCCCCAATATATCATTTTTTTGTGTTATTCATTTTTTGATAAATATGATTTCTCAAAATGAGTAGATTTTGCTAGATTTTAGGTTTCATTTTGAGAAATTATTATAATTTTGAATCATATTGAAACATGTTAACTACTTTAGGTTCTTAGTCTCTAGTATCATAAACTACAACTTTGTTTTATATGTCATGTACATTACAACCCATTTACATGTGGTAAAGGACTTTTGAAATTTTGAGATTTTGAAACATATTTTGAATTTCTAAAAATCTCAAATTTCATAAATTTTAAATTGTGACTATTTTTTATTGTGAGTAGTAGGTTATTATCATTTAAATTTTTTTACCATCAAAATTTATTTATTGAATGATTCCTTTACTTTAGTCTTTTGCCAAATTGATTGATTTTAATGCAACTATTGTTCAAGTTCAAAGGTCCTTTACTAGAACCAAACCCAAAATTAAGTCAATGAATTTTTAATTTGAATTCCTCAACATTCATATTAGTCATTTAGCACAACTTGAATTAGGTTAGTGCCTACTTTAAATACCTACCTAGTAGGTATTTAATTAGTAGCCATTAGCTAAATAATAGGTACCTACTCATAGGTACCTATTAGTAAGGTCCCTAGTATGTATCTACTTTAAATATGTACTAGTTAAGTAGTATGTACCTACTCCACTACATACCTAGCTACTAGTAAATACCCAGGTGAATATGTACCTTGGTATGTATTTACCTACCTTGACTACTAGGTAGTAGGTATGTACCTACCTTAGCTAGGTACATAGGTATTAATTACTTACCCACCTTACCTTGTAAGTACATATTATATTTTAACTAGGTGGTTAAACCTACCAAGGTACCTATTAAGTACTTACTAATACTAGTACTAGGAACCTACTAGTACCTATCTTAGATATATATATTAGTTTGGTAGATAAATTTGTTATTATGTACCTACCCCACTACGTACTTAGCTAGTAATAGGTACCTATTAATAGCTACTTAGGTAAATATGTACCATGGCTACTAGGTGGTAGGTACATACCTACTTAAGATATGTATTAAATACTTACCCACCTTGATACATACTACCTACTACATAGGTACCTACTTTAGCTAGGTGGTTAAACCTACCAAAATACCTATTAGATTATTAAGTAGGTTATATGTTATTAGGTAACTAGGCTACTTAAGTAAGTTTTAAATAATTGTTTATCATAATATGGTGACAACTTTTATCATATAAAAAAATGTGATGTAATGGTTAAGGACTTCACCCTCAATGTGGAGGTGAGGGCACACTACTACAAAATGTGAGTGCAATACACTAGTCCTTGTTCACTAGGCCAGTGAATTCACTGTTACCCCACTAGGTCCTGTTCATTATGACCAATGAATTCATTCAACATCCAATGAAATCACTTGCCATATACGGACACCTTTTGTTGTAATGGGGGTTCAAGTCCTCAGAATTGCAACCTTATCCTATAAGGCTAACTAGGCTAAGTTAAGTTATTAACTTAGGAAAGTACCTAGCCTAGCCTAGGTTGCTAGCACGAAAGGTTAGCCTACATTCTTAGGTTGGTTAAGACCTACATTTTTAGCATGTAAACTAGCTTTTTATCCTAGCAGACCTTAGGTTTACCTACCTTAAGCTCATAGGATGAGAGAATAGCCTATTCGCCATGTTTTCATGGTTGTAGTTGCAAACATCATAGTCGTAAAAAAACATGTCTTGCATGACTATAGTTGTAAAAGACATTTAAAAATACGTCATGTGCTAATCAACTACATAGTCATGTAGTCATGGATGTTCTAAACGACTAGCAACCTAGTCATAAATGGAGTCATGAAAGACATGTTTTGGCCTTATGTAATAGGGCAATTTGTTTTACACCTTTATGGATTATAATTTGTGCCAACTTCATTTTTTTAATTTTAAGAAAAAATTTCTTATTTTCAAATTTGATCAAATCTAATTATGTACATTTGTGGAATCATTTAAAAACTAATGTTTTACACCAAATGGGGGGGCCTCTTATGTTGCATGCCTCACTTTGTGACAATACACAAAAAACTTGTAAATGGACTTATCATAACCAAAGTTTATGGAATCATTTATTAGTGTCCAAAATTCATAGTTATCATAAGCAATTCAAAATTAGAGTTTCCAATGCAACCATTTTCACAACTATGCATGGAAGTATTATAAAAAATTCAAGGCATTACAATTAAGGAAATTTGTGAAGTCCTTTTTTACATGGTTTTTGTGGAATTTGTTTAGGCAAAAACCTATATATACAAGGATGTTTAAGAGGGTTACTACTTTTACTTTTGGAAAATATGATTATTTTGTCCCAAACATAGGCATCCAAAATTTGGCATTGTCAAATTATATTGCAAAACTGTACTCGTAAAGATTTCACATTTGGACTTTTTGATCCATGTTAAAATGCTTTTACCCTTATAAATACAAGTAAAAACACATCACATTATGTTCAATTATATTCTTTAATCTAAATTTAAATAATTTTACATATGTAGTATCTTTACATGGTTTTTATATAAAGTATGCGTGCATACATCATTTTATATAATTAAGGTATATTGAACCTTAACTTTGATTTACCATTAATAAATATTATAATGCATTTATATGGCATTGATATGCTCATAAAAAAAATCTATAGTAAAATCACTAGAATACATTCACAATTGGGGTTAAAAAAAAGGAAAAAGGACTTCAAGACTTAAGGCTACTTTTTCAACTAACATTTATATGAAACAAATCTAAGTAAGAAAAGTTGGATAGTCCAAGATAAGATAATTCATGTGATGGTCGTGATTTTTCACAATTATACATAATTGTGCATGATATTTTGGTTTACACGTAGAAATGAAAAATGAGCTTTAAAAGTCAATTAAACATGTTTTGTTACATGATATTTCCTACACATGTGACCTACATCTAGAGTTAGAAATTTTGAACCTAATAAATTAAAAAACTAGTCAAATGATTTAATAAAGGAATCACGTCCCTTGTAGCCTTTTGTCTCAAAATTTCAAGACTTTGGAATTTTCATATGATTTATTTTTCATCAAATCAAGGTTCAATGAACATGTAGTTGCATAAAAGGAAGCATGGGTTTTTGGTACAAAAAGTTTGAAATCAATTCTATCATTTTATGCATTCCTTTTGCATTCCTTTATAAAAAAAACTATAATATGAAAAAATGACCATAAATTAGTCAAGGACTCAAAAGGACTTTTATACTACATCCAATAATTATTGGATTTTTCTAAGCTTGTTTTTTCAATACTCTAATAATGGAACACAATAATGCACCATAGTTCCAATATACTAACTATGAAAATCTAAAAATGTCCTTTGTAATCATTTTTGAATTAGACACTCTTTTTTAGAACCCCAACCACAAAATGAGCCCATGATGCATAAGAATAACTATAATTTCAATGTAAAAAAATGTCATTTCAAGCATTTGAAACACAACCCAAAACCCAAGTGACTTAATGACTAATTTAATTAGTGAAAGTTTAATTAAAAGGAATAGTTCAAGTATGTTGATATTTAAACCAGGTTTTTCTTTTAAAATTATTTCACATGATGACATAAAAATTCAATAATAATATAGAACATTAATTTTCATGAAAGTGATTATAAGACCTTCAAAATTTGAAGTTTTGGGTTTCAAAGAAAATATATAGTTATATTTAGAATAATCACTTATGCTATTTTCAAAGGCTTGGTAGGAAATATTTAGCATAGGTAGGTACAAAAAACTAATCATAATATGACTTTTTCATAACTTTTTGGCATTTAAAAAGCAGCATTTTAAGACTAAAAGTTGCAATGGCATCCTTGAGACCTTGAGTCCTAATATGTTTATGTAAGGTGTTTAAACATGTCAAAACTTTTCAAGTGAACTTGACTGCCCATTATAGCACATATCAAATGCACAATCAACCCAACATGTTCATTATTCACCAAAATATTTGTCTACGTGGGTTGATTTAGGATAAAGGAAAACAACAAGATTGGAATCTTGTCTTGTTCTTAATATTAAATGTTGTGGTACTTTAATTGTGCATATACTTTATGTCATCCAAAGGTTAATTATTGTTAGAAATATTGTTATATTTATATTTTAATTTTCACATGAAATTAGTTTATTAGACTTATTAACATGTAAAATAAGCAATGGTTACATGACTAGTGGTCAACCAAGTTGACCAAATATTGTGTGGTGATGAACTTTTGAAGCCAAAAATGATTGTCACCAATAATCATCAATTTATAATGAAATCTTAATCTAATTCAAAATGATTGAACTACAAATTGATTTCATATTGGAACTTGAAACTTAATGATTGTGCAATTGCAACAACATTCTAATTTGGATAGACAACATTATAGTGATCTATTTTAGTCATGTGGTCCCATTCAAGTTTTGATTCCAAAAGAGGCTTGACACAAGTTCTAGTTTTTAGATCCACATGTAACATCTTTTTAATATAAGTGGTAACCATATTGTTATATTTCTCCTATTAGGTTGTCAATTTTAATTGGTTGTATAACATTAGTATTACACTATGTGTATTGTGGATGTTCGACATAATTTCCAAACATCATTGAAGTTTCAGATTTTTTTGAAAAAAATGATTTAAATTTAGATTTTTTGGAGTTTGAAGAATGTTCCTAAAGCTAAGTAGCCTATGCGGCACCTAGGCTATGCTTAAAGCTAGGTAGTAGACTATGTGGCACCTAGGCTATGCTTAGAGCTAGGTAGTAGACTATGTGGCACCTAGACTAGGCCTAAAACTAAGTACCTTAGGCTAGGGTAGGCCACATGGCATTTAGGCTAGACTAGGCCTAAGCCACATGGCACT
>Ga0209611_10008081_pt1 | contig 16621 bp, 17 predicted proteins | sample S1TSphgellanicum_3_FD_187693 | JGI IMG/M metagenome (GOLD analysis project Ga0209611, IMG submission 187693) | Host-associated microbial communities from peat moss isolated from Minnesota, USA - S1T2_Fc - Sphagnum magellanicum MG (SPAdes) (version 2) | ecosystem: Host-associated > Plants > Peat...
CACTTTTTTTCGTTTCCGTATGTCACCCCCGTTTTCACGGTGAATGTCTGGTTAGAGGCGATCGTTCTCGAATCTGTGGCTGGTGGAAATCAGCGATTTGATGGGGGGAAAGAGATTGAGCAATGGTGGACGGGTACCTTTTACACACACACACATCACTCTCTCTTTCTTAATATTGTGCAGTCTCCCATAAGGAAAGAGTAATTGGTACAAAATGACAGTGGAGAAAGGATAAACCTCTGACGCTCTTGAAGAAAACAATAAGGTCGTCTACAACGCGCGCGCTCAGCCTACTTCGTCCCTGGTCCGCCACTGCCCCTCCGTCTTGCTGGGACCCAACCTCAAAATCCTTATGCACTCTCCCAGCAGGTGGTGGTGGTGGTGGTGGTGGTGGTGATGATGATGAGGGCCATTCCTGGTTTATTTCCTTTCCAATCTTGGTCGGCAGAAACCTGCAGTGTCAGACTCAGTTAACGGATGGTGTGCAGCCGGCAACATCGTCCAGACGGATGGACAGAGGGACGACGGGGACGGATGACGGGACGGGCGGGTTCAGGGGCGGCTTCATTTGTCATCCCGACGTCTTTTAATATATATAACTAGTGTGAACCCTGTGTCTAATGCACAGGTGTGTTATTTCAACAATGTTTGGTTCATGTTTTAGTTTTTTTAAAAAACTTTTATCTTTTAACTTTTATATTTTTATGTGTTTTTTTTTCATTTTTGTATTTTTGTTTATTTGGATGCAAGTTTGAAGTTTGAAGAAAGAAGACACACTTCATTCTTTTTCAAGTAGGGTTTTTAAAAATTATTATAAGTTTTATTTTTTCTTCTTTTCTACTCTTTATTTGGTTCCTTCGTTTTAGTAATTTTTTTTTTCTTAAAATTTTTTTTATTGTATTTCCCTTTCCTTGTTTCATTTGTTTCCATTCCTTTTTTATAGTTTTGGTGTGTTTTTAAAATTTTTTTTAAAAAAAAATGTTTGTTTCAGGTTTTTATTTTTTCTATTTTTATTTTTTCTATCTTCATTTGTTTTCTATTTTTATGCGTTTATTTTTTTCATAAAAATATCATTTAAATTTCGCCGAAAAAAGGCTGCGTCGAAATTGAGATTTTTTGGCGAAAGTAAAATGAGATTTTTACGGCTATTGAAAATCTCATTTTAAATTTCGCCCAAAAAAAAGGTTACGTCGAAAATCGCACCACTCCTGTTGCAGTGCACATTCTCAGAGCCTACACAGTGCAGAGAGAGAGAGAGTGTGCGTGAGCGCGAAAAAGGCACGGAGATAGTAAATGCACACATGTACTTACACACACTGTGTCTTAAGACTCAGTAGAGGGATGGTGTGCAGCCGGCAACCTCGGAGCTTCCAGGGTGTCGATTCGCATGGACGACCGGACGGATGGACACAGGGACGACAGGGACGGATGACGAGACAAGTCAGACCCTCGCTATATTTAACTACTCTCCGTAGCCACTGTCCGTCCGGAGTCAGGGGAAGGAACTTTCTTCCTTTACAATATATAATATTCCAACTTCACGTCACATGGTTAGCATGTGTTCCTTTAACCACTTTGCAAGATCATGTCATCTTAACAACACAAATGTGGAGCTGCCACTTGTCCAAAACAAATAAAACCTTTGTTGATGTCCAACCTTCAAAACCTTTGATAGGGCAAAAGGAGCTTCAAAAACAACTTACATATGTTTCCCGTGTTTGCAAAGGTTTATATTTTATATTCCCAAGCAAACAAAGTCCATCCAAGCAACTCACCTCCGATACAAAGAAAAATTCTTCATAGGCTAGGAACTCAGCATTTCATTCCCAGATTTAATAAAATTTCCTTACTTTATGGCTACCCCTGAAAGAAGGGTTTGGGGTGAAAGTTCCAAAGTCAAAGAACTGTTGATTCCTGTTCTTCCAAAAACCTCAAAAGAATCAACAGTTTTCAACCGTCGTTGTTTTTCTGTCTTCCTCCAGCCATGCGACGCAAAATGCCGACCATGTCCTAAAAGGTCGCCCCCTGTCCGCCAGCCTTTTTCTGTCCTCTAGCGACGCTCCGCTGAAGTTCGGCCCCTGTCCGCCAGCGATCTGCCAGCTTTTTCTTCTCCTGGGCAACACTTTGCTCTTTCTCCTCCAGCCGGTAGATTATCAGATTCCTTCTTGAGGGAGCGGAGCAGAGTTCCTAGCCTCCCCTGTGAGCGGAGCCTTGCCGACGCCCCCCGCCTGCTGTCAGACCGTCTTTCTTTTCGTGGCTAAACGAGGACGTTTTCCATTCCATATTCGCAGGCCCCCACGCTTCTGGTGCGGTAAGAAGATGATCCTTCTGCAGCCCGGTGGCCACACGCCGTGGCTGTCTCATCCTGCTTTTCTGGTTGTCACAGCTTTCCTCATCTGCGCAGGTGTTATGACTATTTTTGGTGGGTATACATCTGTCTCTCTGTCTCTGTCTCCCTCATATGCGCTGGTCTTTAGAATTGTTTATTGTGTTTTATAGCTCTGATGTGCGCAGAGTTTTAGATTACTCATTGCGGTTTGCCCGACTGAATCACGCCCCCGCCGTGGTTGTTGCAGTCTGCTTTTCTGGCTGCACAAGTCTCATGTGTGCGCAGGTCTTGAGGCTTCTGATGGTAATGTACCCCAGCACCTTAAAAGGCTTATGAGCTTGTTTGTCATCAACATTCCTTCCCGAAACCTTCCTAGTATTCACAATCTTTGCAGTGGACACAATTGCCCCAGACAAGAGATTCACGGGAGCTTTGTGACCAAAATCTTGTTGGACAAAATGTGCTGGCTTCTTTCTTTTAGTTGTGCCTAGTTAAACTTGTGATGGGGGTGGTGGTGGTGATGGTAGTTAGATGCACTGATGAATGCCAGATTTTAGTAAGCTAATGAAGTCTTTCGACAAGCATTTTGAAAGAGAGCTTGGTGTTGGTTGCTTTCATTCTTTTGTTGCCAAGAGTTGCAGTTGATCACCAATTTTGCACAGATTCTTGCACAGAAATAAAATATAGGGTTTTGTTGACCTAACAATTTGCATTGGGCATTTTCTTTTGGTGATGATGGTGCAGGGGAAGAGAAGCATTGGGAGGATCCAGGTTGAGCAAGCCCTTGGATGTGGAAGAGTTCAGAACACATGCACACCGAATGGTGGATTTTATTGCAGATTACCACCGTGACATTGAGAGCTTTCCTGTGCACAGCCAAGTGAAGGTTAATTTTCCTTCACTTTTTTCCAGCCATGATGAGTTTGTTTGAACTTGCAGTTGTTGTAGACATAGGCATTGTTGAATTCCTCAAATGTGATAATTCTCCACAAATTGCACGTGCCTGACCTAGAGGAGGGATTTCATGGTTTCACCTCCCTTGGTTTTCCCTTTCTCATGAGATTTTTTTTGTTCATACAGCCTGGTTATTTGCGGCCATTGTTACCAGATACTGCACCAACAGAGCCAGAGGTGGTCGAAGATGTCTTTGCTGGTAAAGCTTCTAGATGGCCCAGCAAATCTGTGACCTTTTTTTCTTGGGATGAGCACAATTGCCTTGCTGGTATGATATCCTCTGCTTCATTTATGCAGATGTATGGAACAAAATCTTGCCTGGTATAACACACTGGCAAAGTCCCAAGTTTTTTGGCTACTATCCATTCAATGTGAGCACAGCTGGAATCTTAGGGGAGATTCTCAGTGGGGGCATCAATGTCCCAGGGTTTAGCTGGATCGCATCCCCAGTGGTGACTGAACTGGAAATAATTGTATTGGACTGGCTTGGAAAACTCCTGCATCTCCCAGAGGAATTTCTTTCATCCGGTAATGCCACATACACCATTTGTATACTTCACTGGATTCCAATGTCATACAACAGTACGCAGTACCTGCAGATTTTCTTCATTTTTCTCCTGCAGTTTGCTGGGCTATGAGGTAGATTCTCCAGCCAATTTTGTGGTTATTTTCCCCTGAGAGCTCTTAAATCTTGAATTGCAGGGAAGGGTGGGGGTGTAATTCAAGGCACCTCTAGTGAGGCAGTTTTGGTAGTAATGTTAGCAGCACGCAAGTGTGTTTTGAAAAAAGTTTGTACTTCTCAGCATATGTCAGAGGCAGAAGCATTGACTAAGCTTGTGGTCTACACTTCTGATCAAGCACAGTCTTGTGTTCTCAGAGCATGTCAGGTACTGAATCTCTTGCATAGAAGCCTCAAGTGTTTACTGCCTCACTTCTGCACCACCACTGTATCATGTTATTACAGCATGTTAGGAGCATGGTTTCCAGCCTAAGAAGAACTGGTATTTCTCTGCCAGTGTGCTGTTCCATATGGCAGAAATGTGACTAGTTTTCATGGATTTTTCTTGGGGGATTGCACATACAGATAGCTGGTATTGCCACAGCAAACTTCCGGCCTCTGCCAACAGATGCTTCCAGCTACTTTTCCTTGTCCCCAGCAGTACTGATAAAAGCTGCAGCCACTGATGTTGCAGCTGGTCTTGTTCCGTTCTTCCTCTGTGGAAAAGTACTAAATCTCAAAGCTCCTCTTCTCCCCTCAAGATTTTCTTGTTGAAATTGGTTTCTAATGATATCTCCCTCAGTATGTGTTTAGCAGACAAATAACTGGATTTTCCGATTTAGATCAAAGATTTGGGAAATTGTCGTGTTGCCAAACATGTAGTTGTCTTGGTTCTTTAAGTGCAATGATTCTCCTTGATGCACTCTACTCCATCAACAATTTGATTAGGGCTGCAGGAGGAACCAAAAGCTGTTAGGTTCGAACTTGAAGTCTAATCTGCAGAGGTTTCTGGATGCAATATGCAGGTTGGAACTACATCATCATCAGCAGTTGATCCATTATTGGAACTAGGAGACATTGCTAAGGTACATGTGCTGACATTTTCTTGACTTGTATATACAGGTTCAAGTTAGCACTGGACAAAACAGACCAGGAGTGGGATGTGCAAAACTAATAGGACTAGCCATTGATGCTGAGTTGTGGCTGGGTCATTGGGGCTGGCAGAGATATGGGATGTGGTACCATATTGATGCTGCATATGCAGGGAGTGCATGCATCTGCCCAGAATTCCGGCACTATCTAAATGGTGTTGAGAAGGCAGACTCCTATAACATGAACCCGCATGATTGGATGCTTACAAACTTCGATTGCTCTACTCTATGGGTTAAGGTGCATCTCAGCAGGAGCCTGCATCATTGAGATTGCAGTTTTTGAGTCTTCCGTATGTAGTAATCTTCCATGAAGCACGGACACTTTGTATCAAAAAGTCCTAGGTTGATGTCACAGGTGTTTGGGGACCAACAGTTTTCATTTTTTGGTTTGTGAATGATGAATCACAATCTAAGGTTATCTTGTGTGGACAGAACTCAGAACTCCTGGTTGGAGCTCTCTCAAACAAGCCAGTGTATTTGCAGAATGAAGCAACAGATAACAATTTGGTGGTGGATTACAAGGACTGGGAAATCCCATTAGGTCATCGGTTTAGGTCTGTATTGTAGGCCTCCAGCTATCATCCCATAAGTTTCCCCTTGCTGCAAATGTTTCTTTTAGATGGTTTTATCTACAAAGGTGGTGTTCTGATTAGTCATTGATGAGTTGGCTAGGCCAAATGAGCAAGCTTGTTCGTTTATAGTTCTGAAGCCTTGTTTTCATGAATACAGAGCTGTAAAGTTATGAATGGTGATGCGCCTATATGGTATATCAGGACTGCAGTCACACATCAGGAACCACATCAGCATAGCCAAGCACTTTGAAAGTCTTGTCCAGGCAGATTTCAGATTTGAGGCACTTTTCTAACTGTTCAACTAGAAACCCCTTCATTGGATTGAACCGCATGAGCTTCATGACTGCTCAGATAGCAACATCAAACTGCTCTGAAAGCAGTGCAAAACCCTATTTGGTTTTTTTGAATGTTCTCTTACAACTTCACTTATTCAGACAGAAACAAGTTAAGGGAATCAGCTAAGTAGAATTCTCTGATTGGAAAGGTTGTCTCTTGAGGTGCAGATGATAGTACCTACAAATTTTTCATTGGTCTGCTTCCGCCTCAGAACTCCTGCTGGTAGCAAGGACAACAGCCGCACTTTGAATTCAAAGCTTGTGGAAGCTCTGAACAGAAAAGGCGACATCCTTGTTACTCACACGGTAAACTCCAAATATGTTTCATGGTTCAGAAAGCTGGCAATAGATGAGGTTATGGAAGGTCTTTTGAGAGAGATTCTGAAAACGAAAGTCTCTGGCCATAATGCAAGCATAGGACATATGAGATGACCTGAGTAGCTGAACTGCAGGAATGCAATACGTCAAACTAAGCAAAGGGACAAATGGTTTGGAAACTTTTAACAACATGATGGCAGGTAAACCTGATACATAGCAGTTGCACAATGTGTGTCTTCTTGAACAGGAGCTATCAGGCGTATACACACTGCGTTTTGCTGTGGGAGGAACTCATGTGGAGCTGCATCATGTCCAAGCGGCATGGAATCTCATACAAGCAGAGACAAGTCTTTTGTTGAATGACAAGCAATAGGACTTTGTGGGACACAATCTATGATTGATGTGCCAATTCATGTTTTTGACCACACATGTTGCACATGCAAACACCAAAGTAGTGAGGAGCAATTTCTAAAGGCTCCAGTTTGTGTTGTCTGGAATTCTGCATGTTGTTGAACAGGGAATGAATTTGCAACATGGAGCCAGAAATAAATTCCCGTTTTTGGGGATCCTTTAGCCTAAGAATTCCTGTTTTTGGGCTTGCATTATGACTTGATTTGAGTACCGCCTATTTTCATTTCATATAATCCTCTCAGGTTGCCATCACCCTAAGCGTCTAAATTTATATGTTATTCCCAACCCTTGAAATACAAGGGCATCACATTGTGTGCTTCAAAACTATCTTCAATTGAAGCCTAGTTATTGCATCTTCCACATCGGTGGGTGATTATGTTACATTGTTGGACTTACTATAATTTTTAGTCATCTTTCATGAATGAAATGCATACATTCACCCACCAATTCTGGTTGTTTTAATATGATTATTGAAATCATTCCCTGGTGCATAATCTGCCAACACAGACGATTAGAACTAAAAAATGAAGGCAACCAGTTTTTCTGATCTTCATTCAGTACGATAGGTTGTCATCTGTTAGTTCCACTTTTGGTTCTACCTGTTCCACTTGTGTGCATCACAGGTGCAGAACACCAGTTACACTCTAGAACAGGCCCGGATAGAAGCCATTCTCACCTGATAGAACAGCATGAAGCCCAGTCCACTGGTGTGAATTGTTGCTTTGGAACACCAGTTACACTCTGGAACAGCCTGGGCCAGATAGAAACCGTTAGACACCTGATGGAATGTGGTCTTGATGTACTGCCCTTGATGTGTTCCCGAGTTGAGTGAGCCCATTTCATAGTACAGAATCTGCCAACTCAGACCATTCTCCTTCTTATTATTATACTGGCTAGTGTGGTCTGAAATTACCTCCAAGAAATCCCAATCATCAAGGTTCTTCAATAGTACCAAGAGCTTGCCCCAATTTTTCTTAAATATTTGATTTTGATTTTGTTGAATGTTCTTTTACAAAATTGTTCAATTTTCAATACCTTTCAGAAGTTTAAACTAGTGCTGTTCATGTGGTTTTGAACTTAATTTTCATATCTAATTGTTAATGTTATAATAAAATTAATTTGCATTTGTGTATGTGTAAAACCATGTAAATGTAAAAGAAATACATTTATATGGTTTTAGATGATCATCTTAAAATATGTAGAATCATGTTGCTTCTATTTTGGGGTGGATAAAGAATTTAGGTTGTTTTTTTACGATGGGTTAAAAAAACACATGTGAAGATCCACTTTGGTCCAGTAGACGACACAGTGTAGAGAGACTAGAAGTTTGTTCTAGTGTGGGGTGGGCATTTGTTTTTAAAAAAAAGACATGTTGATATCCTGTAGGGTAAAGCTCTAGGTTGAGGACAATACCAAAATAAGGGTGCACAAGGCCATAGCCGAGTGCAGGCCCGATTCTGGTAATGCCTCCTGAAGCATCCTAAGCATTTCAAATGCAATTTCCTTATACTAAAACTAAAATCTACTCTCTGCCCTACAATTACTTCAACTGGCTGCTTAGAATTACAAGCATTCTACTTGTAACTTGGTGATGTCAAAGAAGAACAGGCCAGAACTTTATGAAAGAACACCTCACAAGTTCTCCATTTACTAGCCCTTATATACTTTCCAATGTTAACATGACTTTCTTGAATGAAGGCCCTGTGCCACAACAAGAAAAGTTGGTTCCCCAAATTTTCTCAAGACTCATCAGATGTGAACATGTCAACCATGGAGAAGTTTGGTGTTTAGGAAAGCATGTCTACAGTGTACTCCTACCATAGAAAGTAAAACTTGGCCCACATTCTAAAGCTAACAATGAATGATGAGAAGCCTATCTGCATGCACAAATTGATAGCATGATCAAGAAATCCAAATGCTGGCCACACCACCAAAAATTCATATCTTACAAGAATGAATATCATTGCTGTGACAGCTGGGTTGACAGATGGGATTGATGACATCTTACCATGCATAAACTTCCACTATCTACTTTGGGGTCAGAACTGTACCCTGCATACACTTGCAGATTTTCATCACCAAAACTATACTATCTTCCTCACAGGGCAGTGCATTAGTTCTAAGAGTATGCATTTAACCAGCCTATCCTGAAAGAGGGCCAGCCAGATAAAACACATGGTAGATTCTAAAGCTTGGTGATATCGTAGCCTACAACATTACCAACATTAAACGAAAGCTCCAAAATTCAATGTTTATGAACCACAAATACCTTGCTGGATAAGAAACATGATGAGCAAAGGTCACTATGTGCCCCGGGGATTGCCACCTGTCTGGATCCCCTGAGGACAACTGGCTTATCTTCTGTAGATAGGATATCCTCAACAGTTGATGTGGCAGCAAAAGTCTCCTGCACCATTTGAGCGCTAATTTTAGCACATGCACAGCAACTCTTCACCCAAACTTAAGAATTTTAATACCCAAGTCTGGAGTGCACAAAACAGCTTTGTGTAGCACCAACTTGGCCATGTGACAGAGCCCCCATTGAACCATGCTGAACATCAAAGAAGGAGAAACAGCTGGATGTGTCACATGTAAGGTGTTTTTTCCTAGGACAATCCACGAGTCTGGCAAATGTCTCGGTGACCTAAACTTCTTCTGGAGAATCAGCACTGCAATTTACAGGAACAACTCTAATCTCAAATGATCTCCAGACCCCCCACATCCAGAACACCAATCAATGGAACTCCACATTCCCCAAAGGCTAGTGTCAGCAACCCCAGTAACTCTGTAAATCCATCCTCCAATTCTTGTGATTACACCCAAGTGGCCAACATATCCCCACTTCCAATCTTAAAAGGAAGAATAACCATAATGGAAAAACTAAAAGTGCAGGTGAAGAACCTGTATCCTCAAGCACATGCATGCATGCTCGCCATAGGGTTACTTGCTTGTGTCATACACCAACACGGCAAGAACAGTAGCGCAACAATGGCAGGAGTAAAGAGAGGAGAAACCCCATCCACCACTGAGATGATCTCAATCACCCATCCACCAGCCACTCATTGATGATGGCAGCTGATCAATGATTCAAGCCCCTGAGGCTCTAAACCGATGTCCAGCAAAAAATTCATTTCTTCACTCGGAGAACCTGGATCCATGCCTGGCCCCAAACCCCTGGAAGAGACAATTTTGTCAAGTTGCAGATGAGTTTCCCATTGCTAGAGTTCCCCGAGAAGTATATAACCTGTTGGAGCTAAAACACTCACAAATGCATGACTGTTTCAGGACCTCCTGCCACCTGTACTGAAACTACTTCATTTTTGGCAAACGAATTACTGTCACCAGCCCCTGTTCTCTGTGCTCAACCTATTTTTTCCAAGAGATGACATGAACACACAGCATGAGGAACGCTCCAATTATCAATACCTGTGTAATACGAGATAGACAGCAAAAAGGAAAGACAAGAATAACTTCAATCTGTGCAGGAATGCCAACCTTCAGAAGACTTTCAGCAGAATGTAGTAATAAGCCAAAAATCAAACCACAAAAATTGAAAACCTTCCACAAGTATAAGCTGTCTCATTCACAAGTGCACAAACACCCTAATTTTATTAACTAAAAGATACAGGATAAAAGAGCCAAAGATGAGGGCCAAGGTGACCCACTGTCAGGTTGGAGTTGGTAACCGATCTTGCTTACCAAATGAGAGTCTAAGCAGGCTATACCGGAGATCACAAATATAAAAGCCAGAGCGAAAGACACAGAGCAGACAGAGAGGGAGAGAAGGACCTTGCACCCTGCAGAAGGGAAGTTCATAACCAGGGGCAGCCCATCACCGTGGACTAGAATGGGGGGAAGACTACACAATAGAGTATCAGGTCAAATCCGGAGATGAGATGAAGCTGCTAAATTTGGGAAGCAGTAGCCGGACTACTGGCACGTCGTTGAAGCACCTTGGGGTTGGGTGGAGACATTGGAGAGCCCTGTTTAGTCAATTGTTTCCGTTTCTCCTCTCGCTTCATTCTAAGCTCCTGCTCAAGCTCCTCTTTCCAGAGCCTTTGACGCTCACTAGAACTCAGACCAGGGCTTGGTAGTGGTTGCTGTAAGTCATTAATAAGACCTTTCAATTCATTCAACCTCGCTGACGAAATTTCCAAAAGAGGGAACAATTGACACTGGGAGAAGGTGCTCTAGTTCGACTGGGGCTCCCAGAACTCACACTCGTCTCACTCTCTTGGCTGCTTCTGATTCCGATTGACCTTCCACTGAGACTGCCCGGTGATTTGCTTGGGCTGTGCGTTTGTTGTTTCGCAATAGCAGGGTTCAAAGGTGCAATAAAGCTCTCTGCAGGCTCAGTTGATGCAGGAATTTCTGAGCTCCTCATTGAGGTCTCATAAAGTTCCTCATAAAGTGGTGTCTGGAGCCTTTTGAGCTCCAAAGCCTTCTCATCCAAGAAGGCACGAATCTTGGATTCTGTCACTTCATCTTCCTCCTGCTGCTGCAGAGACCATCCCCTCTCCCCAAGACTATGCTCACATTCTGGGGTCCCCATGCTTGCAAATCTCCATTAGCAACAGGCCCTCCTACAGAGAACCTTCCATTTGCTGTCAGATTAAGCCTCCAGTTGTTGCCATCCACAAACGATGGTTCTGACACCGGGTTATAGCTTTCATTCCAAGTATCATGTTGGATAGAATCGAACCTTACAGAGTCCAACCTCACAAAACAATTAAGGTCGTCCATGTCTGAATTCCCAACCCTTCTGGAAGCCCAGTTGATGTTATCAGAATTCTTCACTGAGTATGGGGAGCCTCGGAAAGAAAAGGATGAACCCTTCCCAAGCACCCAGTTGGCTTCCAGTTGTTCTGGCCAACCTGTCTCCATGTACCTTTGACAGATCGCAATTCTGTGTTTCCCATATTCGCTTGCTGCTGCTGCAAATGACCATCAGCTGCTGGTGCTTGTTGTTGTATGTCCTCAGATCCATCTAATCCTCCTTGAATCTCACAGGTGAGAACAAAGGGATGCTTCAGAAGCTCAGTTGCACTAGGCCTCAGTGTGGACTCCCTCTGGGGACACTTGAGGAGAAAATCCTTGCCTTGATGAGAAAGATGCTCAGGGATGGGAGGGTGTGACTTTGTACTTCCAATGTGGAACAATGCGGCCAGAGTGAACCAGCAGCCACCAATGCACCAGTTGGCCGTTCTGTCCACTGGATGGGCTGCATTTTTTCATTCATTCGGCGCCAGATGGGGTTCATCACAGTCCATTTCTTTTTGTTGCTGATCACTGTTCTTTTTTCTTTTTTTGGGGGTTTTGGGCCATTTTTTTTCCTGGACCTGACCTCACACATAACTACCCTACTCACCTTCCTACCCTCATAAGTATTGCACCAATGTTGGTACTTTACTTATTATCCCCTATTGACATAGCTACTCTAATAACTAGTTATCCTATTGACGTAGTTACTATACTAACTACCTACCCTACTAACCTAGCTACCCTACATGCAGAACCACCCTATTGACATAAATACTTTACATACCTAGACACCTTGATAAAGTAACTTGTTTCTTATGTACTATCTTGTTTATCTACCTATCTACCTTGCTAGTGTAACTTTATTTTTACCTACTAATTTGCTTACTTGCATGCCTACCTATCCTAATAACCTATTTACTTTGCTCTTTGAACTTCCTTTCTACTTATTAACTTGCTTACTAACCTAACTACCTACCTATCTATGCTTTTTACATAGCCAAATACCTAATTAACTACCTACTCATTTTTTCCAACCCCACCTTCCCAAGTCCTACCTATTAATTTATTGAAGTTTGCCCTCATTCATGGATGATGAACATAAATCCCCATATGTAGGTATTACAAACAATTTATAGTGGAAACAATGCCATAATTGTAGCCATTTTGGTTTAGTTAATGCATATTTACAAAATGTTATTTACCTAATTTATTATGGAATGGACATTACAATACATCTTTTTATGTAATTATTATAAGTATGTATTATTGGATTATGGTTTAAGTTTAGGGTTGGGACACATAAATTAATTAGTAAGTTTTTCACAAATGTCATTACAATAAAAGGTGTCCCTATACACTAAGTGATTTCACTAGATTTTGAGTGAATTGACTAGTTGTAGTGAACAGGGATTAATGGGGAAGAAATGAATTCATTGGTTTAGTGAACGAGGACTAATGAATTGCACCCACATTTTGTAATAGTGTGTATAGTAATTAACCTAAAATAGGTTAAATTTGGGGGGAAAGTTTTAGGGTTTACAAATATGTGAAGTAATATAATTTCATTTTATATCTTTTTCAAAGAAAGTGGAAAAAATTAAGTTGGAGAGATCACACAAAGGTAAGATACATATCTTTTTTTTTGGTTTTGTATGAAATTTATTTGATTTTTTTTAAAGATTAAGGTATTTTCTTTTAGTCAATAAATATTTATAGTTTAAAAACTTTAAATTTTGGTTTCTAATTTTTTTCCTATGTTCTTTGAAATTTTTTTGTTTTGCATTATATAATTTGTATAATTTGTATAGTTTTTTGGGTTTAAGGCATATATCATTAAGACTTTTTTTTTGTTAGGGTTTGTATAGTTAGGGTTGTAATAAGGCTTATGGAAAAATATCATTTGAATTTTTAAGGTTATGCCTTATGATTTAGTGTATAAAAATTTGGTTCATATATTTCAAGGCTTAAGGTTCATACTCTAAATTTTGCTCATTGTATTGATTTTTTATCTTTTCATTATTTAGAATTATACCATAATTATGAATCTCCTTTATTTCCATATGTACCATAATTGTTAAAGTTCAATATTTTGTAACCCACTTTTGTACGAGTTATGATCTTTTAAGGTTGCGTTTTCAATAGGGATTCCAAACTTTGGTGGAATGCTATCATCCTTTATTCCTAAAGGTATGCATTTGTTTCTTATTACTTCTTTTGTTTTGTGTTTATATTTTTACAATTCAACTTCTTTTCATTTCCTAGCTATTGGATATAGAATGGGCGTTAAGTTTCATTAAGTATACAATCATAAATAAAGGTTTTGTTCCTTTACTCGAATATTTCATATTCAATATCTCTTTGTAATTTGATTTTTTCATATCCATATGCGAATAATGCATTTACTCCCCACAACCAACATGGGTTTTATGGCATAAAGCAAGTATTGCATTTTGCACCTCTCAAACAGTATGCATTAATGATCATTATGTGGGTATTGCTACATGGGGTTTTTAGACATTGTGGGTTTAAGGTTCAATTCGGGTATTGCATATGTGAAATTTTCAATGATGGAAAGTTTAATAATTCAATGTGGGTATTGCCAAAGTTTGTTTTAGTATATGGGTTCATAATGCAAGTATTATATGTGATGTACATTGAAATAGTAAGTATTTTGTATCATGATATGAGTATTGTAATGGGAATTCCAAGTCACAACATCAATTTTAAACGAGCCATGTAAATATTGCATTTTGGGTTTTTATTCAATGATGAATGTTTATAAAATTATAAATTATCTTGGTGCAAAAATTCATCCTACCTCCTTCAATCATGGGAAGGGTTCCAAAGTCCCATTCCATTCATGTCTAAAACCCCACCAAATCCCCTTTCTCAAACAAGGACTTGGTGTGGAGGTTTAGGATACGCCATAGAGGGCAAAATAAAGTGACCATTCAATTTGGTTATGTTCCATATGCTCGCATCTCGGAATTCTTGGAAGGTGAACGAAGGGATACGCGCACCCCTATGGAATGGAATGTTTACAAAAACTTTCCAAGTGAAATGGATGTCAAGCAACCAACTATCAAAAACCACTTTAGGCATACGTGGTAAACATTTATGGCATTAACCTTTTTAATTTTTAAAATTCATATACCAAACATGTAATCATTTACGCCTTGAGAGTTTTTTGGTTTCGGTATCCGTGCGGATATGGACGAAAGGATTATCGAAAAAACTCAACCCACACTTGAGCTATTAAACGAAAATGCCTAATGTCATTATTAATCAAACATCTATACACACAGCCCAATGTGGTTGATATCATGATTTATCATAAGGCCCATACACAAATTAATGGGTCATTTGCACATGGTGAGCATGACCTGGAATCCATTTCTCGTATGTCTCATTATGCTCCACACATGTCACAAGCATTGAAGGACCACATATGGGCCCAACTAATCTTGGGTTACATAGCCAAAAAAGTATATGACAAGCATAAAGTAATTTAGTGGGAACATGTGAATGCGAGTCAAAACATGACACAAGATGATTTCATTTGGCTTCAAGACATTACATATTTGGATCAAAAACATAAGAAAGGAAATTATCGTTTACACACCAACCTTGCAATTTCAATTCAATTTTAGGTTTTTTCCAAGATGTTGGTGAAATCAATGGAATTCAAGTCCCATTCACCATAGGTATTCAAACACCAACTCCATGTGAGTCCATGCTATCATATGGTCACAATGGTGCCATTTCTACGAATGCCACATTTGGCACAAATGAAATGAAATTCCATTTATTCACTTTGATGTAGTTTGATGATCATTGCATTGGTGTCATTTTAACCTGGATCATTACAAGTAGGCAAACAATTGAGGATTTGATTAAATGGTTGAAAGCATTAAAAGATAAGATGTTATCACACATGCCACATTAGAAACCATCATGTTTTCTCATTGATGATGCACCTCAAGAATTGAAGGCATTACAGTTAGTTCTATACCTAATACCTACTTTGTGTTTATTTCTTTAAATGTTTTTTAGTATTTTTCATAAATTTTTTTATTACTTCAAATGCATTTTATGTTATACTGACCCCATCCACTCATGGTGATTTATCACATGTGTGTCCTTATTAGGGTCGTATAGGGTATGGACAAGGTTCCCAGCTACCTTTGTTGTTGGCATGTATTCAAAGCATGGCGTTTATGTGATATTGAAAAAATCAAAAATGTGGAAGTGTAAGGTGGAATCTTCCAAGACCTTCATGATGTGATGTACATGTCCATCAATCATGGAGAAACAAATGATAACTTCAAAGAGCATGAGAGGGTTGTTGTGAGAGAAAGCCTTCACAAACACAGGCATGGTGATGCATGAACAAATTACTTTTAGACTTATTACCATTAATTTGGTAAGTGATAATATTTATCATGGTTTAATATCCAAATTTTTTTAATAATAATGTTATTCATCATTGTGCATTATGTTTATGTTTGCAGAATTATGGATGGTCGTTGCACTAGTTTTAAACAACTAAAAGTGTTTTTTGCGAGTATTTTCGATGAAAAATAGTCGCAAAAGACACTTTTAGTCACCTAAGACAAGTCAAAAAATGGGGTCTTTCTACTAATGGTGTTTGAAAAGTGCCCCATTCCAACCAAGACACCCAAGCAAACATTGAATAATATCATGGTGCGTTGAAACATTGGTTTGTTATTGACATAAAAGGCCTTAAAGGGCATAGGATTAATTGGTTAGTGTGGTTATTAACAACAACCATTGCACGCCACTATAGGCACACATTGGAAATGAAAAAAAAGGTTTCATAAAAAACAAGGTTATGGAAGCCATTATTACACGAAGTGTGGAAAAGGCAGCCCTTATTTCACTCACCCATGTGTACCAACCAACCCTTAAAAGTGATCGAGCTTGGGGCCTACGAAACCTACGCCTTCCCAATGATGCACCCCCCAAGCTCCTTAATTGATTCAAATGTGAGTCCAAACTAAAGACAACGGAAAAGTAAGGAGTCAAGGCACGCTCCCTAACTCGCAGCACTTTGAGGGGTAAAGGGGCGTCCTGGAGCTCCGAGATGGGATTAGGAAGAGTGACAAGCATCAACTATTCAGATGAACCTGCACAAAACCAACACAAGGTGGTTAGTCCATAATTGGAGCACTTTTAGGTGTTAGGACGAACCACAGGCAACTCAAACTCACAAGATTCACCACGGCCCGGACTTGAGGGAAACCACCACCTTCCCCCTTATAGTATACTTT
>Ga0209611_10008084_pt1 | contig 16618 bp, 14 predicted proteins | sample S1TSphgellanicum_3_FD_187693 | JGI IMG/M metagenome (GOLD analysis project Ga0209611, IMG submission 187693) | Host-associated microbial communities from peat moss isolated from Minnesota, USA - S1T2_Fc - Sphagnum magellanicum MG (SPAdes) (version 2) | ecosystem: Host-associated > Plants > Peat...
GCTTCTCCCCTTCCCTTGAAAAGAACAATGTGGGCTTTTGAATGTGCTAGGCTTCCGCAACAACATAAATATGCACGGGTTTACTAGTTTACTACTCTACTACATTCCAATCTTCACTAATTCTCTCAGAGAGTTTTTTCCATTTAGTCTTGTTCATGTTCATTGTTCACCAATACACAAATTGATGGGAGAATTACATCACCATTTAAGTATTATCTTAGATGGTTGACCCATGGCAACAACTATCAGCTCAACTTTGCTTCATAATTGCTTGTGGGAGAATTTGAATTTTAAAGAAAAAAGGACATGCCCATGTAGATATGGTAGCTCCACAAGCAAAATAATTGATGATGCTAAATATGCACATCATGTGTACTATTTATCTTGTAAAAAAATGTAAAAATGCAACAAAATAAGAATCCAAATCAACGGTCAATTGAGGAGAGGATAAAGATGGCCCAGGGTTTGCAACCTAAGAAAATAATTAAGCCTGGGGATGACAAAGAACTCATTTGCAGAAATTCATTAAAAGACTTGAAATCTTCAAGGTATATTTCATTAGTGAATGGTATTGTACATTTGAAATTGGTGATTAAAGGTAGCAACATTGATGATTATGAAAGGATCTAATGACCCCATGATAAACCATTTGTGGCAATTCAATACGAAGTTTATTGTTAAGAGGAACAATATGTTTGAAATCAATGCTTTATTATTGTGAGACACTCTCCACCAAATGCATCTTTAGAAGACACACATTTTGTTTCACTCTTAAGCTCCATTTATTTGTCACAACAAGACATACTTTTTGAAAGAGTTTTTTAAAGTTATCAATTAAAATTTAAATTCATATTTGTCTGTTCGTGTCTAATTGATCTATTTGAATATTCTTAATACATGCACAAGTGAAAGCACAATAAAATGTTTAACTAAAATAATTTGTTAGTATATTTGTCAAATGAACAAAAAGTAAAACTAAAATTGTCGCAACCCCACTTTGGCCAAGTGTGGGGGTGAAGCCCAACACTTGGAAAAGTTGGGGATTTGGAGTCCTCTAAGATTCCCGAATGTTTAGAGCTCGACAGCAAGGCCCAAAACACCTTGTATTGAAGTGTTCTTGGTGTCATTGGAAAGGTCTTGAAACTTAGATATCAAAAATGGCCTCGCATTGGCCATTCGCACATCTGCAGCCCAAGTTATGGGCCAAAGAAGGGCCGGGAGTCAAACTGGCAGTTTGACTCCCGACCACTAAAAGTCGGGAATCGACCTCTTCCCGACGTCTGAATTGAAAGTGCGACATGGCGTTGAAAAGATCTCGACGAGGGCTACAACTTTGGTTTAGACCTGGTCGCGATCCAACTCCACAGTCGGGAGTTATAGCGGTTCAAAGTTTCGGGAGTCCAGTCGGGACAATTTCGGGACTCCAGCCGGGACAGTTTCGGGACTCCATTTTGGGAATCCCAACAAAATGTGCCATTTGGATGTAGCCTCAGCGGCGAGCTACAAAGAATACTATAGGGAGTAAGGTAGTGGCTTACTCCCAAATCCGGGCCGCGGTGAGTCTTGTGTGTCCAAATGCCCATGGCAAGTCTCAACACCCAAGGGTGTCTTGAATGCTAAACTAACCTCTTGTGGTTAATTTTTGGATGCAGATTCACACGAGCTAAACTAGTCCCTTTTCCTAGTCTAATCTCTGGGCTCCCAACTCGACCCTCTACCCTTTTTTAGAGTTGGAAGCCAGAAGCGCGCCGCTAAGTCACAATTTTCGCAACTTGACTTTGTGAAACCCTCAAGTGGGTTTCACCCCGTGACTTGGGAGCGCGTCAAAAACTCATCACAAAATTGTTATACATTTAATCTTTTGAGTTGAATGATAAATAACAAGATACTTCTTCATTATTACACATTAATTTTTTAATTTTTCATTGTAAAAATAATTTTCAAATAAATTTTTTAAAATGCAACTAGCTTTTAAAACATATTTTTTTTGTAGTATAAGATTTTATTCAAATATGTGTCAAGTATATTCTACCAAAAAGAAGGTAGATTTATTTTTTAGTGATGCCCTTGAACATATAATGATTTTTATGCTATAATTTCATACATGTATATATTTCATTAAATTTTTTATTGAAAAAATAGGTTTGAACACAATATTAACAAGTCGATTTTAAACAATCTTATGGGTGTAGTTGTAATATAACAACCCAAAAATGGCATCAAATTGCAAAAGAAAACATTCAAAATTGGATTTACGTTTTGTCATTTAAAGCCATGGCAAGTTATTAATTTTTCATTCATATGAATATTAAGGAATTCAAATCAATAATCCATTTGCTAAAATTTTCAGTTGAAGTTTTGATCTAGGACCTCTAAAAATGCATAAAATGTGTTAAATGGGATTTTAATTTTGCAAAGGACTATCAAAAGGATCCATATAATAAAACACATTTGATAAAAAAAAAAAAAAAAGGATAAAAACCTATTAATCACATTATAAAAGCACTCATACCCTAAAATATGTGGGTTCTAAAACTTGAAAAATTCAAAAACTTTCCAAAATTAATCTAGAATTTGAAATCTTCAAAAGTCCTTTGCCACACATAAATGGGTTTAAATGTACACAATATGTTAAGAAAATTTGTATTTTATTATACAAGAAAACATAAAAATGTAAAATAATAAAAATTGGCTATGATTTGAAATTATTATCATTTTAAAAATGAACAAGGAATTGAGACACTTTCAAAAATTCATATTTATTCCAAAATGATGATGAAAGAACATGTCATGTACTTGGATAATTATAAGCATTTATTATAACAAGTTGCAAAAAAAATTGTTCCAAAATTCATTCATATGAAAAAGGCTTTTTGGGAAAAACATTTTACCGTCCTTTTTTCAATAATCATGTTGGCTCATTATATCCTATTTACACTTTTATTCCCTACTTTTATTGTTCCAAAGTTTTTGAAATTTTGTGGTTGATTTATAATAAACCTAATTGAAGGCTCAATAGTTTTTGTTGACATGAACATTTTATAACCAAAATCGATTTTTATAATCAAATCCAGTATAGTTTTAACTAAATCTATGTAACTAGAACCAAATTTATGGAACTAAAATCAGATTTATCGAACCAAAATTGGATTTAAATAACCGAAATTAGATTGGTGTAACCATAACCAAATTTACAAAACCAAAACTAGATTTTTTTAAATCAAAATTGGATTTTAAAATGTTTATTTTTAGAACCAAAAATCTAAAAATGATCAATTGGATTAATAGTTAAGGGTTTTTTTTCTATAAAGGTTGAAAAGTTTATATTTAAGGGGGATTTTTTTTTTTCTCGTTCATGAAGAAGAAAACTATACAAAGTTTTCTCAAGCCTAATTGTGGAAAATATTCAAACCTTTTGAACTTTTTACCTTCTTTTTTGAAAAAATCAATGTTTTTGGCTAGGGGGGTATTTTTTCACAAGGTTTTATGTTCTCAAGTATGTTCATTTAATGCATGTGTTTTTCCATAATTATCCTTTTGTTGTCACATGAATTTTAGGTTTATGTTTTGATATTTAAAATGGTTGTAGGTGTTTGCCTCCACTTCAAATCTAGTAATGTGATTCCCCTACCAAAAACTGCAATACTCTGAAAATCTATTTGATTTACCAATAGTTGAATTTTGGTGGTTTTAAAAATACCCCCCCCCCCCTGGACAAGAATTTATTAAACTTCAGTTTCACTTACAAACTTGGTTATTTACTGGATGGTTTTAACATTTGGTGACCATACCACGAATATAAAACCAGAATATTTGGTTTAGTAATTTTAAATTTTGCATAAGGATAAAATGATTTGAGTATATTCAACATCAGCCATTTTGGCTTGATCTCATGAAGATTCATGTTTTCCATTTTTCATTAAGTGTTTATGTTGTTTGTTTTCCATTAAGTGCTTTTGTTTTAGCACAATAAAAGAAAAATAAATATAAAAAACTATCTACCATCTTTTGTTTGGGTGTATTATGTTGACTGTTATAATGAGAGGTATGCGGAAGAAATTGGATGAGGTTTTGCAAGAAATGGCTAAATCTAATTCAAAGTGGACAACAACATTATCATTGCATTTCATAGTAGCGACATGCTAGAAACCATAACCAAAAAAACAAAAATTGGACATCAAAATAGTTCAATTACCAAAATTGATGGGGGCACCTCTCCCGAAGCTAATGTTCATTACATTACAACAAGGAGTCTTTTGAAAACCCATTTGGGATCCTATCGAAAATCCATCTTTTTGGTACCATGAAGGAATGCTACTTAGTTCAGTCACCCCAAAGACCAATTTGAGTCAAATTCAAGAGCACTTGGAAGAGTTAAAATACCTTCAAAAGAGAGATACCTTGAATGATAACTATAATGGTTGTTCATTGAAAATGAGTCTCATGAGCGACGATGCGTTTCACCTAAAAAATCCGATAACTTCTATTTTTAATGTGGAAGTTTCCCTTCATGTGTGTTCATTTTATCATAGGTTTGGGCATTTGTTAGCCAGTTGTCCCAATAGATCTAGTTGAATTGAAGTTCAACTAGGTTTGTCAGTCACATTTCCTCCAAGAATCCTCCCATAATTACAACCCCTAGTTACCCAAATATTGTACCAAGAAATTCCAATTCACACTCAGGTATCAAGGGAGATACATGTGAACTTCCAAGATTTTCAAATCCCACAAGAGATCCTTTTCCTTCCTTAAAGGGCTATGGCTCTTTTGCAACACCAACTTCCATGCAACCTTACTAACCCATGATGGGATAGCCCTATCAAGAAGGAAGGCCAATTGTACCGCTAGGATGGGGTTAGCTAGGTCTGATGCCATGAAATAATGTGGCTATGCCCAAAATGACAATGGTAAGAATTGGTGGTGGAAGCCCACCAAATGTAGATGATGGATCTTCCAAACCTTCCAACAAAGGACAACCCAATGGATCTGATCATTCAACTGGGCACGCAAGTAAAGGCCATGAAAACCTTTTAATCTGGAATGGGCAAAAATGGGCATTGGATTGGTGGGGGGTGGAGGAAAACCTCCTAAGCAACTGGCTCCAACAATGACCACATCCATAGGGGGACCCTGGATAGGCCCACTTTGAACAACGTTATACCCTCCTTGGTATTTAGTGGCATCTTGATGCACCCCCACATTCCTTGAAAGATTCAAATGTGAATTCAAAAGTGAGAACAACAAAAGAAAAAGGAATTAGGGTACGTTCCCTAATTCATAGCACGTCGGGGGTAGAGAGGCATGCTGGAGCTTTGGGATGAGGACTAAGATGAATGACAAACAAGTACATTATTCCCAAATAACAAGTTGGTTAGTGCATGATTAGAGCACTTTTGATGCACGGATGAGCCACTAGCATACACGAACTCACAAAATTCACCACAGCCTGGACTTGGGGGAAGCCACCACCTTCCCCCTTATAGTATTCTCTATGGTTAGCCACCTAAGCTACATCCAAATGTCATTTTGTCTTGGGATTCCCAAGTTAGGAGTCCCAAAATTCCCAAAATTGGGACTCCCAGCATTTTGGAAGGCCATAACTTCTTGTGCAGACCTCCAATTAAGGTGAGGTCTAAAGCAAAGTTGTAAATCTTATTGAGATATTTCCAACAATATGTGGCACGCCACCTGAACACATGTATTTCAGGGCGATTTTCAACTTTTAATGGTCAAGAGTCAAATTGGCACTTTGACTTTTGACCTTTTTTTTGGCCATAACTTGTGTTTTAAGTATTCAAATGGATCATGCGAGCTCATTTTCGACATCTATGTTTCAAGAGCTTTTCAATGGTATAAAAATATTTTTAATCCAATGAATTTTGACCCTTAGAATATCTCTTTGAAGATTTTGGAGTCCATTGGGACTCCAACTCCAAAAGTGAGAGCCCACTTGGGAGTGTGCAAGTTCATTCCCTCACACTCTCCTACACTCTTAGGAATGTGAAATGTGACTCCTAGGCTTCCCTCTCGGCTCGCACCTTTACAAGCCTTGGCCTTGGTCATGAGCCCAAAGCTAGGGTCACGACATTTTCCCCCACTAGAAGAAGAGGTCAATGTTCTCATTAACACTTAAAAATCATTTCTTCAATGCAATTGCTTTCACTTAGATCCTCGACCATCGATTGCCAACTTCTGCGACAAGATCTTGCCTCAAGCTAATTTAGGCATCCGTAAGTTTACAACATTTTTTTAGCAAGTCCAAGGTGGGGCTTAGGAAAAACCTTTAACCCTTGCTTTGACAAAACCTTCTTTTGGGAGGCATTTATTTTATGTTTCCCTTCATGAAAAACTCAAGCCAAGTCTAATCTTGACGTAAGTTGTTTAACATGACTCCTTTCCCAACCTTGTGCCTTGATCATAACAATCAAAATATGAGAAACAACGCCTAGGCTTTGCGAAAACCTAAATCTCAAGCTACGCAATTATAGTACACGAACGGGGTCATGACTTCCCGCATTGGCTACCATTACCAACCAACCCTTTGGGATGCACTTTAAGCATGTGCACATCCTCACAAGTTGACCTTACTTGTTTCTTCTTTTGGGGCCAAAGTTTTTCTTAACCCCAAAATGGGAGTCCGATTTTGATTTGAGCTTAATTAAGAAAGTTCCATTTGTCCATGCCATTTGACGACTCTTTTAGTAATACTCATTATGTTTAGGATGCAATCTGTTGAAATTTTTTAGCCTTTATTCCATTTACAACTTGATGTGGTACATTTGTGTAATTTCTTACCCCACTAAATGAAAGGTGATGTCCTCATCACATTCTATGTTTCTTTTGTTTATTTGTTGGTCTATTGTGGAATTCTTCTATGACTTCTTGGGCATGTTCCATGTCTAACTCATTCACCCAAGTGCCTCTATTGGATGATATCCTTTCCACTTGACCAAGTACTCCCACTCTTGCCCCCTTAATTGCCTTCACTTAAGCACGACCTCCACTTCAAATTTTGGTTCGTTATCAATGAGGTTGGGTGCGGGCCTTGAATTGTGCTATTGATTAGGCCTTGAGGCATCATAATTGATTAGCTTCAAAATCGAACATAAAATATGGGATGAACTTTAAGATTTTCTAATAATTTTAATTTATAAGTGTCGAGAAATTTCTTTTCCAACATTTTGAATGAACCTGCATATGGGCCCAAGAACTTGTGATTCACATTTTATGGCAACCGGAAATTTTTAATGCTTAACCACATTTCATTTCCTTCCTCAAAATTCACCTTTTGTTAGGACTTATCCACAAAATCCTTGTACCATTTATGTGCCTTTTCAAGATTTGTCTTAACCATCTCCCATAAACGCCACCTTTCTTCATCAAATTATGTGACCATTGGCATTTCCTTATTTACATCACTTGGGGGTTGCCCATGTGTGGCCCAAATTGTAAACACAATTGGTGACTTGCCCGTCACCATTTGAAAAGGGGTGGCCCCTATTGCCAAATGCTCCGAATTATTGTAGCAAAATTCAGCCAACTCCAAATGGTCCACCCAATCTTGTTGATTCGTCACCACATAATTCCTTAGGAATTGTTGGATAATCAAATTCATTCTTTCAATTTTTTCATCCATTTGGGGGTTAGAATGAGGTGCTCATTTTGAGCTTCGACCCCATACGCTTCTACTACCACAACCCTAGCCTTAGGCTTGGGACCAAAACAAGGGCTTGCAAGGTTGTGGGCCAAGAAGGAAGCCCAAGGATCACATCTCATGCTCCCGGGAGTGCAAAAGATTACGAAGGAATGAACCTTCACACTCCCAAGTGAACTCCCATTTTGGGAGTTGGAATCCCAATGGACCCTTAAATTTTCAAAGGGCGATTACAAAGGTCAAAACCCATTGGGTTGAAAATTTTTTTATATCATTGGAAAGATATTGAAACATAAATGTTTAAAATGGCCTTACATGACCCATTTGGATATCTGAAACACAAGTTATGGTCAAAAGAAAGGCCGGGAGTCAAATTAACAATTTGACTCCCAACCACTAAAAGTTGATAATCGACCTAATTGCTTTATGTGTAGGTGGCGTGCGACATACTGTTGGAAAGCTCTCAATGAAGGCTACAACTTTGCTTTAAACCTCATCTCAATCAAAAGTCTACACACAAAATTATGGGGCCCCAAAGTTGCGGGAGTCCCAACTTTGAAAATTTCGGGACTCCAATTTGGGAGTCTCGAGACAAAATGTGACGTGCTCCTAAGTCCCTTGTTGAACCCACTTGAAGGTCCAACTATGTAGAATTGTGGAAAGTTGGGACTTGGGAGCCACTCCCGACTTCCAGCACTAAAAGGGGGTAGAGGGGCGTGTTAGAAATCATGAGATTAAACTAGGAAGAGGGACTAGATTATCAAGCTTGAATCTGCATCCAAAAACCAACCACAAAGGGTTAGTTAGCATTCGGGAACACCCTTGGGTGTTGGGACAAGCCACGGGCACTTTGACACAAAAGACTCACCACGGCCCGGACTCAGGGGAAGCCACCACCTTCCCCCATATAGTATACTTTGCAGCTCTCCGCGGAGGCTACATCCAAATGGCTCTTTTTCTCGGGACTCCCAAGTTGGAGTCCCGAAATTGTCCCGGGTTGGAGTCCCAGGATTTTGGGAGCTCATAACTCCCGACTGTAGAGTCTAATCAAGACAAGGTCTAAACCAAAGTTGTAGTTCTCTTTGAGAGCTTTCCAACGCCATGTTGTACTCTAGAATCGAACATCAGGAAGAGGTCGACTCCTGACTTTTAGTGGTCGGGAGTCAAATTGCCAGTTTGACTCCCGGCCCTTCTTTTGCCCATAACTTGGGCTATAGATCTCCAAATGGTTCATGCGAGGCCATTTTGGACATCTACACTTCAAGAAATTTTTAATGGGACCAAGAACAATTAAATGCAAGGAGATTTGACCCCTCAAATTGAGCTCTGAATTTTCGGGAGTCCCAAAGGACTCCATTTTCCCACTTTCGGGAATGTGAGTTGCATTCTCACACTTAGCCCCAAAGTGGGGTTGCGACAAAATGTCATTTGGATGTGAGCCTCATGGAGTGGCACAAAGTTTATTTTAAAGGGGAAAGTGATGGCTTGCCCCAAGTCCGGGCCATGGTGAGTCTTGTGAGTCTAAGTTAACCCGTGGCTCATCCTAGCACCCAAAGTGCTCCAACTATGCACTAACCAACTTGTTTTTTGGTCTGTATAGGTCTGTGTGAGTGATTGAAGTGCTTGTTAATCTTCCTAGTCCCATCTCGAAGCTCCAGCACGCCCCTCTACCCTCGAAGTGCTACAAGCCAGGGAACGTGCCCCAACTTCCTATTTTTCTACTGTTTTCATCTTAGACTCATATTTGAGTATCTTGAGAAGGTTGGGAGTGCATCATCTACAAAGCTTGCTAAAACTTACTCGTGAATTTTGGGTCTCGATTCAACACAATGTCCTCGAGGAGGCTATGATGTTTGAACACATGTGAATAACAACCTTCCCATCTCTTGGGCCGTGGCACTTTCTTTAATGGGAATGAAGTGTGCCATCTTACTAAATCGATCCACCACCACTATGATCGCATTAAATCCTTTTAATGGTGGCAAACTCACCATGAAATCCATGGACACATTTTCCCATGGCCCTTCAAGAATCGATAAAGGTCACAATAATCCTACTTGTATTTTATTCAGTGTTCGATTTTGTTAGTAAGTCAAACAAATCTTCACATATTCCTTTGTGTCATTTTTCAAATTAGGCCAATAGTAGGTCTTCTTGAAGAATGTTACAATGTGCTTTGCACCACCATGGCCCGTAAGCAACCCATCATGGCACTCCTTCAAGAGCACATCCCTAAACCTCCCTTTTAGAACATAGAGCTGGTTTTGCTTATACCACAATAATCCATCTCGCAAATGGAAGTGTGACATGATTCCTTTTTAAATGTTTTACTTTATTTCCTTAACCAACCCATCATGGTGGTTCACTAGTTGAACTTCCTTTTGAAGCTATGTTTCCCCCGCGTACACCACCTTAATTTAGTGTTTTCGATTTAACGCATCAGGCACCACATTATCCTTCCCCAACTTTTGTCAAATGTCCACATTGAACAATGCCAATGTGATTTGCCATCTCACTTATTTTGATGACAACTTTGGTTGAATGGTGAAATATTTCAAAGTGACATTATTAGTCCACACCATCACATCCTTGGAGCCTATGTGATGGCCCTAAGTCTTGAGGCAATGTATCACGGCCCACATTTCATTTTCATGTGTTGGCCACTTTCACTCTGTGTCACTCAATTTCTTGCTTTCAAATGCCACTAGCCTTCCATCTTGCACTAAGACTCCTTTAATCACAAAGTCAAAGGCATTGGAATGGATCTTAAAATCTTTGTCAAAGTTGGACAACTTTGACACAAACACTTTCACCAAAATGCCTTTCAAGGTTTCAAAGGCTTCATTGCATGTTTCATCCCATTCATAAGTTTTGGATGACTTCTTCAAAAGGTTTGTCAAAGGTGTGATTATCTTTGCAAAGTTTTTAATGAACTTGCAATAATAGGAAATAAATCCTACAGATGATCTTAAAATCAAAACTGACTTAGGTGGCTCCCAATCCAAAATTGCCTTCACCTTGTGGCCATCCATCTTCAAGCCTTCTTGGGTGATCTTATGTCTAAGGAAATCCACTTCTGTCACTCGAATTTGCATTTCTCAAATTTATCATACAACTTGTTTTTTCTCAACCTTTGGGAACACCTTTTGGAAATGCTTCACATGTTCCTCCATAAAGTTGTTAGAGACCAAATTGTCGTCTATGTATATGATCACAAAATCATTAAACCATTCTCGGAAAATGTTGTTCATGAATGTGCAAAATGTAGCAAGTGTATTGGAGAATCCAAAAAACATCACCAAGAACTTGTATGAGCCATACCTTATGCAACAAGCGATCTTTTCTTCGTCCACTTCTACAATTCGAATTTGGTAATATCCCGAACCTAGGTCAATCCTACTAAACATTTTAATTTTTGAAAGTCAATCAAACAAATCGTGAATTCAAACTAATGGCTATCGATTTTTCATCATCACCTTATTGAAGGTTTTATAATCCACAGACATCCTCAACATCCCATCCTTTTTGTGAACAAAGAGGATGGGTGCCCCATATGGTGACTTACTAGGTTTGATGTATCCCTTTGCGAAAAGTTCCTCAAGTTGAACCTTAAGTTCTTTCAACTCCTCATGACTCATCCGATATGGGGCCTTCGAGGGAGGTGCCACTCTCAACATCACCTTGGTTGCATGGTTGACTTATTTTCTTAAGGGTAATTCATCAAGCAACTCTTTAGGCATCACATTTTGGAATTCATCCAACATTCGCTTAACGCACTTGGGAAGACTTACCAAGTTGGTAACTTCCTTTGGCTCAAACTCGTCCAACACACGCATCACACACAACATGCCATAACCTCCCATGCATTCATTTTCCAAAGTTTTTCCTGACATCAAGTGGATGGTCGATCCACCCACACTAGGCACTTCATGTGCCTTCACCCAAATGATCCCATTTTTGGACGAGATTTTAATTAACCTATTATGCCCTTCTATGAGCACATTATTATGGATGATGAATTCCATTCCCAAAATGCATTCCATTCCCCCTAAGGTGGAAACCAACAAATCCACCTTTCCTCTCCAATTCCCTAGTTGAAGAAGCATGTTTCTTGCTTACAATGTGGTGGGATGGAGAACCCCATTCGCAAAATGCACCTCAATGGGTGCCTTAAGCTCCTCCAACTCGAGCTCCATTCTTTCGGCGTTTTTTTAGGTTATGAAGTTGTGGGAAGCCCCTGTGTTTAAAAGACATAACACCTCCTATTTAGAAACCTTCTCATTTAGAATCCCTCCCTTTTAAGAAAATAAGGCAATTACGTTCACTTTGGGTTAAGTTGTGGCAAGGTCAATTACCTTAGAACCCCCATTACCCAGTTTGGGTTTAGGGCAATCTTTGGAGTAATGTCTTATTTCATTGCAATTGAAACACATTCCTTTGGGCTTCTCGCTAGCATCTCCTTTGAGTTGGCTCCCTTTTAAAAGAGCCCCCTTTCTGATGAAATTTCCTTTGGGTTTCAAACCTAAGCCTTGAAATTGTTTAGGTTTTTCCTCTTTTGAAGTGTCTTACCTTCGGTTCCATTCCTTTTCATGGCATGTTTTCTTGTGAGGGAATTTGTTCTCCTTAAACCCGGACTTTTCACCCCGTCCCACATCCGAGAAACCTTCAATTTTTGTGATGGCGTCAAACAATGAGGCAAGCAAATTCTCTTCAATCTTACGCTTGGTCCAAGTCAGGAGCCCCATCACAAAATGGCACACCCAATCTAAATCATGCATATGCTGGACCTCAAGGATGACTTTAATGTATGCCTTCACATATTGGCACAAGTTATCATTCATCGCATTCACAAGGTCACGGAGTTTACACCTTGAAATGTAGTCGAAATTATTTGGAATGAATTTTAACTCAATCCCTTCCTTGAAGAATTCCCATGTGTATCCATGGGGCTTCCCTTCCCCTTGCCTCATCGTCCTCCACCATGTCGAAACATAGCCCTTTAAATAGGACTGGGCAAGATCCATGGCAAAATGTCGCCCAACCTAAACGGCATGGAGATAAACTCCATTACCTCCAAGAAGTAATCCTTCATTTTTGTAAGTCAAGCATCCACAACCTTTCAATCTCGAACTCCATCAAAATTCCTAGGCTTAGTAGATTTAAATCCTACACTTATAAATGATCCTCCTTTAAGGGCCTCAACCAACTCAGTGAAATCGGGCCTATGCATTTTAAGTAAACCTCCAATTGTTTTAAAGTGAAAAAAATTACGGTTGGTTGTTGTTCCTTTTCATTTTCATGATCATTTTTGTTCTTCAAAATCCTTTTATTCCTCCTCCCTAATGGTGTCGGATGGAACATTTAGGTCCTAGGTGGGTTTTTCCACCATGGTCTCCTGCACTGTGTTACAGGTTTTCTTTGGTGCCATCAAAACTCTCAAATAGGTGAATCGAACTCTACTAGAGCTCCGATACCATGCGATGCACTCCCACATTCCTTAAAAGTCTCAAATGCAAATTTGAAAGTGAAAATAACAAAAGAAGAAGGAGTTGGGGTACACTCCCTAACTTGTAACACTTTGAGGATAAAAGGGCATGCTAAAGTTCTAGGATGGGGACTAGAATGAATGACAAGCAGGTTAATTATTCACATGAACTTGCACAACCCAAACAATAAGTTGGTTAGTACATGGTTGGAGCACTTTTGGTGCACAGATGAACCACTAGCATACACGAACTCACAAAACTCACCACGGCTCGGACTTAGGGAAGCCACCATCTTCCCCCTTATAATATTCTCCATGATTAGCCAAGGAGCTACATCCAAATGTCATTTTGTCCTGGGATTTGCAAGTTGGGAATCCCAAAATTTTTAATATTAAGACTCTTGACACTTTGGAGGGCCATAACTTCTTATGTAAACCTCCAATTGAGGTGAGGTCTTGAGCAAAATTGTAGCTCTTATTGAGATATTTCCAATGATATGTGGCACGCCACCTGAATGCATGTATTTTAGGGTGATTCCTGACTTTTATTGATCAGGAATCAAATTAACACTTTGACTGCTAACCTTTCTTTTGGCCATAACTTGTGTTTTAAGTATTCAAATGGATTCTGCAAGCTCATTTTAAACATCTATGTTTCAAGAGCTTTCTAATTTCATAGAAATATTTTTAATCCAATGAATTTTGACCCCTAGAATAGCTCTTTGAAGATTTGAAAATCCATTAAGACTCCAACTCCCAAAGTGGGAGCCCACTTGGGAGTGTGCGGGTTCATTCCCTCACATTCTGTTACATTCCTGGGAGTGTGAAATGTGACTCTTGGGCTTCCTTCTCAGCCTGCACCTTTGTAAACCTTTGCCTTAGTTGCGAGCCCAAGGCTAAGGTCGTGACACACCTAGTCTCCCTCCAATGGCACCTACCAATTAAAAATCATTTCCTTACCCCATTTATAGTGTTGGAATTGACCTTAATGCGCATGTTTGGGAGTTTCAAAAAGTAATTCAAGCCAATGGGGAAAGGAATGATCGAGACATAATGAACCTATTTTGCTTCACCTTGAAGGATGCAATTTTGAATTGGGGGGAGAATTTCATGCAATATCACCTTGGATGCACATTTGCCAAACTAAAGGTAGTTTTTCACAAACATTACTGAAAAGTGCAAACAAACAAACATGTTTATATGGCTTTGAAAGTCGTTAAACAAGCAGCAGATGAAAAAGTGGAGGTATATTATGAATGTATATTAAAATTGGCAAACTACGTACACCATAAAATAAACGGCAATTTGTTTATGACATTTTTTCCAAGCTAGATTAGTACCCTATTTACATGTAATCATTATAAGGACGAAAGGAAATATTTTGTTCCTCCACAAAAATGTTATAGTGACATGTGAAGAGAACATGGGTGATGCCAATGAATACTAGAAAATATTGGAACCTCCACCAAAATCGGAAAAAACCACAGATTTTAGGAAGAACGAACTAGTATGAAATCAATGTAAAAAATCAAGTCATACCAAATAATGTTACCATCGGAACCCAAAAAACTTGAATAATTAGTTCATGGAGAAAAAAAATGTACAAGTGAATGAAATATTTGCTTAGTTGAAAACAACTAGAAATCCATATATAGGAAACCGAAATAACAAAACCAATAATACTACCATTCAGTTCTCTTGTTTTATTTGTGGTGGTCTTGATCATAAAAATTTTGATTACCCACATTAGTAGGTAGCATTGGAGACATTCAAAAACAAGAAAGTAAACTCCAAACTAAAAAAGGAAAATGTAGTAATTAACATGGTGTTGGTTGTAATTACTAGAAGTCAAATCTTCGAAGCTGATGCCTTCAAGGAAAAGGAGATGAAGTGAAATAACACTATTGCAAATTAGCAAGAGGAAGAACAACTTTAGAAATCATTTGAAGATGTTATCAAACAACTATAGAAGGAGGAACCACCATTATAAGTTCCAACATTGGAGGTTGCTAAGGGGTTCACTCGCACGAATGAATAAACGCCAAGAAATGAAGGATGCCATACTAGTTAATCCTAGTTCGGAAATCAGAGTTAACATGTTGAAAGCCATGGAAAAATCAATTACAATTCAACAGGCTATTGAAGACCAGTTATTCAAAAGCACACATATGTTGACCTTCACAAAACTCTTTCAACTTGCACCAAACTTAAAACAATATGTTTTGTCTAAACTCCATACAGAACAAAATTTGGTTCCACACTAGTTTTTCACTATTGCAAAGTCATGAAAATTTGAGAACAAAAGATAACAAGCATGAGACTACTAATGTTGTGGCTTTTTATGAGTAGAAACAGTTAGAGGACCATGCAACCTATCCTGATACACAAAGGGTGGTGTGATTTTTTTCCCCTTTGGTGAAACTTGAAAATGTAGATCAAAATATTAAAGGATTATAAACACATTATAGGTTCAAGGCCCTTACATTCTATGGACTCCATTTCTCATAGAGATGTTTTGTTGAAGATGTGAAAGTTAACTTGTTTTTGCAGTTTTAATTACCATCAATCTTCACATGGCGGTTATCCAAATACATGTTGGGTGAAATCTAGTGGATGATGTGTCACTAGACAAAGGTTTTGGAGCCAACATTATCACCGAGGATCTAAGGAAACGGTTGGGGTTGCCTTCCCCCAAGCCCACCCCTTATGTGTTCTGAATGGGGGATCACTATTTGACAAAGTCAATCGAAGTCATTTGAAACTTAAAAATACATATACATGGAATTCCATATGTTGCCACATTCAACATTATGCGAAACAATGTATTTTTAGCTGACCTTGGTTTAGGAATGCCAAGGTGATTCATGATTGGGGGAATACTTTGATCACCATAGAAGGCAATGCAACGATTTGGACGATTCTAGTAACAACACACTCGGATGCTAATACCAAGCAACCAAAAGTTCTTCTCTACTATGATTTTGCTAATGGCATCACAAACAAGGAGGAGGAAATTCTTCTCCAAGGGGAACCGAAATTGTTCACCATTAAAATAATTACCTCATTAGAACTAGGCACACCTTGTGTCTTACGTTGTTCCAAAAAAATCCGGTTTAGAGGAGGGGAAATTCTAGTAGATGAAGTCCCCACACACTTAAAGGTGCAAGATTTGAAAATTGCTAGGTGGACACTACAAAAAGATGTCTAGATTTAAAATTTAAATTTGGACACTCTAATGACGCACTCCCAACTCCTTAAAGGGCTCAAATATGAGCCCAAGTAGAAAGTAGCGGATAAGGAGGAGTCGGAGCACGCTCCCTAGCTCACAACCCTTTGAGGGGTAGAGGGGCGGGTTGGAGCTCCGGGATGGGACTAGGAAGAGTTGACAAGCTTTAGTCACTCACACGGGCCTGCACACAACCCACACAAAGTGGTTAGTGCAAAGTTGGAGCACCCTTGGTGCTAGGACGAGCCACGGG
>Ga0209611_10008085_pt1 | contig 16618 bp, 9 predicted proteins | sample S1TSphgellanicum_3_FD_187693 | JGI IMG/M metagenome (GOLD analysis project Ga0209611, IMG submission 187693) | Host-associated microbial communities from peat moss isolated from Minnesota, USA - S1T2_Fc - Sphagnum magellanicum MG (SPAdes) (version 2) | ecosystem: Host-associated > Plants > Peat...
TTTAGCCTAGGAAGGTAGAACCTACCTATTTACTATTTTACCTAGGTAGGTAGGTAGGTAGGTAGGTAAGGATTGTAGGCACCTATTTATGTACCTACCTAGGTACCTACCAACCTAATATTAATATTTTTATTAAATTAATATTTTTTTAATGCCACGTGGCATAATTTACATTGGGCCACGTGCCATAATATAAGATCATCCAAGTCTTTGAATTGAACGACTTAGATTATTTCAAAATAGTAATAATAATAATAATATAAATAATCATATATTAAAACACGTGGCAGACCTGATTTGCCTTGAATTGTGACCAAAATAGTCGCATATTAGTCGCATGTGACAATACGTATACAATGGAGTCAAAGGATGAAATGTATTTGTTGACTTTATACTCTTTGCCATTTGCGACTAGTTTTCACATGCGACTTGTCTTAGGCGACTAAAAGGATTTTAGTTGCAAAATGTCTCTTGCGACTAAAATTTAATCACAAAGAGCAGTCGAAAATACATGTTTTTCTTCTAGTGTTCCTCCCGTCGTCTATGTAGTTGTGACACTACCACACTTGGTTCACTTAGAGTCCCAGGCTTTTCCAAAGGTCTTTCAACATGTGATCTTGGCCTAGTAACTTTTAATGTCAATGATGGGGTCTATTGCCTATCTTCGGGAAACTATGTATTAGGGGAGCCAGAAACCTCTCCTAACATTGACATTAATGTTTTCACTAAAACATTAATCCTAGAAATAAAACATATATTCTTTTTATTTTTTTCAACAACCTATAACATTTTTTATATAAAAAGTCGAAAGGTTTCAACAAGGTCTAACGAACATGAGCTTACTCAAGAACACTCACTATCCTTTATAAACTTCTATTTACATTTTCTCATATGGCTTAACACGTGCCATCTTCTTTTCCTTTCTTGCCTGCAACGTTTTTTTGCGAATCTTCTTAGATTCCCACAAATCCAACTCTAGTTCATGCTTAGGATTACAAGTAATATCCAAAAGCAAGCTTGGGGTTAGACAGAATGACTCGTGTTTATGGTCTTCATGATGCTGCTTTATGTGCTCAATCGTGCACCAAACTTGGCTTGGTTTGCCTCTCGTGATCTCCATTGCCACAAGTTAAATCTCTTCCACCCATGTTGTCAAATATGTCCATGATTCAGGGATAAACAAGTCACCTTGCATCTCTCATTTTAAAACAAAAAAATAATTTGTTCTTTTCTTTCTTTTTCTTCTCTTCTTCCTACCAAACTTTCAACGATAGAATCAAGTTCCACAACACAAAGAACATAGACTCGGGTCCCGGCAATGTAACCAAAAAGATGTACAACACAAACGGGTTTAGGATCGAAACTTGTATGATTATTACATAGCTATGAAATTTATGTTCTTGGTTGCAAAATTATTCTCACCCTTCTATTGTTTATGCAAGCCTCACCATTATCCTACCATGAACTAAACACAAACAACACCAAAACCATTCAAAACCAAAAACCTTTCAAACCAAAACTTCAATTCTCACAAACTTTGCATTCATACCATAACTTTGTACAAGTGAAGGTGTTTATCAAGGTCACAAACGCCCACTTATATACTAACTTAAAAAAAACTAGTCAAGAAACTTCCTAAAGTTTATCCACCACATGGTTCCCCAAATAATCAAAAGGAAACAAAATCACATGGTCCCCTATGTGATTCCACAATTAATCACAAGGAAACAAAATCACATGGTCCCTTATGTGATTCCACAATTAATCACAAGGAAACAAAATCACTTGGTGCACATATGATTCCATAATTAATCATAAGGAAACATAATCATATGGTGGACATGTGATTCCACAATTAATCACAAGGAACATAATCACATGGTGCACATGTGATTCCACAATTAATCACAAGGAACATAATCACATGGTGCACATGTGATTCCACAATTAATCACAAGGAAACAATATCACATGGTACACATGATTTTCACATAAATTAATATGTGAAAGTCAATGCACCATGACCAAATCATGGAGTCCTATCACTCAACTTACCCCTTTAAACAATTACCTAAGCAATTGTGTAATTACATCAAGTTACACATCAAGTTACATCCCCACCTTTGAGCTGACTTACACCAACTCATCACTGTAGGACTTATTTTGACTTGCTACGCTAATGGGACTTTGCCTGTTGCGGACTTCCTCCATTCAATCCAAGGCTTCTTTCATTTGAGACTCTCAAATCTCACTTGACAACCCAACCACAAACTTAGAGTGTTCCAAATGAGACACTAGTTCACCTTAAAGTAGCTCACCCCAAAAGGGTGGACTTAGAGTAAACTTGTGCAAGCCGACTCCAGAGTTAGACTCATTTTCATGAACCACCCTTGAGCCTTGAAGGGGGAAGACTTGCACTTATGCAAGCTCCCTTTCGACACTTATGCCTTTCCTCAAAACCCTTTTAATCCTTGCAACACACACTTCTTGCATCTCACTCGCTCAGCTTGTCAAGCCAAGAGTCAAACCCAACATGACATTGCATCACACCACCCATGTTGCTAAGGGGGCTGCCCCTTAGTGGTCCTAACATGGGCCCCAATTGGGCGAGCCCAAGTTGTGGCCCCACCCGAAAGGGTGTGTCACCCACTCGCTGGAGGAACACATATGATATTGACTCTGGAAGTAGAGCTTTAAGTCATGCCCATACCAAAAAGAATTGCAATTTTGATGGGTCTAAAAATCCAAACATTAAGGAAACAAGGGGCTCGTGCATAATGGTTCTGTCCTTTAAATGACATTCATAAGGATGATAAACATTGAACATATTAAATTGAAAACACAAGGTGGTTAGCATGGTGAAGCCCAAGTGGATCCTTCTGTTATGCTGGAAATGTTTCTTTAGGGGACTCAACATAGCACTAGAATTTTGGGATACCAATAATCTTGGACCCAATTCTGTGTACATCCCAATGTCTCTAGACTCTGACCACTTGATATCCTTCGTAGCTTCATCCTCTACTCGAAGAGATGCCGGAAGCATTTCGATAATCAGTATTCCTCTAGGAAAATCCTTCAGCAAGCCTGGGTGGCTACCGTTGAGGTTGGGATGGCCACTTGGAAGGCCATCAACTCCCTTTGATCCACCCAAGAACCTAGTATAAAGGCTAGGATTGATCAGGCCTTTAGGGCGGAATGGTGTCACTTAGGCATCTTTGGGGATGATTGCGCCAACATTGTGTGGCTCTTCTTGCCCCCCTTGTACTTCCTGAATTTCTTTAATGAATGATGGGGCTGCTGCCTCCCTGCCCTTCTGGGGTTTTCCTGAAGGGCAGAGACAACAAAGGATCAGAATTGCCACAGTTGTTGATTGGGTGATTTGCATGCAAGGTAGCTAGCACAGATGATACAGTGTGTAAGGTTCCAGTTAGACCCATTGACATGTTCTGGGCCAGTGCCTTAGCATTGGGTTCCATACAACAAAGTTTTGGGATTCCTCTGTCTAAGCTCCAGACCCAGAAAAATGCTCCAGCCTAAGGCTGGCTGGATGGCAGTATTGAAAAAGTGCTGGCTGCAACAAGGGGACATGATGTGGGGTGGGTCTGGCAACTGGGGACCACCCCACTTTTGAAGATCTTGTATTTCAGAAAGGTTTTTAAAACTCACAAAGTCCAAATCTGCCTACTTTACTAAGAGATGCTCTTTCCAGTTCCCAGATCCTCATGAAACATTAAGGCAGCCCACACCAAAAAGACTTCATGCACATGGGCCATTGTCTCCAGTATGACCTCGCACTGCAGGCAGCAACTAGGATGATAATCCTTGTCTCTTTCTCCCCCATAAAAAGCCAGAGAGGGTCCTAACTGGTAAATTGGTAATGTCCTAAGTTCCTAACCACAATCTCTTCACAAGCTGGTTATGCATCATACCTTACCCTGTGGTCAGTTTCTTCATTAAATAATCCTCAAAATAGGGAAATGAAATCTTGTGAAAATATGAAGTTGACATGTTGAAAATCATCATAATTATACTTTGAATAATTTCATTACTCATGTCACAATATTATAATAAATGATGGAAATAATAATAATTTCAAAATTAAAAATTGAATTCATATTTTGGAAAAAAGTAATTATTCATTTTGTCAATGTGGAAACTGACCCTAGGCTATGGTAGTCACAAAAATAGGGACAGAAACTAAGATGGTAAGTACTGTAAAAGTCCAAGATAGTTTTGCATAACCAAAAAATAAGGAAGGAAATTTAAGAGACTTCCTAAAAAGTAATGAAGATAACCTAAGAGCATCCCCAATGGTGCTCACCAGGGTTACTCTGCACGTTAAAATTGGACAACGAAAAGTCAAAACATACTGGTTTGGAACAATTTTTGCACGTTTGCTGAGGCTGGTGAAAAGGCACAGCAAAGCCTCACACCCAGTAGAGAAAAGTGGGGAGGCCCATAACAAAGGATAGTGGGCTGTGGAACATGTTGAAAATCATTCATTGTTTTTTTTGAAAAAAAACTTCTGGTACCAATATAGGTGTCGGTTCACCTTGTCATGGGTTCAACTCTTTGAGGCCAGAAGAAGGTGAAGTAAAAGGAGGTTATAGGTCCCACAGAAATAATGCCCAGAAGTTAAAGTATTCTCAGTGGCTTGAGTTATTATTACCACTCAGCAGCTATGACCTGCACAGAAGCTTTTGAGTGAACAGGCACTTGGAAAATAGTAAAAACTTGGATTTTGGGGGTTTGCTTCTTAAGAATTTTAAATATGATGTTCTAGTACAAAATCAGGATTTCAAGGTTCAAATTTAAACATTTTCTGGGTTAAATATAGCCATGAAGAGGCCTCTTCACTCAAGCAGGTTGAAGGTACCAGTGCCTCTGCTGGTTCACCCTGGCCTATGCATACTTAGAGCATCCCCACCGGTGCTCAGTATGTGACTCCAGACAGTAAACTTTATTATGAAAAAGTCAAAATGTGCCGGTTTAGCTCAGGAGATTGATTTTTCTGCACCAAATTCGTGTAGCTTGCCATGGCTGGTAAAAGGAGCAACACAGTTCTGCACCTCCAAAAAAGAGTGTAACAAATTGAACCTGACTGCGGCTCAGTATTTCTGATTGGTCGATCATCATGATTGGTCCAGGTGGTTTGCTATTTGTAGTTCCCACGTATACGCAGTTCCAGTTACAGTTTTATTGGTGGGGTTGCCCAAAAAAACAGCTAAACTTAGACATTTAATTTTATTATCCAGAGTGACATACTGAGCACCGGTGGAGATGCTCTTATAGCCTCAGACAAGGGAATTTCAATCTCACTCTTCTGTTTACTCTTCGTTTTATAAAGAAAAAAAGGGACAAACTAATTCTCAGGCCCATAGGGAAATACCCACCCAAAACCATCCATCATTACATTTTACTCCAAAAAAAATCCATTACTGATCTAGGGGAGTTGAGCCAATTTCCTTGCCCTAATATGGGGGAGAGCAGGACACATTACCAGCGTGGTCCCTCAGGTTTTTACCATGGTTGGGACCAGTGTAGGTGCTGGTTCACCCAAGTTGGTCACGTGCCTCCAAAGTTTGCCCATCCCTGGTTATTTTGGGGGAGGTAAGGGGGGGTATTTTACACCTTACAGAGGTGGAAACTTGAAATCATTTCTTTTTTGGATGTTATTTTAGAATGAATGGTTATTGTGATTGCAAAATGAGAGTATTTCTGGGTAGAAAACATATGTTAAGGTAACTTTAGTTTATTACACATGATTAGTCAAGTGATTACAAAGTCTGAATTATTTTCAAGTAAAATTTTGTTATAGAGTGTACATTACAATAGTTTCAGATATCATTTAGAAGTTAGTGACTAGAGAGTGCAACTCGACAATCTTGTTGACAATAAAGGAGGGTGAAGATGGAGCTTGATGGCTACAAGACCTAAGAACCTGTGCTTCAAATGTAGTTACGTTTCAACATCATTGCTAATAACCATTGGTCATGACAAATGCCATTGTTTGTGTTGCAATGTGGCAATCACCATTGACATGATAGGGATGATTTTGCCCTTTTTTTCAAGTTTTTTTGTTGCATGTTTTTAGGTTGATTGTTTTTCCTTTACTAATTAGGCTATACATAGCCATTAAACAAAAGATTGGTAGAAAGCAATGGAGTCAAAAAGGAGAACAAGAGACCTATGTGATCCAATGGGTTTCCTCAATTACTCCAAGTGAAAAAAAGCAACAGGTGAAGTTTTCCTTAACATTGTCTTTGGTTTGCATGATCTTTACATTTTCACAAAACCAATTCATTTTGGGACATGATATATGATTCCTGTCCCAAGCTGAAGGCACAGTCAGTTCCCTGAGGATGTCCACCTATTGTTGAGTAAAGGGGTAGCCTCCTTGTGAGTCTGAACAAGAAAGGGGATCTTGTTGAGCTTTTTCCACCAGAGTAGCAATCCTCCTCTGGCTTGGTCAGGGTCGGTGGTCCACAGAAGGTAACCAAACCAAACATAATCCTTTATTTTGCATTTCATATGGTCCACATAATGGAACAGGACTCTTCATTTTGAGTATCTATACATATCAATGCTTCTTGGGTTTGGTTTTTTCTTTGCCATGGATTTTTGTCAATTTGTGTCCCAATATAAATATAAATATATAATATAATATAATATAACATAAAAACATATCAATGTTTATTTCCAGGATGTTGATGTCTCCACTGTCTGGCAACAAATGCCCCATGCAGTCTTGACATAGTTGGTAGTAGCCACCTTCCAACAACTTATTAATGTCATCACCCAACATCACATCCAGATCCTGCTCATAAAGAGCTTTCACAGTACCTCCAGGGAGATTTCTGGCTTTAGAAAACTAGAAGAAGTTTCAAGTCATCTGCCACTACTGTTTTTTTAAATAATTAAATAATTAAAAATTATTTATTTTTAATTTTTTTAAATGCCATTACTGTTTTGATGACCAGAATAAGGCAGTGGGGGGTTTTTTTTTTTGGGGGCTTGGAGTGTCTACTTGGCTAGCCTCCATAAGAAAATAATCCCCTTGATGGGTTTTTGGTAGGTTCCTGTTCCTTTTGCTGCTGCCTTCATGGCATGTTCAGCTATGGGGGAGTTCTTTATCAGTGACACACTCTAGAGTCTAGCACACATGGTCAAAAAGTTCTCTGATCCTGTGTCAGCCAGCCTTTGTTTTGAAGGCAGGAATGTATGTATAGTATGGTTTGCCCCAGGGCCCTCAAGTACAGAGCTCCTTTGACACTTCAGGCAAACCCCCCTGGCCCTATCAAAACCTGTATTTAGTCACATGATGGGCAAGCCTGTATTGAGGTTATGTTCACAGACAGATTCATTCAGAGCAAAGCAATTGTGTTCAGCTCTCATATTATTCTCCCATTGTTGAAAGGTGGGCAAAACAAAACCTCTATATCTTATCATTTCTCAAACTCTTCAGAACAGCTGTGGAGTATTCATCCATCACTTTGCTCCACAAGTGATATGCAACCAGGTTTTCTTTTTCAAAAAATTTATATAGAAATGGTGGATTTTCCACTTTGTTTTTTTTTAAAAAGGCCAAATTTAGACTAGGAAAAAATGAAAAAAAAAAAAAATCAGAAAAATTTACTGATCTTTAATGTTTGCCAAAGAAGGAAATCAAATCAAATCTCTCAATTCCAAGAATAATGTCTTTTGCTGTAAAAAATTATTACCCTGGAATCTGTGGCCCCAAAGTAATGATATCCACAAATGGTCTCATTTTTTTAATCCCCCAATGTGATGTAGATATATTATTACCTTTGATACCCTCTATAATGTATATAGGGGGGTCTTCACTATATACATACATGACCCAGAGAGACAAAGTCATAGTGGGTGGGTGTGTTTATGGTACCTATTGACTGAGTGAAAATCAACCAATTTCAGATTGAAAGTAAGGCTATTGTATTTTTATCATTTTTTGGGCTCCTGATAGTCAACAAACAAGTTCCATTCCAGGCCAAGATGTGTTTTACTGCATCCATGTGACAAAGTACTTAAAGTATTCTTCTGACCACCCACTAAGGATATAAAAGGCCCCCCATTCCCCAGATTCTGATGATTGTTAAGCATTTTGAGGTTAGGGTTTAGGGTCCCTACTTGGAGGACCCAATGAAAAGTTCAGAACCTTGTCCCTACGACACAGGGGTATTGCACTGTAAGATATCCACAAGTTCAACAGTTATTGCCTTACTCATCAAGAGCATCTGGTTAAGGGATTGGGGAACAATGTGAAGCACTTGAAGAAACTTCCTTTATGTGTATTTAGAGGGCACCTTGTATCCATGTATATCCCTACTAAGAAAAGAAGAGGAATCTTACACCTACTACTCAAGAATGGGAGGGAAATTTATGCTTACCTATAAGTGTCTGATCTATGCCTCTCTTAAAGAGAAAATGTAAGAACCCTCCCCTCCTATGGCTTGTCAAACTATTTATGTTTTACAATAATGTTTGCCTTGTGCTTTGCCATGGGTAAAGCATAGAGGTAAGGAACACCCTCAAAATTCCATAGAGCCAGACTCAGCTACTGCCTTCTCCTAGGCCCCTTGTTTTCAGAATCCCCCACTGCACAAGTTACCCAATTTGTGAAGGCTTTCATCAATGTTCAACCAACTTACTGACCATTCACTACAGCATTCTTTCTTAATCCCATGAGGCCCTTTTTTGGTGATTAATTCCTCAATAATCAATCCACATCCTCAAAGAGTCTTTCTCCCACCCCAACTCTTGAACACATGAGAAAAACCTTTGTGATTTTCACAAGTGTAGTTCAAGGCACCCATCTTTGGCAAAATTGTGTAGTTCAACACACCCATCTTTGACAAAATTGTGTAGTTCAATGCACCCATCTTTGACAAAATTTACAAGCAAGAATTTTGAAAAGCAAAACACTCACGTTTATTCCTGGGCATTTTACTTTTCAAAATGCCCACATTAGTTTTTTTCTTTCTAGTGTGATATCCAACGGTTACCCAGCTGGTACCCACCAAGTATCATGGTACAAATTTTTTTTCAAAAGTAAAAATTGTCAATCTCCAGCCTGGGGGGGGGCCAGTTATTTTGTGAACAACCCAATCCTAGGGTGTTACTCTACACTTTAAAACTTTGGAACAAAGCTGCCTAAGTGGTGTCATGTTTAGAAAGGGGGCATGTATGATCCCATTACCAAATGATAGGCACTATTTCAGTTAAGTAACATATCAATAGTGCAAACTTGAGAAGTTGGTATCATGTTTAGAAAGGGGGCATGTATGATCCCATTACCAAATGATAGGCACTATGTTGGTTAAGTAACACATCAATAGTGCAAACTTGAGAAGTTGGTATCATGTTTAGAAAGGGGGCATGTATGATCCCATCGCCAAATGATAGGCACTATGTTGGTTAAGTAACGTATCAATAGTGCAAACTTGAGAAGTTGGTATCATGTTTAGAAAGGGGGCATGTATGATCCCATTACCAAATGATAGGCACTATGTTGGTTAAGTAACGTATCAATAGTGCAAACTTGGGAAGTTGGAAATTGACATTGCTCACCAACTATATAATGTCACAGAATAGCTGTGTTTGCAGCTTGTCCTCCCCACTATGATAAGTGTTATGTCGGTTGAGTAACTTATCAGATCTGCAATGGGAGGTGTTTACCGCTCACCAAACATGTGATCCCCCGGGACAGCTGTGTTTGCAGCTTGTCACCCCCTTAACCCTTGTGTACATTATAACCATACCTCAAGGCTCAGACTCATGGGGCCACAATGAACCAGCACCCACCGGCACACCATCCACTGGATGCTCATTATTACTCAGTTGTGGATGAACCTCAACTGAGGTCATATTTGGTTTCAAGTTGGGAACCAATTCTGTCAGAAATAGGTCCCACACATAGATAGGTAGGTAAGAAAATAGGTAACTACTGGGTAAATAGATGCTTTATACATATGCAAGGGCTATTTTTACTACCTTCCTACTAACAACCTGCATGTGGGTTGTTAGTAGGTAAGTAGGAAAAAAAAAAGCAACTGATCTAACCACCATGGTTAGCTACGGAAGTGGAACCCAACGGAAAACTGTTTCCTGACAAATTACCATTCATCCTTCATGGTGCGCCTTTGGGTGCTGAGTCACTGTGGCCAGACTCATGTTTGGTGTTAAATCATTCTCAAGAGAACAAAGGTGTGTTATACACAATGGCCCTGCCATTAATTTAATATCAACAATTGATATTGTATGATAAATTGGTCATGGATAGGGGGAAAATAAAAAATAAAGAATTTGTAATGTACATCATCATGTTGTGGTAAATGAAAAATTGTAATGATTTGTTTTTCATTTTTTAACATCACATTGATTATGAGGAAGTTAAAATGATCTCACATTAAATGATGACATGTCCTGGGAACCTATCTAAACATTTAAAAAATTGTTACCAAACTGAAACCAATAGAAAAATGTTCCAACATGATTTTCAATTTTTGTTTTTGCAAATCTTATGACTTTTTTCTCCAAAAAAAAAAGTGATCAAATATTTCCTTTTCATTTTTATTTTTTCACAAGACGTAGGTGCAAAAAAAAATTATATATATATATATATATATATAGAATACACATGCATTATATTGCTTGCCCATAAGTGATGGCCCAACCATTACCATAGGTCAAATAAGGTGACCACACACAACTAAGAATAGAAATCATTCTCAACCAATGAGGTGGGGCAACATCCACCCCAAAGGCCCATTTTTTTTTCCTTTTGGGGATGGGATGGGATGAGATGAGGTAGGGGAGAGGGAGGAGAGCTTTTGAATTTTTTCTTTCTTTCTTTTTTTTTTGGGATGTTGGGTGCATGCCAAACTTCTCTTGTCATTTTGTTGGGGGTGTCTTTATGGATTGCTTCTTTCTTTTCCTATCACTTTTTTTTTCTTTGTTTGTTCCTTTTTGAGAATTGTTGTTCTTTTTTCTTTCTTCTTTGTGTGCTTGTAGTTGAAGATCGTGTCTTTTTCTAATGCGTTAACAAAAGAGAAAGGTAAGAATTTTTTTTTCAAATTGACAACATTTTTAAAAAGTTAGCCTCACGATTAGTGTTGGGTGTTTTGACATTTTTTAAAGATGTTTGCCATGATGGAAAATTTTATAAAGGAGAAATGTGTGTCAGGATTGTGTGCTCTAGAGAGAGGAGGAACTCTCTCACAATTTTATTTACAAATGGTAGTTAAGATTTACATTTTTAACCTTGTAGTGTTGAACAAATTTTCTTTTTATATTTTAAGGTTGAGATGTTGTTAATAATGTTTCACAAGCACATCATGTGCGTTGCAAAGTGTTGAAAAAAGTTGGCATCCACACCTAAGTTGGCATGAGGAAGGTATTGTTTAAAAGACCAAGGGGGAAAACATTTTCAATTTTGTGACACAAATATTAGTTCTAAAGAGAAGCAAGAAAGAATTGATGAACATGTGAAGTATGAAGCTTGTTTTCCCAAAAACAGAGTTTGCTTTACACATAGCAACATTGTGGAGAGAGCTCCAACAATCTTCACACGAGTGAGCAAGTTGTTCCCAAAGAATGCTTTTTTGAATGCATGGTGGATGCCGTGTTGTAAATAAAACTTATCTTTAGGATGAGTATGCATGAACTTCTTTGTGGTGGTTGTGGAGCTTTACAAAGAGTTATTTGCAATTATTTCACTTACATCATTGGGCCATGTGGATAGGTTTTAATTGAAGATTTTGTCAAGACTGGGTTTTTTTTTGTTTTTGGGGGCGGTGGACCAATCAATGAGCCTCATCACCAAAAGTTGTCCAACCCAGTCCAACCTCAACTAATTCATAGACATCACACTATACCACTGAAGGGCAACTTCAGCACACGCTTGTGGATTTAATTAATTAATTTTGAAGATTTCATTCGGAAAGCTAGAATATTTCAGAACATTCCAAAAGATTGGTTCTTTCCTTCGCAGAATTTTGTTTTTCTTTGAAAATTTCAGCATTTCTAAAAAATAATATAATTTGTGCCAAACCCCCCTGGTACTATGGTATATCAATATATTTCTTCCCACCTAAAGTGAACCAGCACAAGCACCCAAGTGGAGGATCGTGGATCAGAAACATTTTTTCATTGTATTCCTATCCCATAACTATGGTAACCACAGTGGCTAGTTATGTACTAACCATTCACATCCATCAACCCACCTATGAAGTAGCCACATAAATTTCCCACCTACTTACCCATGGCATAAACCCACCTACATAATAGGTAGTTGCTAGTTACCTAGGTAGGGCATGGGAGAAGTAGCCGGTTTATAGCATAGGTTAGAAAGGTAGAACACACAATCAAAACTTGATCAATGCAAACAATAACACACAATCAAAGCTTGATCAATGTAAACTATATAACACACAATCAAAGCTTGGGGATTATACCCCTTCCTACCCACATTGGGGCCCCCATCCCATAGAGATGTACCAAACCCCCTTTAAACTAACATGGAATTCTCTGATCAACATGCCATTTGAAGCTGCCACCACACTCCACATGGCCCAACAATTTTTTCGGAAAAGACAATTATGCTTGCTAGATTGATTTAAATTTCTTATAAATTATAATCTAGTGCCACAATTAAATGTTGATTTGATTTTGATCTCTACATGTTGGCTATGCGTGGTTGGTGTGTAATTTTTTGCAAGTTGGAATTTTGATGTTGGGAAAGTACCATTGTGCCTTGGGGGAGAAGCTTTTGGAGGATGGCAAAGGCAAATTTATTTTAGTTTTTGGATGGGAAGGTGAGTAAGAACAGAAATGTGTGCAGTGTGTTGAGGAAGCCTTGTGAACTACTGCATATTGTTACACACATGTGAAGTGTGCAAACTTCCTAGATCTATTCATTTTTTTATCTAATAGATGCATTGTTCTTTTTGGAATATGCTAAAAAATCTCACATGTTTGGTGAACAGTGTAAATAATTTTCTATGGATATGTACATGGGTTACATGGTTAATAGGTATTTCTTTTGTACTTATGTTGCACAATTTGAAAGGTACCACCCAATGTGTGATGCACGACATGCATCAAAGAAGTAACTAACTTGGGATCCTATGTAAGACTAAGAAATTTATTTCTTTATTCTAAACTAGAGCCAATGTGTGTGTGCAAAGCCATGTGTGTATGGCAAAGGTAGTTCATGATCACTCATATGAGAGTAAATTATAAAAACATAACTTCATTTGAGACATGTTGAATTTTTGATCGGTTAGAAGTTTATTAGCATCATGAGCTATGGAGGCACAAATGTTTGACTGATTCTAATGTCTATCTCCCCCATTATGGTATCAAAGCAAACAATCAAGGAACTTGTAAATGGCCTAGATGAGGGTTGAACAACTAAACAATATGGATCTAAAAACAAGAGCAAAGTCATTTGATGAATACCATTTTGATAATGAACCAAAACTAGGATCATTGATAATCCAAATTGTTTGGTTTGCTACACTACAAATAGTTAATATTGATCCCAAGAAAGCCATACCAAATGGCATCGCAATTACTATAGTGCATACATGATTGTTTTCCAAAACAATGGTGACATGGATCTAGCTTGGGGATGTCAACTTTGAATGGACCTAACTTGTAATGAATGAAACATGTTATTACTTCTGATCTCGCTAGTCCTATCTAGATTGAATACTTGAAGGCAATGCATGAAAAACAAAATTTGACACCAAGAATTAGTAATTTGTGAATTCTGATTGAGACTAATTGACTAGGTGGAATTTCAAAAATTTATGAATCAAAGTTGGAGGAGAAGTTTAGGGTTAGAAATCGCAATGTGTGAATTGGACTTGCAAAATCACAATCCCAACTAGTGTGATGGACATTGTACAACACACCCAATGCTGCTCTAGAATGGTGGTGTGCATGCACATGGAGTTCACAAATTATGGATTGAAGCCAAATTAGCAAAAATATGAAATTTTGTTGGAAGAAATTGAACCTTTGGTGGATCTTGAACCTAAGCAATGAAAAAAACAATAGCAAGTTTGCAAGGATAAATTGAATTTATTTTTTTAAAGCATGAGGACATCATTGAATGATGTTAAAACTTGGAAATGACGACAAATGTTAACAACATAAAATTATGTAGACAAGTTGTTTAAGGTGTTGAAAGTTAAATTTAATGGTTTTAGCGACTCAACTTAGCTCATGTTTATAAGGTGGCACTTAAAACCTCCATGATCACTAAGTTTGGGGTCATCAATGAAGACAAAATAAGAATGAAGCTTGAAGTTATTTGCCAAAAGCCTTGTCAAAAGGTGATAACCTATTTGAATTGACTAGAAAAATATTTCCATGAAGGATGGATTGGAAGCTAGAAAATTAAGCATGGAACCCATGCTTATAGTGTCATACTACTTGAGATTTGTGTCATGTGCAAGCAAGGTCTTCATAACATGAAAAATTGTCTTAAAGACATGAAGAATCAACACAAATGTGCCAAGAGTGGGGATTTGCATCAAATTAAAAATGTGGCATGAAATGTAATTATTGTGGATTATGGATACATTTAGAAAACAACCAGTACTAAAAGCCACTAGATGAAAAATCACAAACCACCAACATGAAATTCTTAGAGGGAGAAAACACAATAAAAAGAGCTAGGGGTACCAAGGTAAAAGTCCTTTTCCAAGGACTACACATGACACATGTCATTTATGTGTTGGTTTATAACTTATAATTTTGTATTTTGGAATACCCAATTTAACATTACATGTTAGATATAAATATGTTTCAATTGCTAATTGATTTTATATCATATATATTGTGCATTCATGCCCTTTATCACATATATATAATCGACCTTTGTTGAAGTCACATTTTCAAAATCAAAATCACGTTTGAACCAAATGTGTTTAAATTGATTATTGAAAAAAATTCATCAATTCAAGTCCTTTTGCCCTACTGTTAAAATCATCTCCAATTTTCAAAAAGAATTGTGCACATTTGGTAGAAAAAAAAAATGTTTGAAAAAAATAAGAATTATCCATTATCGAGGTTTTAATGTTTTGAACATGCAAAAACATTTTTTTATTCATGTCAAGTTTTGAACATATAAACTTTGAAATTAATGGAAAATAATTGAAAAAAATTCTGACAATCCAAACTATTATGCTTCCCTTGTGATCTTTCAAATATACAAAAATACAATTTTAGGGAATGTCCACTAATTTGGGTGGGTCCTTTGACTATGTTTTTACCCTGGAGTTACTTGTGATATTGAAGCAATGAAGTACTTTAATTGAATGAAGAATATTTGTGGTTTAAAGCAACAAAAATTTGGTGAAATTTGAATGCCAAAAAAACATGTACTTATTTTTACAACATAAAAAGGAACCAATTTGGAAGAACCAATTTGGAAGAAGAGGATTGAACAAAAGAAGTGTCTAAAACTTCTAAGTTTTTGGATATGGTTGTGTTTGAAGATCCTTGCACACACTACAAAACAAAAGGGAAGATCACACTTTCACCAATGGAAACCATCATTTTAATTCCTAGTGAACTTACACATTTGAAAAGTTTGGTGAGAATAGTTAGGATGATTAAGTTTGAAAAAACAAAGTGACCACAAGGTTACAATCCAATTAAAGGGAAGAGGAAAAAACTTGCATCCATTTGTTTTGGTTAATTATCATTTGGTGGATGGTTTACTAAACTGTGGAACTACAATGTTGATGATGTCAACAAGAACAATAAAAGGGTTTATGCACCTTGTGATAGGATCTAGAAATTACCAAATTGCTTAAGGCTTGGTAACCCAAACAATGGGCCAAATTGAACATTTGTTGGTGAAGGTAGACAAAATAAAATGACATATGACCTTTATGATAATAGATATTAACATGGGTGTCATATGTTAATGGGATTTGACTTTTTTATGAAGATAGGTGTGGTCATAGAGGTTGAAAAAGGCTTAATTCATATCTGCACATGACCAAGATTTGATGTTCAAGTAATACTATTCAACACCATTAATATGGTGATTGAACTAATGGTACCAATGGGCCAAGGTAAAAGCTTTTTCATTGGTACCAAAAGAGGAGCATTAACAATGAAAAGAAAATTGTGAATGGGGCATGTGGTTTGCCTTAATCAAAATTGACGCAAAAAAGGAGGATTTAGCCTTAAGGATGAATTGCCAAAAATATTTAAACAACTAATAGAGTAAGAAGTATGTTAAATGTTGGAACTCACATCACAAATTTAACATGTGATGAATTAATAATGAAAATTATGCAAAGTTCCTTCATTCATAGGTTCATACATTTTACACACAAATATCATGCATTGAAAAGACGTTTAACACATGGATAAATGTGTTGATGGATGAAATATGAACCTATAAATGAACGAATGTCACACAAATTTCACATCTTCTTATAAACCTATGCGTGAAATATGTTTTCAATGCACGATATCAATGCATGAAATGTACAAATTATGAACGAACGAATTTTGCACGATTTCCATTATTAAATCATGAAATGTTAAGTTTGTGATGCAAATAGATACTTAA
>Ga0209611_10008086_pt1 | contig 16609 bp, 9 predicted proteins | sample S1TSphgellanicum_3_FD_187693 | JGI IMG/M metagenome (GOLD analysis project Ga0209611, IMG submission 187693) | Host-associated microbial communities from peat moss isolated from Minnesota, USA - S1T2_Fc - Sphagnum magellanicum MG (SPAdes) (version 2) | ecosystem: Host-associated > Plants > Peat...
AAAAACTAAATTGAAAAGAAAAATACTTGAATTTTGTTATTGAATATCATTTCAATGATCATTCCTTGGAAAAAATGAATTCAAGCATATGATTTATAAATGGAAATTTGTGGATAATAGGATAAATATATATATATATATATATCTATTTCATTTGATTCTAAAAATTATATTATACCATTTTTTTATATCAAAATTTTAACAATAGACTTTAATTTAATTTAATTGTGTGATATATAATTTATTCACATATAAAATTTATATATGGATATAAATAAATTATAATATAAATATAATATAATATTTTATATTAATCATAGTATTTCTGATGTAAGAGATTAATCTAAAATTAGATTTAATTTTTTAAAATATTAATTAATGCCATATAATTAAGTGACTTAATGGAAATATTTTTTAAAAACTTTAACACTTATAATATATTAAGGTTTACTTAAAATAATGATAAAAAATTTTATGAAAAAAAATATATATTTTTGCATCTCAAACCTCTATTTGATTTTTAAAGTTATATTATATATCAAAATTGTATCAGCAAAATTTATTTTAAATATATGATATATAACTTAATCATATATGAGATTTATAAATGGATCATAGATTAACCCTACTACTTAGTTAGCCTATTCAATAAATAAATTACATTGCCTACCTAATTAAATAAATAAATTTTAAAAATCAGAAATCAACATGACAAAGTACCTATATTTAACCCAAATACATATGACCTACTAAGTACTTACTACCTACTACCTAGCTTAATAGCTAGATTAATTACATAGTTTACCTAATTAAATATCATTGGCAATTTGAAATGAAAATGACATGTTTTTACGTGAATTTATTTTTCATGAAATGTGGATGTTTGACCCATAGATGTGTTTTGAAATATGGTTTTGTTATGTTCAATTATTTTTGCATTTGTGTAAAATAAATGTGGCAAATCATTATCTATTGGTGGTGATTTCAAATAAATTTTGTTAATAAAATTGATATCTTCATAAGTCTATGATGTTATTCAAAACCTATTTAAAATGTTAATGAATTCAAGAACATTTTGGCACATGGCTTCTTTAGTTCATAATGTTTTTTGTTTTCTTGCCAAAAATTTGTTCCAAAAATATTAAGTCCATTAGTTCTTGATTTGGAAATCAATGATTCTTGGATTGGTGAACCTTGGTAAAAATCACTTGTCATTATAACATCAAGGCCACCCATAAATTCCTTGGGTGTTTGTTTTGTATCACCTAATTTACAATCAATGAATGTTAACATTCTATTACTTACTAAAGATATTTCCATTATTATTAACATTTGTAATTGATTACATGTTTTTATTAAAAGGTAACATTTTTCATCACTTAATGCTTTGAGTTCAATGTAATTTTTGTTTAATGGAATGGCCAATGTAAAATGTATTGTTGTACCATTGATGTTGAATGCAATTTACCATGTATATATGTGTTAATTTCATATTTTTGGATTTTAAAGGGTTAACATTTGACATTTATATGATATAATATTGTAGCATGTTTTGTATGATACACATGAACATGAATATTTTCCTTATGCATGCACCTCTTGTTAGAAAAAGATGTAAAGGTTTTGATAAGTGTTTTTTTTTTGTTTAAGATATTATCTATAATGAACTTTTGTTTGCCATTGGGTAAACTCATCATTTGGTGGTACCACTTCAAAAAATGGTTAAAAAACCAAAAATGGCCAAATCATTTTCTTGGGCCCTTTCCTTTAAATGTTTTCACAACTATAATATTTTTTTCTTATATTTATTCATTGTATGTTTTAACATATGGCTTGAAGTTTATTTTGGAATTTTTAAAAAAAATTAAATTTATTCCTAATAATGATGGCCCTTCATGATTCACATTCCTTAATTACCTTGGAAATACAAATTGAATGATAAAGTGTGATGAATAATGATGTATACTACTTGTCGAATCAACATTTATTATGCATTAAGAAATGCATTTCTTCACTTTTTTATTTGTTTACATGCTTTAGTTTGTTCAATATTACATTTATAATAATACATGTAATATATATTTTTTTTCGTGTAACAAATTTATTTACTTTTGTTAAGTGAAAAGTGCAATAAGCAACATCAAAATATCAATCTAAAGTGAATTATGCATTTGTATTTGCTTCCCATAGAAGCCCAACATGTATGTTAAATACAATTGTACATATATCATTTGGTTTATGTTTTTAAAATAATGTTGGTTTACATAATGTACATTGCAATGCAAATAAATTTCATCTATTTGTTTAAATTCTACAAAGAAGTCATGAAATGAGATTTTTGTGCCTAAACCCATGTTCATAAGTTTATTATAAATCTGAATTTCTACATCATGTAATTACAAAATATGATTTTTTTCATTTAAAAGTAACAATGTTTTTGTACACTTCATTGCAAGTTTAGGATACTGAAATTGACAAATTTGTTGGTGTTTTTTCTTGCATTCTTGTTTACATTGATGTATTTGTGTAATGTGAATTTCATTTGAAGAAGAGATTGATTTGTTGTTAAATATTTGGTGATATTTGTTTTCAATTTTTTCATTTGAAAAAACATTATTGAGTGGTGGCTTGTTAGATGAGTGAAATGACATAACAAAATTTTGGAATTTTCCAAAGCTTGAAGTGGGTCCAAGAACAACATATTAAGTTATTTTATTTCCCATGGATTACAAAAGTTCAAGAAATGAATCAAGCTCTAATGAACACACATTTTCACTATAATTGAAATGCATGGGTTACTACTCACTTGGGTCTTTTCTCTTATTTTAATCAATTTGACCTCTTCAATTATCTATTAATGAGACCACCTAGAAGATGGCTTGTGAATTGATTGAGAATGCTTCTATATATTTGGGAAATTTGCAAGTAATATTTTAAATTAAAGATTGTTGCTTTGAGGCCTAGTCCAAAATTGCATAAACAATTGGTCAATGTCATTGCAAGATATGACAAGGGAGTAGATATTATTGTCAGTGATGAACCAAGCCATCTTCTTGATTCTAAAGCTTAGGCACCACCTTTAGGCTTAAGTACTTGCAAGTTTTCAATGTGTTCATGTATTTTCAATGGTTTCTTTGGTTAAATTAATGGAGTTATCAAGTTGAATGAGAGCTATGTTTTTAATAGAGATAAAAAATGTGTTCAAGTAGTTAAATATCTTGTGACCTTTGGGAGTTGAATATGTGTTTTAATGACTTTAAGAAGTAGTCAACGAGGCCATTGATTTTACAATATAGGAAGGGCTTCTACATGTGGAAAGGGATGTTGAACCATCAAGATAACTTTTGAGCTTAGTGCACAAGTTCACATAATGAAGAGGCATCTTGGATAGAAAACAATTGACACAATTGATGAAATTGGCAATTGGGAAAACAAAAAGGTATGTCTACCTAATTTAGTGATCTGATTCAAGGTGTTTGATAACTAACTTCTATACTTAGTTAATGCTTAATTTTTCATCTTTTAATATCTTTTGTTCATTTGGGCATAATTGAATTTTAGTAGATAGCAAGCAATTTATTCTTTGTTTTTTCTTTTGAAATTTATGGCTGAACTTGTTCAAGGCCCCAATAAGAAAAGAATAGCATTAGTGTTTGTTGTGGGGATAATTAACATGTAATAAAAGATGTTAGGTGTTGTATTTGAAAGGTACATAGTGAGTTAGTATGGATCTTACAATGTGGCTAACAATGATTTTAAATGTATACACTATGTTTCACAAATGCATCAGAATATCTTATAATCACTTTAATAGTTGGTTCAATTGTTGGGTAAAAACATAGTCAAAGGAGCCACTGAAGTGAATGGACACTCCTTAAAATTGCATTTTTGTATGTTTGAAAGATAAAAATGAAGCATAATAATTTGGATTGTTATAAAATTTATGGAATATTTTTCATTAATTACAAAGTTTACATGCTCAAAGTTTAATATAAATCAAAAATGTTTTTGCATAAAAGCACTCAACTTTGAAAATGGACAATCCTTGTTTTTTTCAACATCTTTTTTTCTACTAATCGTACACCATTCCTTTTGAAAATTGGACAAGATTTTAACATTGATGATTATAAGGGCAAAAGGACTTGAATTGATGAATTTTTTTATATAACCCATTTGGGCACATTTGGTTCAAAAGTGTTTTTGACCTTGAAAATTATGGATTTTGAAATGTGCCTTTAACAAAAGTTGCTCATATTTATGTGATAAAAGGCATGAATGCATAATATACATGATATATCAAAATTTATTTATACAAAAAATGCAATGTTAAACAGGGTACCCAAAATACAAAATTTAAAGTTATAAACCAACATAAAAATGACAAGTGTCTCCTTGTGTCATTGTGCAATCCTTGGAAAAGGACTTTTACCTTGGTGTCCCTAGTTCCTTTGATCATGTTTTTCACCCTTTTGTCATTACTTTCTTTTCACAACTCAATGTTGGGTTGTACATAAGTTGAAACAACAATAATAATAAAACTAATTGAACCATTCCTAGTTAGCTTGCATTTTGTTGCCATTCATTCCATCCCACTTTCATGCAAAAGTCAAATTTGCAAAAATTCAGAACCATAGAAATGGTTGTCATAGGGATATATGGCAAGTCAATAAAAACCTTTATCTTGGTTGTGGCAGATGGGTTAAAAGTTGGTGATACACAAGGTTTTTTTTTTACCTTAACTTTTATGCATAGTATGTGCAATTGGTAAACATGTATAACATTTGCAAAGTTGTTACAACTTACTTTTGGTCAAAATTATCATAAATGCAATTTTGGGGAACAATAGTTTATGACGAATTTTTCAAGTGTGTTTGTAATCCCTATACCTAATGATGCAATTGTTGATAGGCTCAGCACAGTGCACATCAAAAAGGTAGAAGGGAAAAACTTTGCCATAATCTTTGAGGTATTGTGTATGAACTTTTTGGTTGCTTTTATAATTTGCTTATAGAATTGGTACTTAAGGCTCACATTTTTAGGTGCAAGTTGTTAGGAAGTTGGTGATTAAAATTAAAGTATTTTGCTCCAAAAATGTATGCATAAAATGCCATATGATTTAACCAATTGAGATGGTGGTTCTTTATGTGGTTACAAATGCATGGTCCATCTTAAAACCCAAGCTTAGATTTCATCCAAGATAAAGCAACATAATTGTGATGAGTACGATTGCATGTTGTGTGGTCCTCATATCAAAATTTTGCTTATACACAAACTTGTGAGTTTAAAAGATTTTAGAACCAAAAAAAGGTTTTTTCTTCATCTTTTCAAGGACAAGAGGCTTGGGGGATGTTGTTTCAGATTAAGTTGTATTAAAAAGGTTGTGGGAAAGAGCTCAAAAGATAAATCTAGAGGAATAGACATTGTTGATATGTCCATTATTATTTTTGCTTGAGGTTTTGAAGACATCACTATACATATTTACACAATAGACGTAGTTTTAAATCTTGGCTTTTCTAGCCTATGTTTTTAGGATGGATCTTCAACATATTATTTTTTCTAGTTTTGGATTACGATATGTACATATTACTTGTGCAAATTACTCTTGTACATTCCATGTAAATGAAAAAAAATTGGTTTCGTAGGTTCTTGGTATATTATGGATATTGGCTTTTGGTTTGTGAATTATAAAAGATAAACAAAAAACCAAAAAAAAAATTCAATAGTGAATTCAAATAATTTTATCAAAATAAATCAACTAGTAGTATAAAACTAATTAAATATGTTACAAATAAAATATAAATAATTCTCTTGTTTCAAAACTTCGAATGATTAAATAAAATTCTATATATTAAACTACATTTAAATTATATAATTTGATCTGAAATTAAATCCCCAAAAAACTTGTCTTATTATAATAAAAGGATATTGATAAAATTGGCTTGCAAAGAATTATCAACTTCGATTATGGTCTAGGTGGTGCCTTTTTTAAACAATAACTTATTTGCTAAAAAAAATTCAAAAAAAGAAGAAGGGCTCCACAAAAATAATATAGTTCATTTACAACAATGTTTAATGCTCTAAACACCAGAATGTCATACATGTGAATTAAAAAATGAATTTCTACATCATTTACATCATGAACAAATAACTAATGAACAAACCTATATACAAAAAATGTCAATATCTATAGCTAATGGTGGATTGTGGGGTGAGTTCACTACTATGTATTAGATATGAAGAAATTTGGAATGCCCAATTCATATTTGGAATATAAATAACAAGTGAATAATGGCAAAAGTAAACGATCAATATGGCATTATGATTTTGAATATAGTATATGGAAACAATTATTTTGAACCCACACACAAATGCAATTTAATGTTATTGACATCCCAACCATTTCCAAACATGATGCATATATTGAAATAGTTGGAAATATTAATTTAAACATACAAGGATTTTTTTAAAAATGAAACTTATAAAAAATGAAAAATGTTCACTTGGAAAATTAAATGATACATTATTTAAAATGAAAAAAAAGAAACCCAAGTGGAATCCACAAGAAAGTGCATTAAAATTCATCCACATCGCAAATCAAACAACATTTAAAGCATCTTCAAGCCCCCCAAAAAAATAAAACCAATAAAATCAACATTTTTGAAGTCAAAAGAAAATGAAATAATTATTTTTGACATATTGCAAAATTCTCAAAATTACATATTGAAAGACAATGAAAACAATGAAATAATCATTCAAAAAAATAACTGAAACTATTCAAATGTTCCATTGTATGTACCAATCAATATTGATAAAATTTTACAAACCATAATATTCTAAATAATGAAGTTTTGAATGACAAAACTTAAACATTTCCAAACCGAAATTTAGAAAAAGACAAGAATTCAAAGCAAATGAATATTAAGACAAATACCAATTCATGACAAACACATTCTTCAATATATATTTGATATTGAAGACATAATGGAAGATGTATGTTATTGTTGTCAAAAATTATGTTTTAAACATCAAGTTTGTTATGCATCCCAATCATACAATGAATATCTCTCTAGTGCCATTAAAAATGTAAATCTAATGATCATGTACTAATGTGTGAATCTTGTAGAAAGAAAATTGATCTTGAAAAGCTCCTAGACTTAATTTTATAAAAACATATTGTCAATAATAAGCCAAACATGGATTTTTTTTTACAATTAAACAAAATATTTAAAAATAATAATTGCACCTTGTTTTGCATTCATGCAAATATTTCAGTTATGAAGATATGGACAATATGGAATGCATGGTAACATCATAATGCACCAAAAACTTAAATTTAATACAAAATATGTTACCACAAATGCCATATGATGATTATTCAATTTCAATTTTTTTAAAAAGGAAATTAGAATACAAATATATATATAAAGTTTTGTTCACCCAAACATAATTATGAAAGCATTACGACAAATTATAAAACTCCTTTATACATGAATGTAAATGTTTCAATAAAACCAAACTGGCAACTTGGTTTAGTGGAACTTGCGAATATAAGTCAAAGAATGAAAATTTTAAAAATAATTTGAAAATGATTCCAATTTTAATAATTTAAACACATTTGAAGAAGTCATAGAAGAAAATTATGATGAAATATTGATACAAGACATATTAAAACCTAAACAAATTGTTGACAATAATTATAATCATTAATGATTGCCCTTGGAGAAGGTTTTCAACCTCTTGCATTGTTTCATGACAAACATTTGACGAATATAATTTTCTAACATTATTCTTCGGACATCAAAGACAATTTTTTAAGTCTTCATACCAAAAAATAATCCATGCTAAATTAACAAGTGTGACTAGAAAATTTATGTACTATGGTCCACATAACAAACATATTTTTCAAAAAATATATATATATTGAATCATTTCATATGATCTTCTACATGGATTTGTATTTAAGCAAAAAATAATTGAATTGTACTTTAACATTTAGTGATGTGTCAACCAATGTAAATTTAAACAAAATATTAAAACATTATTTAGGTTATTGAGAATTAAGTTGTATAAAAACATCTCCAAATTATTTAGATTATTTTTGAAAAAATGAAAATTTGTAATGATTAGACAATCTAAACCTACAATGTCTTTTGTAATATTTAATATGGGTGCTAATAATTGGCTTGTATATATGATGACACTAAGAAATTTACATATTCAACATTTTGATGAAAACATAACACCAAATGATGATAATTCATTAAATAGCAAAGATCTTATTAAAAATTATTTTAGTACATATGTGTGATATTATGAACATAAGATGCATAGTTTTCGTAAATTGCTTTAAAAAGTTAATTTTTTATTCAGAGACATTAAAGATTTTTTTTAGTATAATGGTTTTCTCTTCCATTGTCTACCATGGCCATCACTAGACTTTCATTTACACTAAACATGATCACATGAGGATGAAAAAAAAACTAATTATTGTGAATAGCCGTAACTATTTGAATATCTATCTGCATAATTTTTAGCAAGTTCAAAATAAATCTTTGTTGTTAGGATTATTAATAAACTATTGGATAGAAAGTCACAACAATTTTGTGAAAATTTAGAGTTTAAAGATTTGGGCTGGGTCTAACCACACTATAAGGAGCCACACATGCCCCCATAGACCACTGATTTTTCATTGTTTTTTTGAAAAATATTTTAAGAATTTTTTTAATATATCTTTTTTAAAAAATATTAAATCTTTTGAAAGTTTTCTTGATGCTATTATGTTAAGGTGTATATTAAAAAATATTGCAAACTATGTAAAAATAAAAAAATAAAAAATTGTGCTTTTAATGTCAAAATTGTTTTTAAGCAATGGTTACAAGCATTTAAAAGTGTAAATTATGTATTTTTTACTCATTAGATGGATTCCAAATTTTTATGATATGTACATAATGTATTCATAATAACATTTTATAAAAACCTTATTTTATTTGTTTTTTTTTTTTTTTTTTTTTTTAGTACAATCCAAAATTCAAAAAATTAAGCAATGGTTATGACTACTATTGGTACATGTTAGTATGACTACACCTGCTTCTAAAACTCCCTTATTTTGTGAGGACAACAACCATTTGATAAAGTATTCGCAATTGAAGGTTTAATATTATGAAGTCATCAACTTTGTTGCATGGCAACATCATTGAGGTTGATGGCTAGTAATGTGATTTTCCCACCACATGTCTTTTCAAATGTATCCCCATCACTTGCACATTGTTAGAGTATTTTTTAACAAGCATTCTTATTTGGAGTTTGACACATAATGCCAACTATTTGCACCTAAAACCAAACCCTTGATGTGAACCAAAATAATGCAAAATTAATACATTACCCTAGCTAAGATGAAGGAAAATATTCCAAAAAAAATCATCGTGCATTGTACATCTTTGCATCCACTATAGTGGAAAGACAATCCACTTCCTCTATTCATAGTAATGAATTAATGTCATTGACCAAATGATTGTTTGGCCAATTCCCATTTACCCTACATGGTTACAATGACTTGGATCCAAAGGAGGAAATAATTTACCAACATAGTAAGTTATTTTCTAGATGCATAAAACATGATATCAAACCCTAAAACCATTATTAGTGGGTTGTAAGAACTTTTCAAAATTTTAATTCCTTGCTTCCTAAAAGCAAGTTCATTAACCAACATTTGAAGGTTCACATGAGCATTTTTCAACTCAAAAGTACTTGACATAGATTTTGAAAAATGCTAAGATGTTGCCCCTCTTTCATCAAAGAGCTTACATCAAGTTGGAAACTTAGGAAAAACAATAGCCTCATTCTAAATGGTTGAAGCTTTATGTGCCCACTTCTTATACTAACTACTAACTCACTTTTTGTATTGTAAATTCAATGACAAAAAAATCCACTTCACCTAATGTGAAACTAAATTTTATAAAGTAAACCTCCCCAAAACATTGATGCAAGAGTTGCTATCCCCTATAAGGGTAGGGCCTAACAAAACTAGAAAATATAAGTTCAAAAGGACAAAAAAAAATTGCTAGTTTGAAAATCAAGCAATATAGCCCAACACATTGAGGAATAATATATTAATGTCTCACCACCTAAGTTGATACAACCTCTAATTTCTTATATTATCTTAAGGTCTAGTGTTTACAAGATGTAAATTTCCATGTGTAATATATTTTTACCAACATGAATGTTGGGATACAATTGGACATGAACGACAATTTAACATTCTAATGTCTTTGATATATTTATTTGGTTTTCAAAACTAAATGGCAATTACACTCACAAAACCTTTCATCAAGCTCTACTAGTTTGGATGCACATATTAAGGAGCAATGCCAACTAAAATAATAGTTCATTGTTCCATAAAAAAATGCAAAGGTGTATGTCTTCCCATGGGAAATGCAAGTTACCTACTAGATGAAATTTGTTAGAATGATGTCTCTTGTTAGCAAGGAAAAGAAAAACAAAATTTTGAATATGTAAAACCTTTTTGTTATAAAGGACAAATGAATGAAGGCCCATTTTAGGGTTAATAAAAGTGGTTCCAAATATATAGCCTCTTGCATTATTCAACAACAGTTATTCCTTTTTTTCATCAAGACCTTCAATTATTGTCTTTCAATAAGTTTGATAAATATTCAATATTTGAAGAACCTAAATGAAATTAACACCAATAATGAATTACAACTACAATGGCACAAGTGCATGTAATTGGTAGACCATAAAAGGTTTAAATTTTTTGGACAACACATGTATTTGGGTGGAATTGTTGGGATTAAATTGCCTTACCAAATTACATTTATTTACCAAGTTTTCTAAAACTAGGTTGATCAAACTTTGAATTTCATTTGTAAGGCCAATTTCATAATTCTTCAAAGGTTTGATAGTATTTCCAACCAAAATGGCATTAATTTTTATGAAAGCACACTCTTGATCAATAGCAATATCCAACAATGGAGCATCCTCCATTTTCTTTTCATAATTGATTTTTCCATACCTTTACTAGACATGTTTCATGGGCTTCATCAATCATGAATGATAATATGTTACATAATTAAAAAAATGATGTATGTGTGTGCCATCCAAACCTATCTCTTCCAAGCCCAACTACTTCAATATTTTCCCTTGCCCACCTACATGGATATGAAAATGAAAATTAACATGTGCCATGTTATTTATATTCTCCTTTCCCCTCTTCATCTGCATGGATATGAAAGGGAAAATTAACACATGCATTTTCATGTGCATTTTATGTATATTAAAATAATTTATTAACCTACCTTCTTCAAGCATGTCTACTCAACACCTTTCCCTTCCAATTTTCGGATATGAAATTTAAATAAACATGAACTAGTGGGATCCATATAGAACATAATCCTAAAGAAAAAAAAGGGTGGAGAAGGGGAGGAGAATTTTATTTAATTTAGAACTTTGCCCTTTGGGCAAAGGCACTACACCCATCTATATAATTAAAAATAACGATGTGCATGTTTATTTTCCATGTCATTCAAACCTACCTTTTGCAAGCCTAATTACCTCATTCCTTTCTTGTATCCACATACATGGACATCAAAAGACACATTTAATTTGTCTTTTCATATCCATGTTATCTATATTAGATTTAATAACTTGCCTCTTGCAAGCCAATTTATTTAACCATTTTCCCAACAATTTTGAAATATGGCATAAATAATGATAAACTATTGGGAATTACCATAGGGAAATTATGTAGAAGAAAAAAAGGAGGGAAGGATTTTGCTTAGTTTGGACTACATATGTACTATTAACTTTTAAATTATGTCACACGATTGTAATCACTAATTCACACACGGGTTCACATCACATCACTTTAACAGCCACTCATTAAAACAACACCTACTGTTGGCATGAAGCAATTATCATTAAAACAACACTTACTGTTGGCATGAAGCAATTATCATTGCTTGCATGATGTTGTTTATGTGTGAATGTGTGAAGATTAACAATGATGATCAACAATAATTTGATCACTCGGTATTATACACATAGTTATTGAAGATCAAAAAACATTTATGAATTTCACAATTTCTTAAAAGATCAATAATTTTGTAAGGTACACACTCACACATCTAATTTGAATTCAAGGTGTCGAATACTCATGATGTGTAGGGTTAAAGGAGTCCTTTAGGCATACGTACAAATATTTTGAATCCCCACACATGGCATTGAATAGAACAAAATTAAGAATTGTTCAACAAGTTGTTTACATCATATAAATTCTTAATTTTGAAAAATTAGATTTAACATTATAAATTTTGAATTTTGCAATCCCTTGACATTCAAATTTTGAATCAAGCAAAATCAACATAGTTTTGAAGTTTGTAAAATTGAAAATTAATTGGAATTTGACTATCATAGTTCCACACATGTGTAACAATTTTGGAAGGAATGTTCACCAATTTCCAAATTGGAATTTTCAAAAGAGTTGAATGTAACCAAATTTTGGTTATTAGTCTTCCAATCATCTTCACATGAACAATAAATTTTTTAAAATATTCATCATTTTCTCCATAAAGGACTTTACTCAAACTTATATATGGAGTTTAGACACTTCACATATGTTTCAATTGTGATGGTAAGATTTGAAATAAATATTTTAATTATAGATTGAATACATCTTTATTTTTTTGCTCATGTTGGTAGGACAATAGTAGGAAGGGAAAGCATATATATTTGGGCAACATTTCAAATACATTGTAAAATAAACAAAAGTAGATTGAAGGAAAAAAACATATTGGGAATTTATACATGAAAGTAAAAACAATACCATGGTTCTATGGAAAATTTGAAGTTTAAGTATTATATCAAGTTTTTATTCCTTGTGGTAAATTCATAATCACATTTTTAAGCAAGTTTCATTATTCTTATACCATGAATTTTAAATGAAATCACACATTTCAAATCATTGTGTTTTACTATGTATGGCTAAGTTTTTAATATATCAAAATTTGAATGACAAATTTGCAACCTAGTTGAACTATAGCCAAGGGATATATGAAGAATGAAAATTTTCAAAAGGTTTCAATATTTCAATATATATCATCATACATAATATTCATTTGGTAATCCTACATTGGAAAATCAATAATGACTCCATTGTGGATGATCAAATCAGATCTTGTGATTTTTTTATAGATTTTTTCTTTCAATGTCATGTATATTGTTTATGGTTACCTTTAATTGGTTTGTCATTTAGAAGTTGAAGTAAAAATCAGAGAGTTTTGCATTACTTTTTCAATAGAATACATTCCCAATAACTTTATTAGAAGTTCAAAATACATTAATGCATTCAAACAATGTAAAGACCATTTAGCCAAAAATCAAACTTGCAATTTTAGGAAATCCACAAATGTATTATGTTTATTTTGATATGGTTTAAATTTCAAAGTTGGGGTTTAACTAGATCCAATTAGACCAAAACATGATATTGAGCCAAAATAATTAGTTAGGTTTTTTTTCATTGAATGGAGTAACATTAGTTGGCATTGGCAAGTTTGATGTTGACGTAATGCTTTGGGCCCATCCAAACACATTTATCACATTATAGCATCCATCAACTTACAACCCAATTTGAGGTCTTTTTCAAGAATTTTTGTGTGTAGCCAAAGTGACAATCATCCATGAAAAGACATTAAAAAAATGATGGTCATCCCTAAAATGACTTAGTCCAATCTAGGTATAACCAAATATGAAATATAAATGTTCAATAATCCTTCGATAGTTTTGGCTACACAATGAAAACCAAATATAAAGTTTTAATGATTTTATTTTTTAGTTTTATCATTTCTAGCTATTGAAAACCCCATAAATCACTTCATTTTTTAATTTTGAATTTGCACTTTCACTTATCATCAAAATTTGGACCATAAAAAAAAGGTTGCCTACAACAAGTTTAGGATTTAAACTTGGCAAAACATTAAAATTTCATCTATATATATATATTTTTACAAATGGCATTTAAGCCACCCAATTTGCAAGAATTGAAATATTAAAGGAATTTCCACTTTACAAAAGAATAACATGTCCCATCCCATGGAGAAAAGGATGGATTTTGAAGCAAGTGACACTATAAATTTACCTTGCATATTAAAAAATAAAAATTGTAGATCTAAGAATTGCCAGCATTAAATCACAACATTTATAAACCTCACCTTTGTGTTGCATGGTGAAGGTGGGGGCTTTGAAAGTAAAGGAGAAGGCATCATTATTAGTGCATTTTGGCCTATGAACAAAGGACAAAGCTTGAAGTCTAGGATAGAAGGTATTGATAGCAATTCCTTCCTTTTATAACTTAGAACTTTTATAAAGAGCTAAATTGAGGATTTTATGTGAAATCTCCTATTGAAGCTAAAGTAGGAAAATTTGCCTAGTAAAGCACCCTCCAAAATACACTACACAAATCCCCTGAGGTTCTTACAAAATGGAACAAATATGTAATTGAAAGATGTATCTACCATAACTTTAAATATTGCAAGCATTTATCCACAATGAAAAAAAACTCCATGACCATCCTTTGGGCATTTGATACTAATTAGAATGCATGTATTAATATAAATGCCAATTTGACAAGAAAAATCAAATGCCTTTCATTTGGACAAAGGAATTAGCACATGGACAATTGTACAAAAACATTTATAAACAAACAATGTACCATTGTCATGCTAGCAAATGGTTAATGGATCCCAAGTAGTTTATCTTTGACATATTTCATTATTCACTTACAATAATCATCTTGAATACCAATGGAAACTTTGGTGTTGAACTAACACTATTGTTTCATGGTAACACACATTTTTATGGCAATGCATCTTGGTTATTGGTGTTCAATTGAACATATTAAAATGTAAATAAATAAACCAAAAAAATCAAAAAGAAAAACATGCGTGAGTGATTATTTCACATGTGATTTCATTTTGCTAAGACCCCTTGAACAACCAAGGGTTTTTTTATAAATTTGGGGCATGACCTTTTTGCAAAACAAATTTCATTGAATTTCCTAATTGTACACATTAAGCAAAAATTGATGAGCTTGAAATGTCTTCAATGTCATTTGACCTCATGATTTGAAATGCATTTTCATGATTTGAACATAATCATTTTTTCAAATGACATTTGATCTTCAATATGCAAACAAGACTAACCTACTCATAAGGAGCAATACTTGAGGAAAAGAGGGGGAAGAGGAATACCTTACACAAAGATGGTGAGTCATGTCCTATTTGTAGAATGTATTTAGGTGTATTGAAATTTTTTAATGTAAGGAATGACAAACATTTTGAAAGTGCAATGGAGTTAAAAGGAATTCTAGGAAGAAGATGTTCATACGTCTACTTAGGATATAGAAATGTAATGGAAGAAGTGAAGCTTGATTTGGTCATTGACTTGCAGAACAATTACGTTACTTAAATTGTGATTGTGATTGTAAAATGCAACCACAACCTAAAGAATTGACAACGTCATGGTCAACTTTTATGGTTAAATTAATATGTAAAATGCCCATTTAGGTGAAGAGAAGGAAAATAGACACGTTCATCACTTTTACCTACAAAGGGGACTACATATGACATGTGCAAGTTTAAGCACAACACAAATGTGACTTGCAAAATCTTCAACATAACCACAAGATTAAGAGCCATGTTTTTGCCTTTGACCTAAATGAATTGTGTTCATATCAAGAGGATGAGGCCTTTAGCAACAAAGAGAGCATGACATTTCATCTTATGCATTATGGAAATGGAGATGAAAGTACTAGTTCCAAATGTGTGAGAGGAAATTTCGTACATGATACTTTTCTTGCTTGTATGGCTTTTGGACCTTAGTACTTGAAATCCTCTTGACATTGTTGAAAGAAAAACATGATGGATAAGAAGAAATGAAAGGTAAGAAAAAACAACAAAATAAGAAAAGAACACAACAACAACTTATTAGGGTGAGAGCGTGGAAAGGAGACAAAAGAAGATAGTATTTCAAAATTCAAATTAAAAATGAAATAATTTTGGACATAATCATAAGAAAATATATTCAATGCTTACTCTTGCCATAACTCATCCCAGCTTTCATGTACTTAGAGATCCTTTTGTTGTAATTCTTGCCCATGTGACATTGGAATCCATGTTCCACATGGAGAACGAGGGTGATTTTGAAACAAGTGACATAAAACCTTAGCTTAAAAAAATATTTTGATATATATGAATATTGGAAGCATCAAACCATGATAATTGAAAAACCTCATCCTTGTTTCACATGGAAAAGGGGGCATGGGGTTTGAAAGGAGTGAAATAACCCCTAATTCATAGATATATAGATATCACAAATTGAAATATTGCAAGCATTAAACCATGAAAAGGAAAACCCAACATGCCTTCCTTTGGACAATTTTATATATTAAAGTTACATGTCTGTCTGTCCGTCTGTCCAGGCAATTTCTGGGCACTGCCCGGACCTTTGTTTGTTTGTTTGTTTTTTTTTTTTTTTTTTTTTTTTTTGTTTTTTTTTTTTTTTTTTTTTTTATTTCTTTTACTTTTTTTTTTTTTTTTTT
>Ga0209611_10008088_pt1 | contig 16606 bp, 13 predicted proteins | sample S1TSphgellanicum_3_FD_187693 | JGI IMG/M metagenome (GOLD analysis project Ga0209611, IMG submission 187693) | Host-associated microbial communities from peat moss isolated from Minnesota, USA - S1T2_Fc - Sphagnum magellanicum MG (SPAdes) (version 2) | ecosystem: Host-associated > Plants > Peat...
TTAGTCAAAGTTACACTAGAAAAACAAACATTTCCAAAAAATGACAAGTTATAGCCCCCCCAAAATATTGACTACAACCCTACTAGTGTGCCCTGTATCAACTGAGCACATATTGTAACATACTTTTACAATTTGATGTTTGCTAAATGTCTGATTTTTCTAAACGTTATTGAATTTTCAATTTGAAAAATTCCTCAAAATCCAATAGCTCCCACAAAATAGGTCTGAAACTTAAGACTGATCCTTGTTGTACTTGTACTCATTCAGGACTTTTCAATGACACCAAGACAGCACCCCCAAACTCGCATTTAATTGTTAATTTAATTGAAATTTCAGTGAAGAAAATACTCAAAATTCTGTAACTCATGCAATTTTTTTTGTTTTAAATTTCTTTTTCTTTTTCTTGACAAAAGATTGGGAATTTTCTTAAAAGTGTAATTTTAACTAAATTTGCTATATTGTTGAAAATAACCACCAGTTTTTTAATATCACAAAATTGAAGAAAAAAACTTGAGCTCATGCATTGCAAGTCTAAACATTATGAAATCACCTCAGTGCACCCTCACTCTTCGAAGGCTTTTAAATGGTACCAAGAATAAGACACAAAGGGTTCATGGACCTTCTGTTGGTGGGAGGAGAAGGCCTATTTGACAATGGTTGTTTTTTCTGAAATGGTGACATGGATGGAAAATGCTTCGTGTGTGCAACCACATGTACATTAAATTTGTTGCAAGTTAGATGCATGGGAAAAAGAAAATGCCATTTCCAAATCTGCAACAATTCAAAAGCAAATTTAAAGTTGATAGACAAGGTCCATGAAACGAAATAAAACGAAAAAACATCTCACATTAATTTTGATTATAGACATCTAGGGCCCAAAAATTTTAAGGTGATGATTCCTAAGAGCCAATTATTAAAAAAATGGGAATTACTTCTTGAATTTGTTTTTCAATAATTAAAATTAAACCAACATTCTAGTGATTTTAAGGTGGGTGGTTTTTAGTGGTACTGCCCAATATGCCTTCACCCAAATGGTAATGGGCAACCCATTTTGAGAATATGGCAAACATTTTAAACATCTTTAAATAGTGTAATGTCCCTTCGATGATGAACATCAATGATTTTCAAAAAGCTATAATAATTTGAAAAAAGTCATGGAATTTAAAAAGGATTTAAATTCACCTTGCATGTGTCCATAATATAAGACAATGATCAATTGTCATTCCAATTTGAACTTGTGTGTAATACCAAGAAACACCCCACATGGATCATATTTTAAATAGCAAAGGAAAAAAATTCTTGCATTAAACTTGTAACAATTTGAAAATGTTGATCCCACAACGAGGAGTTAACAATTAGAAGGGTCAAAAAATCCTGAAAACTCACGCTTCATGACCTATTTCTCAATTGGCATTGCCATTGCAAGCCAATAACACATATGTAAAAAACTAAGATCCCAACATGATATGAACATTGTCACGACCCTAGTCTTGGGCTTGCGACTAAAGCAAAGGCATGGAAAGGTGCAAATGAAAGTGCAATTCAAAAGTCACACTCATACTCCTAGGAGTGTGAGAAAATGCGAGGGAATAAGTGCACACACTACCAAATGGACTTTCACTTTGGGAGTTGGAGTCCTTATGGATTTTTGAATTTTCAGAAAGCGATTTGAAGGGTCAAAACTCATTGAATTGAAACCTTCTTTATACCATTGAAAAGCTCTTAACATTTAGATGTTTAAAATGAGTTTGCATGATCCATTTGAATATTTATAACACAAGTTATGGTAAAAAAAAAGGTCGGGAGTCAAAATGTCAATTTGATTCTTAACCATTAAAAGTCGATAATCGTATGCATTACATGTGAACAGGTGACGTGCCACATACTTTTGGAAAGCCCTCAACAAGGGCTACAATTTTACTTCATACCTTTCCTCAATCAAAGGTCTACAAAAAAAATTACATGCTTCTAAAATTATGGAAGTCCCAATTTCGAAATTCTTGAAAAAAATGACAATTGGATGTAACCCTTGTGGCTAATCATAGATAATATTAAAAAGGGGAAGGTGGTGGCTTTTTTCAAGTCTAGGCTGTGGTGACTTTTGTGAGTTCGTGCATCAAAAGTGCTTTAGCTATGCACTAACTAACTTATTGCTTGATTTGTGCAAATCCATATGAATAATTAACCTACTTGTCATTCATCTTAATCTCCATCTTGGAGCTCCAACATGCCCCTCTTACTCTCGGAATGTTGCGAGTTAAGGAGCGTACCTTAATTCCTTCTTCCATTGTTTTCACTTTTAGATTTGAATTTGAATCTTTCAAGGAATTTGGAGGTGCGTCAAACATTGTGAAAACAACCCTTCACATAATATAAATCTCTTTTGATTTTCTCAAGGTGCAGCTTAATTGTAAGCATGTGATATTAGGTGACAAGAAGCCAAACTTTTGTAGAAGCTTATTTACCCATGATTCACAAAATTCCATGCAACTTGTGCAAGTGTATTTGTAACCACTTGAAACTTCTTAATGGTTATTGCCGTTAACTTGTAAGGATGCTGAATGTATATTAAAGTCCAATGTGGTGAGCACCAACTTTTTTCCCAATAACATATTCTCCTTTTTTACTTTGTAAACATCTTGAACATCTGCGCACAACATAGTCATCATTAATACCCAAAGTTACAATAAACCCTAGTAATAGAAAAATGCAAACCACATATTCAACCTTATGTTTGGCCATGGTTTTCCAAAGTCCTTAATTAACAATTGGGCATTGTAAAAGTTCATTAATGTTTTGCCTCTAACATGAAACAATGTACACCATGTTCAAGAAATCCATTAGGAGAATGTGTGTTTCTTTTTATTGGTTCTACTCCTTACTTATCGTTGGATGGAGTGAGAATGCAACAAAAGTCACAAATGTTACAAGGAGAAGTAAAATAATAGTTGCTTCATATTGTGACTTCACCATCTTTCTTGCATCAACAACTCTAACTGCATGTGTTATATTTGTTGTAACAACAGCTCCTCTTGCCACCATCTTATTACTATTATTGCTTTCAAATCCCCTTTCCAAATCTTCAAACACATTTATCCCTGAAAACTTGCTAACGATGAAAACTTGAACATACCACAAAGGTCTATAAATATCTTCATTAACCTTATTTGATAGGATTTGCTAGGTTTGTGAAAATGTTTGGAGGACCAATAGAATTGCTAGGAAGAGACCATTTTTTTTCAATGCTCCGTAGATTATTTTTTTGAAACCAATGAGACTATTGAATTTGGTGGTTTATATATATATATAGTAAAGTAATAGTCAAAATGTGTGATTATTATTTATAAATAAAGTTCTAGTAAAATACTTGTGCATTTTATTTTAAAGATCTCATTTGAGACTTCAATTTGAGGACAGGGTGACATGGCCTCACCAACGTCCAGTATTTCTCCTCAAAGAACATAGCCAGGGCCCATTGTTAGGGAGATCTCAATCAATGTTTTTTAGGAACTTTTTGATGTAGCCTAAATGTTGATCCTCAATCAAAAGATATAGAAAAATGGCAATCATCCCACAAAGATTTAGCGAAATCTGGCTACAATCCAGATATGAAGTACAAACTTTTAATCAACCTTATAAATTTATGGCTACACACTACAAACCAAATATAGAAATTTGGCAAAAAAATTCCTCACTTTTGACTATTGTAATGCTCTAATATCACTTAATTTTTCACACTTTTAATTTTTAATGTTGCTTTTGGTGAAAATTTGCTAGTAAGAAAAAGGCTAAGATTCTGAATGTGACAAAAACAAACAAACTACTTTTCTTAATAGCAAGATTCACTGACAAGAAAATTGCCCCATATGGTTTGGCCAAGTCATTTAACCCTTGAAAGCTGGATTGGGCTTATTCAATCATCAATTAGCAACCTCACTCATCTAACATTGACATCTTTATCAAAGGGCCATATCAAGCCAAAAGACAATTCAAAATGCACTTGTTTATAATGAACAATTGCATACACTTATTGCTAAAAATACATTTGATTTGTAACTACTGTTTAGCCTTCTGAATACATCAATATATAATGCTCCAAATATCCTCATTATATGTCTCCATGAATTTACTAATGTGCACATGTGATTGCACAAGTTTCCAATCACCCATCTTGTTATGGGTATGTAATAATAAATGCAACAAAAACGCTTGGAGAACTCTTGTAGTGCATTTGGAGAGTACCTTGTGTCAACAGATATCCCTTGTAGAAAAGAGGGATCTTTTACCAGCTATGTAGGCACAGGAGGGACCTTCTGCCTTTTCCATCATTGATATGATGGCTATCATTCCATCTGGAATTGTAAAAACCTGGGCTTGTGCAACTGCAGTACAGGTGGGGTGAGCAACACTTGGAAAATGGAAGTTCAATGAACAGATTCCATGCAGATATGATTGAGATTTGTACATTGGACAATTTTTTCACCACCCCAAAATAGTTCAAGGTTAAAACCCTTCAACATAAAGCAAAGAACAAAGGCACAAGGCAAATAAGAATGGGCACCTCCTAAGTCAGTACTGATACCGATTTGTCTTGGATGTGACGAACAAATGGACACAAACTATTTTCATTTTGTTAATAAGAAACATACCACATCAATGCTCATCCACGGTACAAGATCCCTTGGAGTTCTGGTCCTGAAGGTGTGCACGACAAATTTTGCATAGAGACTAGAAACCATCCAAGAACTACTAGCCCTAAAGTCACACATAATCCCCTACACTCTGTACCTCATGCTTATGTCACAACCTACACAAAAGATAAACTTGATAGACGAATGGGTTGGGCATGAAGACTGGGGGTGGAGGCCTGGCTAATTTCAATTCCCTTTCATAAATTCTTGCTTGAGTAGTACATACTTGACATCATGGACAAGGAAGTCTGAACACTGCAATAGTGCCTGTACAAGCCAGAACACACTTTAGGTAGATATCATTTGAGGATTTCTCTTAAAGTGGGAGGGGGTTAGGTCTGATTCAAAGAAAGTATGCACCCCACTTTGCATTTGTTGCACTTATGAAATAGCGAGTACACTGTACAAGCCTATACACACCTAAAACAAACATGCTGATGACCCTAAAAATAGATCTGGCATGTATGCATCCCTTTTATACATGGGCATTGATGCTTACAGTGCCTTCTATCAAATGTGAGACCTAACTGCTAGTTTGTGAGAAAATCAGATAGTTCACAGTTGAAAGTTACCAATCTACCATAATGGAAAGAAGATTATGGGGTTTTGAACCCCTTCAGCTCCAAGTACACTCCTGTGATTGTTGAAAGGGTTGGTGATAACATTATGGACCACAATGATGCTAAACACATTTACAAATGTTCCTAATCTGTTAACAATGACTTAGCACAGAGACAGAAATCTTTTCCATTTACCAGATCAAAAACCAACCTATGAAAACTGATCCTATTTTATGGGACTTCAAATTTGACTCCTCAACCCAGGCAGGCATGCAATTTCTTATTCCCAGGATTTTCTTTAGGGCACTGCCATACTGGCTGTTTGTGATTAAAGTTCCTGCAAGATAATAGCAACATTTAACTTGTGAGTCATAAAACACTTGCAAAACACCACCAAGCCAATAGTTTACTAGCTATGGTTCATGACCGTCTTGCAAAGTGGTTGTGGGGCTATATTCATCACTAGGCCAGATGAAGTTAGATGTCACCCATAATAACCAATCCAACTCATGGTAGATGTCACCAGTAATAAGAAACCCAGCTATAATGGACTTACTAGCTGTACTGATCATCAAAAGCTGCGGGAACCTAGGTCCTTAAGGGAAGAATCAGGGAACACTGTAGCCTCTGTTACCAATTGCCTGATGGGGCCAAGAGAGACATTGTTCTACAATGTTTCAGCAGAAAATATATCCTTCTGAAGGTCAACCTAAATGAATCAAACTACTAGATTAAGAAGTTTCCAGAAAATGGTCAAAAGGACAATGGACTCTGTATTTTCATCTGAGGATCAAGCTTAACTGCAGCTGTAAGTACCTTATAGAGGAGGTCATGAGCAAGAGTGTCCCAAGGCAATGAAAGGGACATGAGACAACATCGGAGGGGGAGAGGGCCACTGGCATCATCCCTTTGCACTGCTGCTGCTGCTGCAATGGCCTGCTTTGCAACTGTTGCTGCCTTTCGCATGATTGTACCTAACCCCATCTTTGCTCCTGCATTTGTGGGAGATGGAACTGGTTGGTTGAAGGTGTCGTTTTGACCTGCTCCAATTTATTGGACATGTTAACATCAAGCATATGACTTCCTTCCTTAGAAAAACCAGTTGCCATCCAGAAGTTGATATCCTTCTCACTTTCAGGGAGTGCACAGTTCCATTTTCAACCCCATTTTTGTCAATGGATGGAAAATTCATTATTAACAACAGTGGCTCATTGTCTCCTGTGCTTTGGAAGATGACAATCCTCAACCATTAATCAGGCATACTGTAAAGGGAGACAGTACTCATACCAGAGACTGCTGACACTGCTACATCCAAAGCACCCCGCCCACCAGGGCCCCTCATGACCAAGAGCTCTGATTTTCCTGCTGATGAAAATGGTAACATGAGTCCCCGCTTTCCTTGTCCACCTGTCCAAACAGCCCCCCAGATTTAAATATACCTTAATATTCAAATGTTCACAATCTTGTTGACTGGAAGCTGACTTGGTGTGTTTCAGTGTTTCAATGCTTCAAGAATTTCTGCATTGTTTCAATGTAATTCCTTCCAGTGCAAAGGGGCACTATTACTAGGGTGTCTATTGACACGCTATCATGGATTTAGTGTAAAGTTTATTACACCATGTCCAGCTCCCAATATTCCTAACATGTTCACATGCTACCTGTTGGTGGATGAACATATTGATTGGCCATATTGTCAGCAGACAGAGGATGCAAGTGGAACTAGCATATAAGGAAGAGCCTCTTCCCAAGGAATCGTGAGCACTGTTCCTAATTGGAAGTGTGTCTATACTTTCTTCATGCACTCAACAAAATTTCACCTTTCTTTACCACCAGTGATGCGTTTGTTTCATCTAAGATTGCAGCATATCTAATGCATTGAATAAGACAAACATCTCATTGAAGTTGTGGTGAGACTCATGGCAGCATACAATTGGTTGAAAATTCATAAATTACTATTGGCATGCAAAGTGTATACAATCTGGAAAAGGTCTAAAAGGGGATCCTGATTGAAAGTCATCAACAAAAGAGTTGAGGGGAACCATGGGGTGAACTTTGGGGTATCACATCTAGCCTTAATTCCATCAAGAACTGTCTATCTCAAGCAAGGACAAGAGAGGGTCAGTCATCCCTGTCTGCAGACACACCATCATTCTTAATTTTAGATTGTAGGCACAAAATCTCACCTTCATAAGCATTTCGAACCATGTCGTAGTTCACAAACCCTGAGAATAATGTCACCTGTACCCTCAGATTCCCCCAAGCATCAATTGAGTTGATTGATTCAAATGTGAACCCACAATTGAACATCCAATTTCCCTGGGGGTTCAATGTTTTATGGACAACTCCCTTATTGAGAAGGAACACTAGATCCCTATATGAGCATCAAAGTTGTCCAGTAGTTGAATGTATGACTTGGCATTGCTACAAAGTGAGAATCACCAAAAGCCCACCTTCTGGAAATCCTGAAGTTCTTCAGAGTTGCCTAAGCCATGAACAAGAAGTTGTACTTACTTTAGGAGGATTAGGGCCTTGAGCTTCTCCTAACAATTTGGCCTCATGGCTTGTTCGAGAGCTCTCATTCTCTGTAGCAGTATCAGGTGGAAAGGCAGCACCTCCACGAGCATTCAACAAGACACAGTAACAATGGTCTGCCTCCATTAATACCTACATGCTACCCGCACAAAATGAGATTTGGGCTTTAAAAGAGCAAGAGATAACAGAAAGAAAATATATGCACCTTGGCAATAAGTGATTGGCTTGGGCTGGATTGACTGCCCAATGATTGTTGTGACAAAAATTGTGTTCAGTGATAAGCTAGACACACTAATCCATAGAGATAGGTAAAGGCCATTTGACTTACAACATCCTCAAAGGTATTATCATAATCGTCGACAACAAAACAAATGTCTGGGTATGCTGGCACTGTTTCAACAGCCTGCAAATTGCATCACCATAGAACAAAGTAAGGAACACTCCCTTCAAGTTACAATCGCTGGAGAAAGTATTTGAGGGTCTCAGATCTCAATGAAGGTGCAGAGGGGTATCTGGTAGTAATTCTCAACAACACAAATCTTATCACATGCTCTGCAGTGTATGAGTGTCCCTTCATACTTCTTTCACATTACCCACAAGGACACTGCAATCAGGACATGTCTAAACATTTTCAAATTTCTGTACACAAACCACAGCGGAGGAGGGCAAGATGTTGGATGCATAGAGGCATACCTTGGAACGGAAGTCAACTTGGAAATTTGCGCGGCTGGGTGATGCATAAACCCTCTTCGTCACCTTGTAAATTGGCACCAAGGAGGAATTTGGTGATGTGTGTTGACTCTGAAGGCCCTCCCGACTGTAAATGTTCAAGAAAGGACAAAACATCACTAAAACAGTTTCCAGACAGTGACTCAAGAAATGTTTGCTTGCTAAATCTGACCAGCTTCAAGTTTGCCAGCATTGCTTTGATTTATTTTTCACCAAATGATTGCCAGCTCCTACAATATTTTCACATTCCACACTCAATTGATTAGCAATTGTCCTCCTTAAAAAAGTAAACAAACAAAGCAAGGAGATATGGACGGAGGCCAACATACCTACAAATGGCCACAGTGAGAGAGAAGGAGGTGTGGCAAATGAGGTTGAGGTAAAATGAGCGTTGCCAATCTACCTGCCTGATGCTTTGTCCTATCACTTTCCCAAGCTGCACAACCCCATGAATTATGACATTTCAGAAGCCATGTAAATCTCCACTTACAGCAGTGTCCCAATAATATTGAGTGTATAACCAAATCTGGTTAAATAACTAGCCAATTGCAGTACTGTACTGTGGAACAGCTTCTGCATCCCTACACAGAAAAGTGCGGCTCGATGAACTTAGAGAACCTACCTCTGGAGCCCACCTGCGTACAAAAAAAGGTTGTCTGGTAGAAGACTCATGCACATGAAATAAGGATCTGGCATTCAAGTCCTCCTGTTCGTCCTCCTCATAGTCACGGTTCTGTAGACCCAATTTCCAGAGGGCAATCTTCTGAGCATTTGCTAAGAATAGCTGATTCCATGGAAATCATCACAGATGCTAAGCTGACTTTGAATACTGTACCCATTCCAAGAGCTGATATTAAAGTTGGAGAAGGTGGCACTCACATGGAGGCGGACAAAGAAAACAAGGTCATCATCATCTCCTTCAGGTATTTTGTGATCAGCCAAACCCCGCACAAAGAACAGGTCCAACAGTTCACACCAAAAACGTGGATCCACTTCCACCTCCTCTGTCCCTGGATGCTGTAATTGCAATGAATGCTTGCGTACAATATTCAGCAGCTCCACCCTGCAAAAAACTCACATTACAATTCCTCCTTTCAATTGCTGCAAGAAACAGTAATCAAAATTGGGATCTGTGGATGCTGAAACCCTATTTACTTGTCATTTAATCACTATCATGACCACAAAAGTAGAATAACAATTGGTCTCAAAGACCTGGCTGGCTGACATTTTCATGGATCAATGGGACAGCAAGAATTCAAGTTCTCAAGCCCCTAGGGTTTGGTGATGCGTGAACATTCTAGTGTTTCAACATTGAGTAATAGAATTGAGCATTTTCTGTTGTTTCCTGTGAACTTCAAGTTCATGTACAATTCCAATCAGTTCACTCCTGTTGTACAACGGGATGGCAACCTAGAGAGTGATAGAACATTTATAAAACCCTAATTGGGATGGAGGGAGAGAGCAGAACCCTAAAAATTGGAGGGAAAGAATTGGCGCACCGCGAAGGTGTGATATCCGGTGAAGAAATCAAATTGGCGTGAGGTATCTCTGCAGTATTCTTCACATGTGTCCCCCTGCACAGAAGCAAAAAAAATTGCCTATGGAAGCCCCGAATTTTTCACAAAATTTTCAAAAAAGTATCGTCATCAGAACAAGAGAAAATCGTAAGAAACCTCAGTAATTCTTCCAAGAAGAAATCACTCCAAACACCAGCATACATTTTCCAGAGAAAAAACTCACATAGACTCCATAAGCTTAGCAAAAGCACGAACGAAATTTTCATTTAAAAGCAATTGTATTCGGACTATTTTGGTTACCATTTCACATGCTGCCACTCTTCTTCTTCTTCTTCTTCGTCTTCCTCCTTGCCTGCTCCAGCGATTGTACTGTCCCTTCTGTTGCCAGGAGCAGAGGCGGACGCCATCTCCCCCGATCCACGAATCCCCTCTCGTTTGCTTCCTCGCCCCGCGCGACAACACCTCGACGCTTCATCACAACTCCTTCCGCGCGCATTTTCTATTACGCTTCCTGGGCATGCACATATCTAACTCATAGGTACATTTCTCTTCTCAGCATCTACAGCAGGTCTAGATCCAGGTAATTCCGCCAACGGGTAAAAACAAAAATCAAAACACTGCTGGCCCTATTGAGAAAGCGTACGCTTATTTGGAAATGAAAGAAGGGAAAAACTAACTCATAGGTACATTTCTTCTATCAACAGCAGTATCTACGACAGTTCTAGATCCTAATTTTTTCCTGCAACGAGGGAGAAAAAAACAACTCATAGGTACATTTCTTCTATCTACATCTACACCATGTCTAGAACCTGATTTTTTTCCGGCAATGGGGAAAATTTCAAAATACTGCTGCCCCACTGGAAAAACGTACTCTTTTTGTTTGAAAATGAAAGAGAGGGAAAACTTACTCATAGGTACATTTCGGCTATCAACATCTATAAAAGGTCTAGATCCTGTTTTTTTGGGGGTAATGGTTGGAAACAAGCACTGCTGCCCCACTGAAAAGGTACTCTTATTTGAAAAGGAAGGAGCGGAAAAACCAACCCATAGGTACATTTCCCCTATCGACATCTACAAAGAGTCTAGATGCTGTCCCCAGCAACACAAGGGGAAAAAAAAAACACTTGCTGCCCCACTGAAAAGGTACTCTTATTTGAAAGGTACATCTACACCAAGTCTAGATTGTATTTCTGGCAATGAAAGAAAAATGCTGGCCAGCTGAAAAATGTGCTCTTATTTGAAAAGGAAAGAGGGGGACATCCAACTCATAGGTACATTTCTTCTGCTATCAACATCTACACCAGGTCTAGATCCTGTTTCTGGCAACAGAAAGGAAGAAAAACAATACAGCCCTGCTGAAAAGGTATAATATCCAAAAAGGGCAGGTGGGAAAAAATCAACTCATAGGTACATTTCTTCAATCAACATCTACAACAGCTCTAGATCTTGTCTCCAGCAATAGGAAAACAACAACGCTGCTGGCCCAATGAAAAGGTACTCTACTACAAAAATGAAGGGAGGGGAAAAACCAAAGTGAATTCCTTAAGCACTAATGACCTAGTGTGGTTAACTCAATGGTAACTTTGCATCACAACATTTTTTTTTTTAGCTCACATTCACAAATGTAATGCGACATAACACAAATGGTGATGTGGAATCCTTATTTGCTTTTGTTGATAGGTTTTTCTTTTTTGGGGGTCTTTTTTTTGTTAATGCACGTAGAACTTGTTAAAAGGTTTAATTGTGAATTCTAAATTATAAATTGTTGACATTTTAACTTTGCAGTTTTAACTAATAACTAAAAGTGTGTATCCCAATTAACTCAATGGAAAATTATTGTTTTGATATTTCAATTTAAACTTAGGATAGGTATGCAATGTTATTTAAAGTAAATGTGAACATGAGATCCTTATTGAAATTTTAACTATAGATTTTTTTGCTAACATGTGTGATAGTTATCATTGAATCTAAGGTTAAAAAAAACCTTGTAGCCCAATGTTTTGATAAACTCCCACTCATCTCCCATTCCCTCCCCTTTCCTCATAAAAAAGAACATTTCATACCTCCTTCAAAATTAAAACATCATTGCCAAATCATAATGACATTGAAATTGGGTCACTCCAAAAGAAGTGCAAAGTTAAAAGGCCAACAAATCTTAATTTAGAATCTACTATTAGAGCTTAATAAAAAAAGGTCTACTAAGTTTAACCCAATTGGGAACTCAAAGATGTTTTGATTAAAACCATAAAAAACAAATGCATTGCATTTCTTCACACCATGGATCTCCAATATAACTTCAAATAACTATAATGATTCATGAATGAAAGAGAAAAATTAACATTGCAAGGAATGCAAGTTAGTTTTTTTTTTGTTCTTAAAATAAAAGTTGTTTTCAACATGTGACGATTGGTTTCACTTGTGAAGATAAATGGGGATATATGATTTCAAAAGGATTTTCAATACATGTAAAGGACCAAAACTTAATAGAAACTAATGCACTCTTAGACTTTTGAAATATGTTGGTAATTTTTATTTAGATAACAATGAGTTGTCAAAAACTTTGGAATGTGTTTCATAATTCTTCACATTCCAAGAGGTGAAAGCTTTGACCTAGGGTAATTTAGTCCTAAACCAAAAGCAAGATTCAAAATGGATCCACCTAAACTTGTTATGGGTCAAAACATGATTTCAACTCACATAATGTGTTATGAAATGGAACAAATTGTAAATTTGTAGTTTTCCAATTCCAAAAAGAAAAGGGAATTAGCATCTTAACATTTTGAAGGGTCATGACTTTTGAAACACACATTTTGAATATAACATGTTAATTTAGTTTAACTTTTCGAAAATTCCAAGACCATGTTAAGTTTTTCATCTGGAAACAATTTGAAGGTCCAAATTGTGTTGTTGATTAGATGAAACCTTTTTTTGATACTTTGCATTGTAACTTTTCAAAAGTTCATAATTATCTATCAAATAACAAATCTATCATGCACATAATATTTGTTATGGTTTTAATGATGATAGTTGAATCTTCACACAAAATTTGAAATTGAGAAAACCTCATGACACCCTTTATTCCATGAAAACTAAAGTTTCTTGAATTTGAATTTTAAAAAATGAAAACATTTTCCATAACCCATCCACTTGCCCATAGTTACGTAAAATGAAACAAATTCAACTTTGAAGTATAGGAGGTACATCAATTGGAAGTGCATGAATGAAATGGACCTATTCATTTGTTCATAGTTTAACATGTTAGAGGCTATTGAAAAGGCTAGCCTTAAATCTCTCAAAACATGTTATTCTTACACTTGATTATTAGTAGTCACAACAACTACTACATTGACTAGAACATTATCAATTTTAGGGGTTTTAAATGCTAATGTATTGGAATTAGTTGGTTTTGTTTAAAATGTATTTTACATTTCAATTTCTTAGAACAATCTTGAGATTGATGATCTACCCTAGAACAAAATGATAGAAGGATATCTCAAAGTGATCATAACAAGTTTAGTAAGTTGGACAATATTTTTTGTTACTAGTTATGTGGGTTTTGTTGATACAACAACTCCTACTAACATTTATTTATTTTTGGTTGTGGCAAGTTTTAACAAATTGATTGATCACATAAATGTTGTCAACTTTGTAAATTGACAAATATGAAGGTCTTATATGTCAATTATGTTTCAATCACACTTGATGCTAAGTTTGTGTTAAGTGAATTTTGAAAAAATAAAAAGAAATGGTTGTATTCAAACCAAGAATGTTAGTTAACATCAAAATCTAAATGATGTTTTAGGTGGCACCTAACATTAATTGATTCATAGCTTAATGTTAAATGAATGTAAATTTAACATAAAATTTGGAATAAAAGTTCAATGTTAGGTATTACACCCTCAACAAGGACTTTAAATCAATGATAATTTATGTTTTGCATCATTTTCTCACCCATTCACTCACTCACCTACTTGCTATCATCAATTTACTCATCTATTTAGTTACCTATTACCCTATTTATTTATTCACTAGTTTGATGTTAAAGGATTTAACATTATAGTTTGTAATATCATATGTGATTGGAGCTTCACATTTATATAAATCAATAACATTAATATATGTCATATGAAACAACTACATTTGAACATGTTGCCATATTTTTACATGGTGTATTTCTAAACATAATTTTTTTAGTACATATTTTGTATATTTACATTCTTTAAAATTCTACTCTTGTATATAGTGTAGACCAAAATAGTTGGTTTGATTTTCTCGTATATCATATTTATAATTAAATATTGAAAACTCTTGTCAAAAAACTCTTTTATTTAAAAAATGAGATTTGAAAATCCTTATTTTAATATTTCAAAATTTCGACATTTAAGGACTAAACACATGGAGTCCACCGTACATTTGCATTTGTAATAATGTCCTAATGATTGGGATAATGGAGAACTTGCTAAACATTAGAGGTTCGATTGTAGTGGATTTTGGCAAAACATGATAAATAATTTTTTTTTCCCTACCAAGGTTTTCATGAATTATTTTTTGATAAACATTAGTCACAAACATGGTTCTATTTTCAATTTTCTTTTAGTTTTCAAAATGTGAGGACATGACAAATTGTTTGGTCACAAAATGTGAAGACATGATTGATTTTAATTTCAAAGATAATGTCAAAGTTAACTTCCTTTTTGAGGAGGTATGTCATCCTTTCAATTTGAAAATCCCAATTGCTCCCATAATGAAATATATAACATGTTGATTAGAACTTTCCTTAAGTTCCCAAAATGTTTTTTTGAACATGCCATATGAATCTTTAACAATGAACCTCATGAATTTATACATTGTTAACTTGGATATTATTTGATGGCCTTTTTTTGGGGTAAAGTATCTTAAGTAAAAATATCATTTATGGGTATTTTCATCAACAAAAAGATCAACAAAAAGACACATGAAATTTGTTATGGTAGGGTGCATTCAATTGTAGCACATCACAAAAATTGTAATCAATTTTTATTTTACACAAATTTTAATGATATATTGAGGTAGTGTTGAAAATGTGCAATGTATTTATATAATTGTTTAAACATATCATTGTAGCATTTGGATAAATTGAAATTGAATCTAATAATTATAAGATATTCAAGAGCATGTTTTAAATTTTAATCAATGTATTTAAATACAATTTAAAAACTACAACTAATGTAAAAAAAGACCAAGTGGTCAATTTTAGCATAAAACATGAACCTATCAATACCATTTAGAAATAATTTAATTGTGTTTTAACTAATGTTGGGGCACTTTTGAAATTGTCACCCAGTTTTCATAATGTGAACTAATTGACATAATTACATGTGAAAACTAAATTAAGAATTAACTTCCAATTTTCACATGAATGAGAATCCTAATCATGAGAATGGTTCTTGTTTTTTTTAATTTATATTTTTGAAAAACTAGACAAGTTTTTTCAAAAAACCTCCATTTAGTTTTCAATCTTCCAGTTTAAGGTTCCTAAATAGCTATCACTTCAGGAAGTTGAAGCATTGTTTAGGGTTAGGGATATTGGAAGTTGTATAAAACGAAGCTTGAGCTTTTTGTTCTTCACATTGACATTTTTTGTTTTGTAACTATGTTTTTGTCTTGTTGGTTGTGTTTTGTTTTACTCTCTTAGTTGTTCTTCACATTGGCATTGTTGTTCATGTTGGTGTTGCCATCTCGTTGGTGTTACTACTTGCATTGGTGTTGTTCTTCTTCACATTGTTTTACTTTTGTTTTTCATTGCATCGTGTTGATGTTTTCTTCGCATGTTATTGTTGTTCTTTGTGCATTAGTGATGTTATTTTTTTCAAGTTGTTGTTCAATTCTCTTCACGTTGGTAATTGGTATGTCATTCTTCTCAAGCTCTTGTGTTGTTCATTTCATGTTGTTATGTTGTTATTTTTTTTCACATTGCTCCATTATTCTTCTCCTTTAGCCATTCCCTAAACCATGTTGCTTTTCTTGCATTGTTGTGAAGTTCTTTTTGTGTTATTTCGTTGATTTTTTCACATTATCGCTATGTTGTTCTTGCATTACCTTAATTACTATTCTTGCATTGTTGTTCCTCTTGCGATGTCACTCTTCTTGCATTAATGTTGTCGATCCCTTCATAGCTTCTCAAATATGTACTAGCCCAGTTCTTGTTATTGTTTATTTCGCATTGGTGCTGCTTTTGTTCCCCTAGTTAATATGGTACTTCCCCCCATTCTTTCCCTATGCAAGTTAGATTTTCGAGCTCCATCCATCTTTTGTTGGTGCTTAACCTCCTTAGGTACCTATATTGGCCAATCTCTTATTGTTGTTTTTATCACGTTGGTGCTATTATTTTTCATGCATTGGTGTTGTTCTTGTGTTTTTAGATAGTAGGGTACTTCCACTCCCTTTCTTGCCTTGTGCAAATCAACACTTTGACACCAAATTCTTGAGCACAAAATGTGTGTTTTTTTCCATTATTTTTCATTTTTTTCAGGTTTTCATTTTATTTTTTTGAGATTTTTCCATTTCATTTTGTGTTGTTTCTTTTGATAATGTGTCA
>Ga0209611_10008089_pt1 | contig 16606 bp, 15 predicted proteins | sample S1TSphgellanicum_3_FD_187693 | JGI IMG/M metagenome (GOLD analysis project Ga0209611, IMG submission 187693) | Host-associated microbial communities from peat moss isolated from Minnesota, USA - S1T2_Fc - Sphagnum magellanicum MG (SPAdes) (version 2) | ecosystem: Host-associated > Plants > Peat...
GTCGAGTATGGGGCTGGGAGATGAAGCTGCAGGCAGTCCTGGAGTTCTTTGAACGAAGCTCTACCTGAGAGTGTTCTTCCTATCACGGTTTTCCGCGCTCTTAGAGTAACGCTTTTTTGGAGTTCGATTACCATCTCCGTAGGAAATTCTGCCTCGATCTCTAAGTTGTAGTCTACGAGAGAGGCTTCTTGAGCGTCCTCCCCCTCGGAGGGAGGATTTCCTGCCTTTTTGCTATGGTCAGACTCCGGGGGTGGGGCGGGGGGATCTTTTGCACCAGGGTCCGCTCGATGTGTCTGCGAGGTTTTTGTGCCCAAAGCTTCTTGTGAAACAGAGCTCGAGACTGCAGGGCTGAATCTCTCCTTGGTGAGATCAAAGAAAGTTTCAACTCCCAAAGAAAACAAGGGAGAGTTCCGAAGTACTTGATTGGGACGTCTACGCTCGGGGAGGCCATTTGTGCGTTCGTCAGCATCCGTCCTGCCCTCGTCAGGTGCTTCTGACGAAATCGGTCGTTGCGATTCCGAAAGATGAAGGGACTCTGGGCGGGGGGCCTCCGCCTCTAAGGTTTTCGAGAGCACGAGAGACGGAGAGGTGAGAGAAGCATTTGCAGCCATGGAGTTGCTTCCCTGTGAATGGCGGAAACTTGCTTCCCGTATTCTGTCTGCTAACTGGAGGCACTCTCTCCGAGCGAGATGTTCTGGTTCCTCTTTGTTGGAGCCTGCCGTTCTTCTCCAGGACATCTCTCTACGGAGCGTGGTGCAGTCGTCGGGAGTTGTGGAGGTATGGTTGTGTCCGTCATTGCTGTGGGAAGCCCGCTCGGTGAAGTCGAGCATGACGATTTCTCAGCGATGGCGAAGTCCCGCCTCCCGTATCTTGTTGACAACACTGCGGCACTCTTTCATCGAGGAATGTTCTTGTTTCTCTGCGTTGAAGCAAGCCGCCCTCCAGGTAAGCTTCTTCTCGAAGAATGCACTTGATTCCTGGTGATGTATGCTTCCCGAGCGGGGGGTGATGGGCATTGTGAGTTTTGAGCCAAAGTCGTGTGTTGCAGGAGCAAGAGGACCTTCTGCGACGAGCTGAGGGGGAGAGAATTTGCCTGATGCCTCGTCCGCGCCCGGTGGAGCTTGAGTCGGGATGTCCGAAAGGAAAAGATCTGGAGGTGACCGTTGACGGTGCTCCTCTCGGGCTCCTCCATCGCTCCTCTCCGAGGTTGCTTGCGCTCTTCGGTCGTGAACGGAACATCTCGTCGAGCTGTTGGGCGCGGTCTGGGCCTCCGGTGTTACAATCGCTCTCCTCTCTCCAAAGCTGAATGAATTTCCTTGAGGGAAATCGCTTGGCTCGAAGGAAGAAGCGCGGAGACACAACACAGTCGGAGCAGCCGCCGGAAAAAAAGATTCGTTGGTGAGCGGAATACTTTCTTCGCCTGAAAGAACGGGAAGATGGGCGCCGCCATCGTTAGGGTTCGTTTTGCTTTTGAACTTTCCGAAACCTTGCCGCACATTACGGCTCGCCTTCCTGATTCTATCTGCGACAAGAAAGAACTCATTGAGTTTGGAGGTTTGAAAATCTTCGAGCTCTGATGAGATATTCGACTTCACCATCGAAAAGCGTTCGCGCATATGCCCAGGAACCAGAGAACAAGGATCCCAACCTGTTGTGGAGAGGCACAGAGTATACTATAAAGGGGAAGGTGGTGACTTCCCCCAAGTCCGGGGCTGTGGTGAGTCTTGTGAGTCCGAGTTTACTTGTGGTTCGTCCTAGCACCAAAAGTGCTCCAGCTATGCATTAACCAACTTGTTATTTGGTTTGTGCAGGTCCATGTGAGTGATTGATCACTTGTCATTCTTCTTAGTCCCATCTTGGAGTTCAAACATGCCCTTTACCCCCAAAGTGTTAAAAGCCAGGGAGTGTGCCCCAACTTTTTACTCTTTCGTTGTTTTCACTTTAGACTCACATTTGAGTCTATCAATGAATCTGGGAACGCGTAAGTCAATATTTGCAACTTCGATGGCGAAGGAATTTTTTCATTAAACACCACCTAAAAAAAAATGTGAAAAACTTTGTGGAGAGAATGGTTATCCACAACACCTTTGTTAAGTAACAAATCCACAAGTGGGGTGTTCTTAGCTCCCTTCTAATATGTGAATGTAGAATCAAAGGTAAGAAAGCCCACTAGTTTAGCCACGCTATAACTAGTGACCAGATTACGAATGCCATCGACAACACATGAGCCAATCAAATGTCTATCCTAGGTGTTGGATGGGACCCCTGTAGCATGTGGATCAAGGATTGGTCGAGGACTTGATGTAGTGTTTAGGGTATCTTTTAGTACTGTAATTATGTCCTTGGTGCTTAATTACAAATCTTGAAAACAAAACAATGGTGTATTCACAAACTTTTGTGCCATTTCACGCATTTGAAGTTGGCACTCCATAAGCTGATTAGTGGAAAATTGTGTGTTATCCTGATGTACATGTACTCTTGGGACATGAGAATTTGATGCCCTAGCAACTTGTGGTGTATTAGTTTCCTCCCCCCTTGCCGAGAAAATGCGTTCTTTCTCTGTGTTAAAAGGACGAAAAGATTGTGGCATGACTGCTCGAGCTCCTCTAGCCCTGGTAATAGGACTTGAATGAGATGTGAGTCCATTAGTCTAAATTACCTACCTAGTGGCAAAAACTTTGGGTGCCACACTAGCCTCTTGTGCCACAAAGTAGGAAAGGCAAAAAGAAGTGGCAAATTCTAGTGTGAGACTACAATTGTGTGCATTAAAAAAAAACATACCCCCCAACCATGGCATCATGTGAGAGGCCATAGAACAACCTAGGAGGTCCTTCCTATGATCATGAACCCTGTACAAGTTGAACATGACTAGCTAGTTGGGAAGACTTGCTTTTTTATATTAGCAAGTTGGGCCCTTAGTGATTCACGTTCATTTTGTAGAGTTTGAATTTGAGCAACATGGGCTTGAAACACCTCCCTCTTGTCAGCATTGTGCTCTTTCTTCTTAGCATTCTTACTAGAATTACCTTTGGTGAAGAAAGCCTAAATGGCAGGTTGAGGTGCCTTGTCTTTTGGTTGAAGGGTAACGGAAGATGCTGGTAGATTTTGCTCGGAGTTATTTTTGTTCTAGAAACTTGGCAAAAGAAACAACTTTCTGATGTCCCTCTTTCCCACAATAATCATAAAAGAGATCTTCAGAAGGAATGTTGCACTCATTAGCTTTGTGGGCAGGATTTCCACAATAGTTGCAAGAAGGTACGATGGGTGTAGCCGAGTGCACTTCTTTAGCCCTTGAAGAAAAATGTCATGATCTGGTTAGCGCAACTAGTGGAGGTTAAGGCCTTGAACGTGACGAAGGCTTCATAATACTGGCCTCATAGTGTGCATGAGCTAGTTCTAACTTTTTAGAAATGTTGTACACATCAAGCAAAGTGTACGAGTCTCCAAATTCTATAAAAACCCGTTGCAAATCCTGCATATGGAGTGTTAGAGTACCTTCCAATGAACGAAAACATCGATGGGCAGCTTCCAGGTCTATGATGCTATGAGTATCCTCTTTAAGCTTTAGAAGTCTCATGTAGAGCATCTTGAAGGTTTTATCCTTTTGCTAAGAAAAGGTGGCGAACTACAGAATTTTTTTAGAACTTTTCATTGGAAATTCCAGCTCAAGAGCCCGAAAAAATTCCCCCACTGGATCAACAAAAGCTTGTGCATTGATGGTGGGAGGAATGTTTGCGGTAGTAGCAATGAGTTATTGAAGAAAAAGGTTGACTTAAGTAGGTACCAGATTTGGATTATTGGGCATAGTCCCATGATGTGCAATGGTAACTTGCAGTGCAATTTGAAAGGTGGTGGCAATGGCTGTGGCATAAGCTAGATTGGGGATCTGGGTGACAACCAAAATCCTCGGATAATGTTGCTTGTGACATCCAATGTTTCATAATGCACATAACGGGTAGTTGTTTGAATGCGAATGCCTCGGTGTAATTAGTGCCATACTTGAGCTCCAATTCACAAACCATAGTTGAAAAAGTTGCCTTGAACTCCCTTAAAGAAATGGTACCTGGCTTTCTGTTGAACTTCTCAATTTTCCCAAAGGAACTGTTGACCTCCATGGTGTATATGGGTGTAAAGGTCACAGCTTGTAGCAAAATATACGGTGATGGTGTGAAAGTTAATGTGGTAACAGGCGTACCCCACTGATTAACCCCTCCAAATGGACTCTGATGTACCGTTGATGTAGTGTAACCTGAACCTGAATTCCTAGTAGGAGTTGTATTGGATGATGGTGGCGTTGTAAACGCTTGATGGTACTATCGTGAAGATCGTGAGTTCAAAGAAATCAGCTAAAATGATTGTGTGTTACTTCATAGCTAATACCTTGGCTTTGGCTAAGCGGTATGCTCTCATCATCCAAGGACATTGTGTTGTCCCATGCCCCAAAATTTTGTAGCAATATAGAGCACTAGATATGGTTTGAATAATACAGTATCAGATATGAACATCGATGGATGGACATCTGTGGACGGAAGTTCGTGGATAAAAATTTGTGGATGGAAGTTTGTGGATGGAAGTTTGTGGACGGGAGTTCGTGCATGGAAATCTATGGATGGAAGTTTGTGGATGAAAGTCACTGGGCGGAAGTCATTAAATAGAAGTTCGTGGATGGAAATCGTTGGACAAAAGTCCGTGGACGGAAGTTTGATAGAAGTCGGACAAAAGTCTGACGAAAGTTGGAAAAACATTAGACGGACATTAGACTGACGGACGTCATCGGATGGACAAAGGTTGGACAGATGGATGGTGATGTGGTAATGGTGGGCAATGACATTCGTAATGGCCGACGACGATGCTAATAGTACTATAGCGATGGCAGGCATCGACACAACAGACGCAGAGCTGCAATTCGCGATGTTGCAACTCATGGCGTTATAGATTGCCCAAAAGCTCTAGCGTGCAAAAACAACAATTTTATTTATTTATTTATTTCTTCTTATTTGCCTCCGGCAGCTTCAAGAGTCTTCAAGGCTCCTCCTGTGTCTTTTTTTGAGAGAGAAAGAAATTATCTACTCCAAGATACGTCACTCCCCCATTTGGTTTTACTCTTCCCAACTTCTTCGATCCCAGCTCTGTTGGTTGGCAAAGGTGTAATAACACAAACTCCCTCCAATAGTAGCAACAACAACAATAATAACAATAGCAACAACACCAGTAACAACAACACTAGCAGCAAAAGAAACCCAAGAACTCAAAGCTAAGAATAATCTGTTGTTTTCAACATTAAGCAATAAAGAGTAGTTTTTCTAAAATTAAATTATAAAGAAGGAAAAAAAAAGTAGTGTATGTAAATGGTGGTCGTGTAATAGCCGTCGTGAACATCTAGAAATCTAGTTTAACTATGGAAGAAATTTTCCCTAACAAAGGAATTCTAGAAAAACTAATAAGAGAAAGGAAGAGCTTGGCCTTTTATATAGCCGCCAACAAGCTAAAACCTTAAACAAACCATAACCTTAAAACACCTAATAACGTACAATAACCTAAGAACGTACATTAACCCTAAGAGCGTACATTAACCCTAAAAGGCATGATTGGCATGTTCGTAATCGGTCATCATGTATGAGGCCATGCATATGGGCATGACGGAGTAGCAATTGTTGAACAATATGATACAATGTCATTGTATCCTATGCTCATGAGATGTTATTATCACTTACATCCATTGATAAAATTGAATAATGGTTTTGTTGACTAGATAATGGATGATTGCAATAATTTGGTTTTTCAAATGACAACAAGGAATATTGAACTAACAAAAAAGTTTGTCAAGAAATAATTGTTGGTTTTTTGGCATTATTTAGTGGATGTGAAGGAAATCAAATGACCTTTTCAATGGTGGAAGAAACATGAAACCATGTTTCCCACAATTGGGTTTCTTATTTGTCAAAATTTAAGGATTATTGGTTCCCAAATAGAGGTTCAAAAGATCTTTTCCTAGGCTGGAATCCTCATTAATTTGAGAAGATGTTGTTTACAATCAAATAGAGAAATTAAATTTTATGAACAAAAATTAGCCCAATGATTGTAAAGTTGGTTGTAAATCCCCTCTTAACCTTTTAAAATTTATTGGGATAGATGTAGACTTGGAAAAGGAGTTACAACAATTTGAAGGAGCTTTTGAAAAAGATGAAATTGTGGATTTATAAACTATTGAAATATATTCAAAAATGTTGGCAAGCTACAGTCTACACAAAAAATTGTTATAGTTCAACAATTTCCAATACCTATCCAAGTTTCATGCATCATGGTACAACTTTGGAAAATAATTTTCACTAAAATTTTGTAATAGATAATGGTTTATATCCCAATTTAACATTATGTTGTGAAATTAATGAATATATGAATGATATAATAATCCAACAAAGTATTATTTTGATTTGAAAAGTCGTGTCACATTTATAATTCCAACAAAAGGACTAAGAGGTACTACATTTAATAATAATTTTTCCATGAAATTTTACACATACATAAAAGAAAACATATAGAACAATCTAACCCATCAAGATTTTCAATTTTTTTAAGGTCATGGAATTTAGATTAGATGATTTTAAAATGTTCATTAGTACATTATGGGATGACAATGTTGATGATTATGATTTTTTTAGGTTGAAAGTTGGTCTTCATTGACAATTTATTTAGGCTAAGTGTTTTTTTAATCATTTGACAAAAGTAAGATAAAGTTTTGAAATTTTTAAAAAAATGAAAAATTGCTGTCAAATAAGGGTTTTTAAAAAGCCTTAATTAAATTATTGGTGTACATTTACACAAATGTACAATTATATTTCAATTTCATATTCATAATTCTTGTGACTTCATTTAATTTTGAAGCCCAAATTATTTATATGTGATCTTTAAAATTATTCAAAGTGGGTGAAATCTTACTTGTTTATATTTTTGATATTATATGTAGTTCCAAATTTGCATCAAATTGTGTACATTGTAGCTTGCCAACACCTTCAATGTCTATTTTTTTTGTCCCAAAAAAATATAAATAAATAAAATTGTGTATATATATATATATGAAAAAATATATTGAAATTTCTGAGATCTGACTTGTGAGAACCAGCCAAGAAAACTGGCTGTTCTTGAATTGTTGAGAACCATCAAGCTTGAGAACCGGAATTTTTTCCTTGGATAAAAAAATCTGATACCCAGGACTGTTCTCGTAAGCCTCCTATTATAAAAAAAAGTAAGAACCAAGGTGGTTCTCACACATGGCCGAAAAAAACTGAAAACTGATGGTTCTCTAAAATTAGTGAGAATCGCCCAAGACCAGTAATTTCCTGCCATACAAGCCAGAGGCTCCATTGTACCGGATCGCCTGAGCCATTACACCATGTAACCTCCTGGTGGTAGGGGATTACACCTGGGACCCTGAGTTCTGCCCCAGTTCACAGGGTGTAATCTCCTGCTACCAGGGTATAACCTACACTTTTCAACCTAGTCTCTGGAAGTGTAGAGGGGAGATGTGCTGCATTTCCTCAGGGTAAAAGGATATGTACATCTTATCTTGAAAATTGGCCCTCCGGGTATAAGTATTGGGTGTTGATCACCATGAAGGTAAGTCTACCATATGACATTACGGAGACATGACTGCATGGATACAATTTGTGGAAACATGTGTCAATTGCCTTTTTTGTTGAACAACAAACCTTTTGTGAACAACAACAGCAAACAAAGGATAAAGGAAGGGGGAAAAAAAAGGGTTAAAAGGTCCATGAAAACTTGAAATGACCATTTCTTCTGCTCAACCACAACCCCCTTGGTACTGAAATGTGACAAGCAACCACAAAAAAGAGTGAGAAAGGATGGATAAATCCCCAAAAGTTAATGGTAGACTTAGTGAAGCTTGGGACAACCTTGTCTTGTGTTCAAGCACAAGCCCTTCTCAAGAATCAATACAGGATGGCATCTTATACATGAGGTACCTAGACTTCTCCTCTCAAAGAATTGCAATGCTGACTAGGGAGATCTGGGTGCACACAGATATGGAAGGAATGATATCTGGACACAAAGGCAAAGATGGCCTTGAATCTTGGTGTCGAAATAAGTTCAACATTCTCACTTGCGAGGTGATACGACAAGGTGACTATACAATAATTTGAAGTTGGGTATCTCAACATATACACAAATAACTTATACAAGTATACTATTCATTCTTTGAGCACAAGTCAAAACCCATGTCACCAAGTTCCTAGATCCAGCTCTGAGCAATTTTTACAACTTCAAAAAAATTCTCAAAAAAATTTCTTTCTAATAAGTAGCTCTGACAGCACATTTTGTTTTTCATGGTGTATGACCCATATGTGTAGGGCCCTCTATGGTGTCATGAAGTCTGTACAAAGTTTGGCCCACTTTCTTTCACTCCGTTCATTACGTCATGCCAAGAAATCAATCCCCAAGAGAACACAAGACAAACCCAAAAAAAATTCCCACATGTATAATGGCTTGAATGGGTACGAATCCACCACCTCCCTCTAAGCCTCTAAGGGAAGGTGTATTCTCTATTTGACTTGAAAGGCAAGAAGTTCCTCCACATAATTCAAAGAGGCTCCTCTTATAGCTTAGATGTACTTCTTGTTTCTCACAAAGAAGACCTCACCATTATATTGATAGTATCAGCTTTCATAAGTAACGGGCGCATTCCACACCAGATCCAATGATTTTGTTGAGCAGAATTGAAAGACATCTCGAGTTGTTTGGGTCCAGAGCCCAGGTCCGTGCACTTTAATGCCTCCTAACGCCTTCATTTCTGTTTCCATGGTTATCTCCAGGCTTGAGTGTGTAGGCCTATTTACCTTAATATTCCATTGGGTGAAAGCCAGGGTAATATATATGTATATCCTACCCAACTGGTGAAAATTTCTGCTACTCAGCTACTTTCAGTTACATTGCTTGGCTGGTAAATATTTCGTCTTACCCTGTTTTTATTCTATCTAACTAATACATAATATTTGAGGTTAAATTTTTCCCTAGAAAGGCTAATTGTTTTTGAGGTTGGTGAAAAGTGAGTATATGCCAAATTCATCCTAATAGCATACACACATTTTCATATTTTGCAAAGTGCATGGTCATGAAGGATTTGTTCAAACTAGTGGTTAACTAGAATAATAGATATTTGTAACACTATATTAAACATTGAGAGTCTTATCATATGTCAGTGAATTTGTTATTAAAACTATTTTTTTGATTTTATGTGTTCATGTTTGCAATGCCAATTGCACAACTAATTGTCTTTCTTCTCAAAGTGCTATCCTTTGTACATATTATCATTATTTTTCTTTACCCTACATTTACCCATTTCTATTAATTGTAGGATATACTATGAAAAAATTATCTTAACCTTACCTTGTGAACAAGGTACATTTTGGTCATTTACCTTTACCCTTACTTGGATTAATAATTTTGCCAGGAAAAAAAGCCTAGGAATCAAGGCTAACCAAAGGTTAACCAACTGTTAATCAAAGGTTGTAATTCAGGTTACCTGGAACCGATCTCATTTTCAGAACCAGAATCAAAACCCAAATATTTTTGAAAAATGGAACCCGGTGGTTTCTTCATAAAAATTAAAAGAACCGCCCAACCGCTGGTCTGTTCCTGTTTCTAGTAACTGCCCAACACAGGTAAATGTGTCCTTCTCCGAAGGAACCAGGGTAACAACTTAACCACCACATTTGAAGCAGCTATAAGCTACTCAATGCTGTTTGGCTTGACCAAGAGTTTGGAGTTGGAACTTGGCACCTTGGCCTACCCATCTCAACCAGTAAAAGAGTCCAAAAGGCCGGACACACACCCACCCACCCACAAAAGCAACAACTTTCTCTAGCATAAAGGTCTAAGGGATAAGTAATGTCACCTTGTGATGAGAGTCAAAGACAAGATAGTTCTCTCATTACTATGCATTAACATTCAAACTCCACATTGTAAAAGTAGGTTGAAAATATATATTTAAAAATACAAGTAGATTCTGCAATCTATTTTTCATCTACTTTTTGCACTATGGACTTTTGTAAAATATGTGATAAGTAGGTTTTAACAAATAAAAAGTAAAATAATTTTTTTATGGTGCCTTTAAAAATATAATTATTTTCATATCCTTACCTAGAACTAATATGTTTCATTGAATTAGATGTGTTAAGGATTCCCCAATCACAAATTTACCTACAATAAATGGGGATACTTTTTGCCAACTTTTAAAATTTATTTATTCTTAATCTTTTGGAAGTAAATTTTCACAAATGTAATACATGGCACCAAAGGTATTCTATCATACTTCCATTTATTTCAATGTTACTTTATTACATTTATATGCATGACACAAGATAAAAATGGAAACACTTACTTTTTCTATATACTTTACCATTTTTTGCCTTGGTAGTTTATATTGTTTTCCTATTGATTAGATGCCATGGCTTTCAAGTTCAAAATTTCTTATTACAATGAACCTCTTTGATTCATTAGAAGAAAATTTTGAAACTTTGGAAACTCCCAAAATATAAGTTTGCATTCCCATTATAGAATTGTAAAAAAACACAATTGTTTTGTACAAACCCCCTCCCCACCCACACGCACCTATGATTAATTTTTTGGTTGTTTTTGTTTTTTAAAGAAAAAATGTGCAAAAATTAACACAATGGACACCATCCAGGTAAACCGCATGAAAAGAAAATATGTAAGTTACCACTTACATCACCAACAAATCAAATACAAAAAAAAAAGTGTCACCACATTTTGCTTTAGTGAAATGGCATTTCGTTAATGTCACCATCATTTGCTTCAATGAAGTGGCATCTAGGTGGTTGCCAATCATCGGTTCCCCTTCTCCCGAAAACAAAAAAACAAAAAATACACAAATGTGTCCCAAAGGGAAAATAAATTGAACCTCTTGGGTGCATGTAACTTCTCCTCATTTGTTAAACAAAATTTACATTCCTTTGTGTTATTAATTCACCATTTTAAACCTAGGCTAATGGAAGCAAAAGGGAGAATGGGTGTATATTGGACTTTAATACCTACCCAACACTACCACACACACACACACACAACAAAATTAATTCCACCACTTATAAGTGATGCAAATGTTGAATGATTTTATTGAGATAAAAAATTAAAAATCCATTTCATATTCCATGTGTCAAATAATTCAAATAATATTTAAAACTTGGTGAAAAATGAATTACAAGCAACCTAGGTCCCCAAAAAGGAGCTTTGAATTAATTTTGATTTGTGATTGAAAGCATTTTAATCACATGTGCGAAAAGTTTCAATAAAAAATATGTATTGTATGATTACACATTATCATAAATTTTGATCTTTTTTCTTTCATATAAATAATAAAATGGTCATGCATTATCATTCATTTAGATTTTTTCTCTTTCCAATCACTCATATAAAGCTTTTGGTTGCAAATTATAATTATTCTTAATTCAACTTTCTTCTTATCACATGCATAAGCTTTATGTTCATACATTAACACCACATTTGATATTCTAAGAAAACCATTTGTTCAATTAGATTTTGGTCACATAGGATGTATAAATATTATGTTCACACATTGCCATTTATTCTTTTTTTGTAAGTCCCTATATAATATTAATTGAATTGAACCTATGGGTACTAATTAAATTGATTAGTAATACTTAGTTCACTTATCGATCTTTGTAAGTTAACTTATAATGATAACCTATTCAAGTTGTAATCTTCCCAATATGATTACTACAACCCAATGAAAAAAAATCATAAGAATTGGAGTATGCATTTAAGTTTGATATTTTAAATAACACATGTGGCAAAGGTTAATGGTTTAAGGTGTATCACCTTGGACAATTATAGTTTTTGCTACCTTTGTATTATGTACTTATTCAAGTACACATATTAAAAATATACTACAATTTGTATGCTAAAAGGCTAAAGTAGGTTTTGAACCCCTATTATTTCAAACTAATATTTTGGATTATGCTTTAGAAACACAAATTGGCTTTTATTCCCCCCAATATGAGAGTAAAATTGCAAAAGAGTTTGTATTATTACTTCTTGTCATCAGCTTTGCCCCATTCACACTACAAGGAGTCCCACACCAAACATGTCGTTGATATGATTGACCAACTCATCATCAATAAACAACACCTATACAAATCATGACTAGGTATTCCAAGAATGAAGCCTTACAATTTTAAAAATGTGAATGTGAGGAAGTTTGAAAATGGAGAGCACCTTCAAAGAGAAGCCAAGAGGAATGATGGAAATCTTGAGTCCATTCATAAATGAGTTTTCACAATTAGCCCTTATTGACTTTCTTGCAATAACCCACCACCGTCATTGGTGCACTCAATGTGCACAATCTCATTGAGTGCAGGCTTACTCTTGAGTGCTTGCAAACTAGTCAAACGTATGGTGCCATGCAACTCCTTTGGTTGGAAGTAAAAAACTCTTGAGTGCTTGCAAACTAGTCAATTGTATGGTACCATGCAACTCCTTTGGTTGGAGGTCAAAAACTCACAAAAATTCACATGGTAACAAACCATCCCAAAGATCCCATCAAACAAAGCAGAACCCATTGGACATGCACTCCTTTGGTAAAAAAATTCAAGACCCCACACACAAGCTTCATCCACATGGCGATGCCCAATCAACATACCATCTGAAAGCTCCCACCAAACACTACACAACCAAAAGACACAAGAGTCAAATTTCCCAAAGAAAAATCCATTTTTTGGTTTACAATGTTGATGTTTTATAAATGGAATGGAAACCTTTGTTTGTATACCATCATGCTTAATAATTAATAAAGAGACATTAGTTTCCTCTTTTGCCATAAGTAAGCTGATGATTTTTCACATGGGCAAAAAGGTTTGGACCCGTGTTGGCTGGTTATATTGCTTGTTGGCAATAACCGGTTGGGTAGATTATAAAAAAGCAATCTAAAATTAAAACCCATTGGTTATCAATATCAATGGTAAAGTAATACCCCTGCTTATCCATTTACCTGATTATTTTTTGGGTAATAACCACTGGTTATACTGGGTTATACAAATTTGGCTATAAACAAGATATCAATGTAAAAGGATTTAAACATCATTTTATAATTTTGGCTTTTTACTTGAACCATGTGCAGAAATTGGTGATTCTTTTTTTTTTGGGAATTTTGTTGATTGAAATTCCTAAAAATTGCTTCTTTTTTAATTTTTAATTTTGGTGAAGTTTCACCAATAAATAAAAAGGCTGGTTTGGACCAGTGTTGGCTGCTGACTGATTTTTTTGCATAACCACTGGGTAGGTAATTTTTAAAAATGGGGTGCTTATTAGGATATCAATATCAAAAAAATTAAATGTCAATTAGGTTATCAATGTTTTTGGTTAATAAGGGTAGGTTATCAAGTAACCAGTTTATAACTACTGGTCATAGGGCTTTTAAGAAAAATGATTTTATTTTTCTGGATTTCTAGTTTATAACATAAACATGTTTAGCATTTTAGGATTGATAACCTACCTAGATGATGACCAGGTCATCCGTAGGTTATTAAGATTTGAAATTTCAATACCAGGTGATTCTGTTATTAGAGCATCTCCAGTGGTGCTCGGTATGTGATTCTGGACGGTAAAATTTGATGAAGAAAATCCAGGTATGCCGGTTCGGCTGAGGAAAATGGTTTTGGCTCTTCAGAAGTGTGCATGTTGCCATGGCTCGTCAAGGGCGCAGCACCTACAGAAAGCACCTACAGAAATGAGTGTAATAAATATGATCTAACTGCTACTCAGTGTTTCTGATTGGCCCATCATAATGATTGGTCCGGGTGGATTGCTTTTAGTAGTTTCTCAATGATTTGCTGTCCCAGTTCAGTGTCATGGGTGGGGTTGCAATAGAGTACATAACTAAACTTGGATGTGAAAAATATCTTCGCAGGGTCATATACTGAGCACAGCTGGAGATGCTCTTAACTGGTCAAGTAAAAATCAATAACTGGCTGGTAGGTTATGAATACCCAGGTTGACATCCAGATCAAAACTCAATAACTAGCCGACACTAGTTTGGACTCTATACTCCAAAACCCAAAATGGCTCAATCTTTCCCTCATCATTACCTTCTTTAGGTGGTGCATTTCAATTACACTCATCAATTTTTAAAAAACATCTTGACAAGTACACTATACCTATTTTCCAATTTTATCAGATGAATTGGAAGAGACATATCACAAGGTTTGTTTTTTCAATTTTGTGATATAGCTGAAGTAGCTCTCATCCATAAGATGATTTAGTCAGATTTGGCTCCATGCTAGAGATGAAAGGAAAAAAAAACAGAATCCTTCTATCTTCTTGGCTACCTAGTCAAACTTATCATAAATATATGGCGATTTGGACTTAAAGAATCCTTCGTATAGGTCAAAATCATATTTTTTAGGTCAAAATTTTGCAAAAATTCACAAAAAGAGAAATGTATGTAGACTGGACATATAATAGGAACCCTACATAATATTTTAAACATCATGTTTTAGAGAACATTTTGCACATTACTCAGGATCCCCCAATCCTATCCTTGGGTCACATGAGTGGGCTCGCATCCGGTTATTGCACCTTGTTGTCTGGTTGATTGTAAACAATTACTCTAATACATGGGTAGCTTCAACACATGTCTGGTGAATAATTAATTAATTGATTAATTAATTTTTAAGATACCATGTCGGAAATGGATTATTTCAAAATATTCTTTATTTCCCTTCACACAAAAAGATTTCTCTGAAAAAAATAGTTTTGGAAATTCTCAACATTTCTACAAAATAATAAAATTAGTGTTGAAGCTGCCAAAGGTACTATGGTATGTTTGCTTCTCCATGCAAGTTTGAACAAAGGCTGCCTTTTACCTTGTATTCTGATTTATTATTATTATTGTTACCAAATATAGTTGAGGTGTTCATAGCTTTACAAGTTCATAATAGACATATATATTTGGTTACATAACTCAAGTGGGCTTTATGTGGAGTTAGTTTAATGGAACTTCTCATTTTGGTAAAGGAATGTCCATGTGTTGGGTGGGTATACATATTTTTAACATATCATCCATGTATAGTTAAATAAAAAATAGAAAAATATTACTTGCATAAATTTATAGGCACCCCAAAATTCAATCCAATTAAGGATAACAACAATATATAGATTTTACAAAATTATCCATCTAGGCAAGGTTAAACATAATTGGCCATGTTTTTTACTTTGCAAACAGTAAGGATAGGTGTAGATATCACCATTTACCCTATGATGATCTATAATCAAATATATGTTGGATTAAAAATAGAGAAAATTGGAGTATTGTGTAGGTATTATGTGTACAAAATATGGCACATTGGCAAGAGGAGAATGACAATTAGTTTTGCAAACGGTATCATAAACATAAGCACATGACATTAAATACACCCTAACATAAAAATTAACAAAAATAAGATAACAATGTTTAGAAATGTAGTCAATGACAATAATAATGGCAAATGGTAGCATAATACAAAGAGTTTCCAATAATATAATGTAACAATCTTGTTCAAGGTAATTTGTGCAAAAAAGAAGAAGCAAAGATACTTATTAGTGAATGACCAATACCTCAGAAATGTATTGAATCTAAATGCATGGCAAAATGCAAGGTATAGGTTTTTGGCACTATCAATAACATGGTGCAAAATATTGAAATGCAAACCGTGTGTTCATATGTGCTTGTTGTACAACAAGCCTGCTCAAGAAGGCTTAGTATGTTAATATGCCATTGTCGTCAAATTGTCAACAACCTATCCAAATTAGGTCCCCGACAAAGGGCTCTAATTGAATAGGGTGGGAGGTAAAAGATTGGGTGAACAATAATACATTGTGCATTATGGACCCCTGTTTTATCCATTAGAGATATTGGGCTGTTATTATGAGCAAATAATTGATGAGGATACCCTATACGTCAATAGATTAAAATGGGATAAAATAGTGAAGGACATAGAGGGTGTGAATAATGAACTACAACATGTGGAGAACCACTAGGCCCACCAGAAGAAAACTGATTGAAATTGAAGATATCCAAAGATTGGGTATCTTTGTTATACACAGTCACCTTGAATATACAGCCCAAATCCAAAGAAAATAAGATGTTTGGTGTTGTGATGATGAATTGTGCAATTAGCTATCAATATGTCAATCCATCATTTTAGTCATCAAAAGATTCATTTTTTGTGTTCTTTCCTTTTTGCAATGGATTTTTTCATTTGTTAAAAAAAACCCAAAAACAAAAAAACCATTTTTTTGGTCATAATACATTTTGTTATAGTTTTGTAATTATTTACCATGAGATACCATTCAAATTTATAGGGATCCTTTGCAAGTGTCAATTAACCTAAAACAAAGGTAATAGATGCAACATTGGCATTTGGGACATCTTGATCCTATTTGAGCCCATTCTCTCTCTCTCTCTCTCTCTCTCTCTCTCTTCTTGTTAGTGGTACATAGCACACAAAATGAAAATAAATCAAATAATTAAATATATATTCTGAAATTCTCTTAATCTCATTTACTACCTCCAAAC
>Ga0209611_10008090_pt1 | contig 16605 bp, 14 predicted proteins | sample S1TSphgellanicum_3_FD_187693 | JGI IMG/M metagenome (GOLD analysis project Ga0209611, IMG submission 187693) | Host-associated microbial communities from peat moss isolated from Minnesota, USA - S1T2_Fc - Sphagnum magellanicum MG (SPAdes) (version 2) | ecosystem: Host-associated > Plants > Peat...
TGGTCAAAATGTCTGCAACTTGATCAGCACTAGAAACATGTTCAACCTTGACTTCTCTAGAAAGCACCTTCTCACACACAAAATCATGTTGAATCTCCATGTGTTTAGTATGAACATGAAACACAAGATTGTTTCCTAGCTTGATAGAAGAGTGATTGTCACAGAACAGTTTAAAGCTCCTTCCATTAGTTAATCCAATCGGACTTAACAACCTCTTTATCCACAAACACTCTCTTGTTCCTTCTTGAAGCCCTTGTATTTAGCTTTTGTGACAACGAGAGTTTTGTGCCCACTGTTAATTAACAATTACTACACCAACTTATGGGTCCTGAAATAGGTATCTAGTAGTTGATCGTCTCATTTCTTGATCGCTTGCCCAATCCACATCAATGAATCAAGTCACCTTGTTGTCATCTCCTTTCTTGTAGAGTATGTCAAAATCAAGCATTCCTGTCACATAGCAAAGGACATTGTGTTTAATAGCATCCCTATGGGCACTTTGAGGGAAGGTCATAAATCTACTCACTACCCCAACATAGTAGGTAAAATCAAGCTGACTATGTGTTAAATAAACCAACTATTTATTGGTATTTTGTAGGATCCTCCAATGGTTCAGAACCCAGGTTTTCTATCAGTATTAGACCTTCAGCCATTGGCACCTTGCAAAACTTGCAATTCATCATGCCAAATTGTTATAGTATCTTAGTTGCATATACCCGTTTTGGTGCATGAAAATTCGACTATTTAGGTAAAATCAACTCAAAGGTACCTTTGAAGATGTCCTAGGGTAGATATTTCAAATCTTCTCTTCAATTAACATATGAGCCATGCAATTTTCTTCATATGATTCCCTTTAACAAGAAGGTCATCAACATAAAAGATGAGAATCAAGAAATTTTTGCCTTCTTGAAGGTAATATAGACCTTGTGATCAACATGCTTTAGTCTCCATAGTGTAAACCTTGTTCCTGAAGATAAGCATCTATTTTCTTGTACAAAACACAAGGTACGTACTTCAAGCCATGTAATGTTCTTTTCAAGAGACAAACCTCAATTTCTTGTCCATGGATTACAAAACCTTGAAGATTAAAACATAAAAACTTCTTAGTGAAGATCATCATTTAGGAAGCAAGTGAACTTATGCCAAGGTGGTAGATTGCCTAATTTTCACATGAGTACCCAAAGTTACTGAGTTTCTAACAGTGTTTCACTTGACTACAAGGGCAAATGCCTCCCCATGGTCAATTCCATATTCAAGTTCAAATCCTAGTGCAATGAAAGGGGCTTTCAATTTGTTACCTTGTCCTTCCAATCCAAAATTGCTCTTCAATTACATCCATTTGCTTGAGATCTCTTTTTTGCCTAAAGGCAAATCAATAAAAGTCCATGTTTTATTTTTGGTAACTGACTTCATTTCTTGCGACAATGCATTTTGCCACCTTGAATGCTCATTTCCTTCTTCAAATGTGATTGGTTCAAATATTTTCATGACACTACAAGAAATCATAGTTTTTCAAAAGGTTCAACTTGACCAAAGTATTTGCATTGAACAAAAGGATGTTCACTTTGACTAAAAGAATAGGGCATGAAAAACATATGGTTTTTTTTATTAGTTATTGTGACTAAGTTGACATTTTTGACCAAATGTTATGGGTGAAAGCATGATAAAGTTTACACAAAAAATTAATGTAAGCAACAAAATACAGGGCTATTTGAATAAAAGGACTAACAAGCAAATAATTTTATGGGGATAATAATATTATTTTTGGGTACATTATTTCTTAACTCTTGTTTGCATGAACTTGAAAAGTTAAATTGTTATAATCATGTTTTTTTTAAATACTTGCAAATATTTGAATTGAACCTAAAATTTGTGGTAGTTTTTTTTTTTAAAATTCAGGTATTTAAAAATAAGTGATATGTTTTTGCAAATATTTGAATTTTTTTTCAAGCACCTCAATATTGATGTGGTGAACATTTTAATACAATTTTTTTAATTAATGGAGATTTTTTTTGTAACTAAAATCATCTTCAACTTTTTGAAAAGTGATGTTATTGTTAGGGACACTTTTGTGGTATTTTTTCAAATCCAAAAATATGACACAAATTTTTTTGAAAAGCTAGAGGGAGGATAGAAATATTGATGAAGAAAAATAAAATTTTCATTTGTTTTGAAATGTTAGAGGTTCAAGGTTAAAAGTTCCAAAAAAATAATAATTTTAAAATAAAATAAAAAACAAGGTAGCAAGTATGTACAAAATATCTTGCTTGCACCCCCATACATCATACATTTAGGTAAAAAAACAAACAAAAAAAAAGATTTGTTAAAACAACCATAACTTAGTCAAATCAATCATATTGATTTGGCTAACTAACCTACTTGTTAAGCTTAAACTACCTACTTAAGCCTAGGTTATCATAACCTATTATAAATTATTTACTTTAGGTTATTTTATGTTATTCTTTAAACTATTCAAAATTATTTAGAAAGTTATTTTTGAAAACCTATTCCAAGTTATTCTATTTTAAATTGAATCCTAAAGTATTTTAAGTTGTTTTACCTTAGGTTATTTTATATTATTATATAGGTTATTGTAGAACAAACTTATCATTTGGGTGATTCCATTAAAAACATCACACCCCAAACTTTTTAGACCCATTAAATTTCAGGACAACATAAGACTCATTTTTAAAAAGCTTTTCACTTTGAATTTTATATCAAAAAGTTACCCAATTTGAATCGTCAATTGGATTTACAAAAAATTAAATTTTAATATTCAAATAAATGGTCAAAGAAAAAGTTACAAGAAAATAATAAGTCTTTCGGTTCCTTTGTTTAGGAACAAAAATTAAAAGAGTTTTTTTCATGTTTTTAATGTTTTTTTTTTTTGGATGGCCTAAAATGGTCCTCTTTCTTATTTGATTCATAAATAGTGGATTGAAAAAATCATAATTTTTCCAGCAATTTTTAAGGATACAACTAAAAGGTTTTGTAATTTGCTACTATATTCATGTTTACAAATTTATAATAATTCTCATTTTTTTGTTTCAATCAACAATTTGGGCCATTCCTTAATTATGACTATAGTTGATAAACCAAAAAAAAATTACATTGATGCAATTTGACACATGTAATGATAAGGGATCAAAAAATTTAAAGACGCATATCAAGAACATTTCAAGAACACAATTTTTTTATTTGTGTAACCTATGTAGGCGTCTACATTTTTTCATATTGTATGCATAGGTGGGGAACATAAAAGCTCATGTAGTGCAAATCAATAGTAGAAATCATAATTTAAAAAATTAAATTTATTTCATTAAATTAAACTAACATTAAAAGAAAATTGAAAATTAACAATTGAATTTGCGACTCACTTATAGTTGTAATGGACACATGTGATTAAAAATAGCTTAGTTGCCTTGTACAAGTTAGTTGCAAAAGACATGACATGGCCATGAAGTTTAAAATGTAATCACAAATCTTATAACTAGGTTTAAATTTCTCATCCATTGCCATGGATCATCCTTAGTATGACGTGGAAACCCAATTTGCAATTACACTTGTGACTACATTTAAAATAGTCACATGCTACCAAACGTGCCATTAATGGGTGGTTAGGATTTAACCACATTGTAATTTAAGGAGTTAATGGCCATAAAACATGTGGCAATTTTCCATTTGTTCAAAAAATATATATTATAATTATAATTATTAATTATTATAGTCACAATAATTCAGTATTATAATTTTAAAAATTAATTATTTTAATTAATGAATTATAATCTATCCTAGGTTAAATTATAATAGGCAACCTATTTTAAGTTAAACTAGGGTATAATAAGCTAGCTAACATAGGCTAAATAGGTAGGTAGGATCCTATTTATTTTGTTGGGGACAAGCCTTTTGATTGGCTCATCCCAATGGGCACATGCACTATGATTATAATCCATACCATGAATCTAGTCCATTCTTTCACCTATTTATATGCTTTACAAGTTTGAAGTTGTAGACAAAAGATATGGGACATTTTTAATTGAAAGGGATGTAACAAAAAAGTGGTGTGCCCAACTTCTTGGAACACATCATTTAACATCATACACTTAAATTATTCAACATCAAATTTTATTACAAACCATCTTAACAACATCATATAACCATCAAAAATTTGATCCCAAAGTCCTCTACACCACTCCTAACCTTAATTTTGTGGGTTTCTAAGAAGCAGAATTCTTTAACTTCACTTTCTTGAACTTCAACAGGTCATATTCAAGTGTCACTTTTCAAAAAACCCTCTGACAACCACATAGACAACACTTACATACAAACCCCACCAGACAATTTGACAAAAAATTATTGGCTACTATTACACTCGATCACTCACCAATTTGATCCACTTAAATAACAACAACATTGCACAATGAAAAAATGCCTAAACCCCATTATTAACATTGAAAGTTTGGACAAGGAAAATTTGACACCTCTTTGTCCTCACGTCAAGGTATATTTTGCTTAGAGATCCCATATTTCCCTCGAAGTGCCCAAGAGACTAGATTATTTTTCTTTCACTGTGATTTGAGGAATTGACAAAAAATAAACCCACCAATAGACTAATAGTACAGAAGTTCACAACTGCTTTGAAATCCCTACAGCTCTCATTCTCTTCCTATCATCAACCCATTTCTACTACCATGCATCCTTCCTAAGGAGAAACATAATGTAACGGAATAATACTTTTCCTACAAAATACAATCAGCACCAAGAATCCTCTAAAAAAAACTTGCTTCATCCTAATGCAAAGAAAAAAAATCCACTTAGTTCTGTCCATCTACATTTGGACCAATTGCACCCTTTTATGTCCATCCAACGCCATTGCTCAACAACCACCATCAAAGCTTTAGCAAAAAAATAGCCATACCACAGAGAATGCAACCAAGGAGAGCCCCTCACTACATAGCAGGTGCCGTTAATAATGAATAACTATCATTCTCATAACAAGCAAAAAAATGGAGGTCATGAACACAAATGCCATAGAAAATAACTTCAGGCTTCACATCACAAACAATTATTGAAAGTTTTGTCCTTTTACAACTTTTGGGTGTTGATGGTGCTTGCTTCATTATGTAAGGTATTATTCATCCCTTCTTTTCATCACACATGTAACACCTCCCATACAAATTAGATTAAGCCCTTTAATCTTCACACAACTTGTGCAAAATGGTGTAGTTATAGATCTTGACGAGGTCTATCCCAAAGTTGTTCCCCCTTGCCTTTAACAACACACATTCTTCCCCTTTCATCTTGTTCCATGAACCCATTACCATCCAAATAGTTCAAAAACAGAAATGGTCCTTCCTAGCTAAACACCAAAGACTTTTTTCTTCCTTGGTTTCTTCATCTTCACATAGGTTACTCCCTCTTTGAGTCCAAGATTTAACATTTATTTTCCTTTTTCTTGAAACATAAACACACTTTTAACACACTTGAACTTGGCTGACATTTTCCTTAACTTTCCCATGCATCCTGGCAATGAGTTATAGCTTATCAATCATTTGTATTACCAAAATGGATGGCTTTACATCATCTTCAAATGTTTGAACCAAGGGGCTTAGAAAGTTATCAACTCTCAACCTAGGGGCCCTTCTTGTCAACAACATATGGGGGGGAGAACTTTGTACTTGTCTGAATCCCACACTAATACCCAAACAATATCTTGGGAAGATGTTTATCCTAATCTTTTGTGTGTTTTAGAATTGCAAACAACACAGTTAGCCAGTGCTTCAAAGTCTTGATTATCCTCTCAGCCATGCCGTTACACTTGGGCCATTATGGTGCGATGTGTTGGTGTACAATCCTGTAATTCTTACATAGCTAATTGAATTCAACTACCCACTCAGAACCATTATCAATGATAATGTACTTTGGTATGCCAAACCTAAAGATGATTTCATCTTCCAAGAACCTTGCAATAGTTTTTCCATCATGGTCAACAATTGCTTTAGCCTCGGACCACTTAGAATAGTGGTCAATGGCCACTAATGTATCTATTACCATTGCAAGTTTCAGGTAGTGACTTGACGATATTTAGTGCCACTCTATAAAATTGGTCCCAAATTGGGATATTCTTTAACTTCTTAGGTTTAGATCTAACAAAACTCGTACACTTCACAAGTTGACAATATTTGCACAACCACACAACATCCTTCACTTCCTTTGTGCAATTGTGCTAAAAGTAACGTTTGGTTACTTTAGCCAAAGTTCTTCCTTCCCCAAAGTGGCCAATCTCATTATGCAAATCCACAACAATATCATCACACTTTAGGTCTTGGAACCATTAGTCCTTTGAACATCAAGTTGTCATTGGTTTAATAATAATGTAGAATGCGTTTGTTAACCCTAGATTTCTCTTCTTCCCCACATTTTGCTAGGAATTAACTCCCATTTAACACCATCATGTTTAGTTCATCTTCCCATATTTCCTTACTCTTGCATTCTTCATAGTCATTGTCTTCCTTAAAGGTTTCATGGTCTTCTTGGTCATCAACCATGGCTTGTGCCTCTTCAAGAAACTTCTAATGACTTTTGACATCCCAAATTCTTGTATTTTCCTTTTACCAACGGCCCTGTTTTTTATGTCTTGAATTTTTTCTTCAAAGACAACAATGTTGTTGTCTTGTCTTGCATCTGTATTGGCCAATTTAGTTTTTTTTATAGTAACATGTTTAACAATCTTCAATTTCCCAGCTAGTGCAACAACAAACCCATTTTAGAACTTTTCTTGCCCATCCATAAGGTTTCCCTTGATTTTTGAATGTATTGCAACATCTTGCAATCTTGAATTTCATTTACCAAATCTTCATCTGGTTTTGCAACATCCACATGGTTCCTATTCAACACATCAACATTTATATGCATGGATCTTGCTCTGTAAAAGATCTTGAAATTGAAATCCTATTATGTATTGATCCACCTACCTTTCTTCCCGTAGGTATCAGAAATAGTTGCCAACCATTCTAAAGGCTTGTGATAATTCGGAATGTGAAATGGTTGCGATACAAATATTACCTAAAATGCATGATACCCCACACCAAAGCATAACATTCACCCTCCATAGGGTGAAATTTCTTTTGCACAAGGGAGAATCCCTTATTGGCTTATGCAATGACCTTTTCACTTTTTCCTTCCTTCTATGCAAGTATGGCCTTATTCCATGCGTAAATTAATTAACATCCAAAATGAAGGCTTTTGTAAAGTCAAGCTGGAGAATCGGAATAGAGGCCAATGCAAACTTTAGGATTTCAAAACCTTTTTAACAATTAGGATTCCATTTGAAGACAAAATCTTTCTTGGTTATTTCAAACAATGGAATGGCAATGCGCAAATACCCCTTCACATAGTTTCTGTAGTACCTTGTCAGTCCCAAAAAGACCTATAAATTAGTAATAGAAGTAGGGATGGGAAAATTTGTGGCAACTTTTATTTTTCTGTGATCTAGTTGTGTCCCTTTTGAATTGACTTAATGACCAAGAAAGATTAATTTAGACTTTATGGATTGAGTTTGAGGTTGATTTCCTTTAACTTCATGAGAACCTATTGAAGGTGTTTGAAATGCTCCTCCCAATTCAAAGTATGTACATTCAAATCATCTACAAAAACCTTTAGAAACTTATCCATGTATGATCCAAAAACCTCCATCATGGTTCTAAAGAAAATACTGGTGGCATTCTTCATGCTGAAAGGCGTGATAGTCTAATCAAATAACCCGGATTTGGTAATCAAAGTGGATTTGTGGATGTCTTCAAGAACCATCCTAATCTGCTAGAACTTTGATTGTAGGTCCAATGTAGAAAACCATTATGATTTGCCCAATTGAATCAAAACATCTTCAACCAAAGGCATAGGAAATGAATCCCATCGCATCTGCATATTCAAAGTTTAATAATCACCATAGAATTGATGGCTGCCATCCTTTTTCATCGACAAAGTAACTTTATAAGTGTAATCCGATGTGTTTAGTTTCATCTTGCCCAGAACCACTAACGCATCAATCTACTTCTTTACTTCGACCTCTTCCTAGAATGAGAGCCTGCTAGGTTTAGGGTTTAAGGTTTAGGTTTAAACCCTAAACCCTTGAATCCATTATGTGTTCACCATATTTACACCATCCAAAATCCCCTTTATGCCATGCAAAGGCGTTTGGGAACTAGTTAAACAAAAACCATAACTACTCTATTTTTTCCTGTCCTAGATCAGGATCAACCCTAATCTTAGACTTGATTTTTGTCCATCTATTATTCTCATGTTTAGGTGGCTAAGGCTTTGTTCCTTCATTCATAAGCTTTGCTAAAGCATCCAATTAAAATACATTGGAGACTTGGACAAATCTTACATTCAAAAACTATTCATTTCTCCTCTTTTCATCTTTAACAATGCATCTAATCCAATCTTCATAGTCATTAGACTCAACTATGTCCCCAAACATAACATTATCAGCATGCTCTTCCATAATCAAATTCATGATTTGATTTGGTCCCTTTTCCTGCACAAAGGTTTCCAGGCCATTATCTATCAAATCTTCTAATAACCATGTGTTATTGTGCAAGAACAATTTCCTTGTTCATCATCTACAAGTTCTTCCATATCTTCATTTGAATCATCATCAAAAAAGTCGGAGTGGTCTTCCTTATTGGATGATGCTTGTTTGTCTTCATGCATTGTTGATGAATCAAGTCCCATTGTTTGAAGACCAATCCCCTACAACTATAATGTTTCATCCTGCTTCCTTTCATCCTTGAAGTGTCTTGCTCCTAACACCAATTGCAACATGTTCACCATGTTCAATGGCAAGACTTGGATGTTGTTTCCTTGGCCCCTGCCTGATATGTATCATGCCCTTTTCGACATCAACAACTACACCCATTTTTATGAGAAAATCTACTCCCAAAAAAATGTCATAATTGTTAATATCCACCATCATGAAATTCATCATACATTTCACATCTCCAGTTCATACAAGCAACTCATTGATTCTACCAAGAGCTTGAGTTACAACACCTGATGCAATCTTATAAGATTCCGAACCAAAAATTAAATGCATGATTCCAAGTTTTCTTACAAATGTGGTTGACATTATTGACAAAGAGGCGCATGTGTCAACCAATCCTTCAATTAGATTATTGTTTATTTCCACCAAGAGATGTAACATTTTGTTGCAGTGGTTTTTGTTAATGTTGATTCTTCGTATAGCATGAAAGCCTTCCACCTTGGTCAAGTTGACTGTCTTAAAACCTTCATCACATTTTTTCCTTATTGGTTTCACCAAGCTTTCTAGTGACTCTAAACTCACCAAGTATAATTTATATGGTCTTTATAGGAGACAAGGAAATCTTCCCTTTGATGAAGTGATGTAATATCGTAGAGTGAACAATTGAATTCCTGGCAAAATCAATGTGCTTAGTTTCCCCTTCTTTTATGATTTCCACATTTAGTATCTCCACAAATAATCTTTTCCTTGGTATCCTAGCACCAAAAAAGATGTCATGTTTGGTGCCACATAACATGTTTAACTGCTCCAAAGTAACCTTTTCATCATTCACCAAAACCTCCAAATAATTGTTTGAGGTTGATGTTATCTTTCCATCCTTCCCTCGCTTCCAACATCTGTTTTCATTATGTCCCATACCAAAGCAATATCCACATTTAACACCACAATTTTCCATTTTATGTGGCAAACTGCATTTAGCACATTTAGGCTTTATGTTTGCAATATGTGGGCACATGGTGGCAATGTGATCACTAGACTTGCAAATTTGGCACACACCAAAATTAATGGTTCCTAGATAAGGGTTTCCAACACTTTATGATGTTCCTTTAAGTTAATCAACATTTCCTTGAATTTTAGTGAAGTGGTTTTTAATGGTACCACCCAAGGATGGGTTTGCCCCTTAGGCTATTAATATGCTAAGGGGTGCAAATACATTCAAAGGAGTCAAAATCATTAAATTGGTTCCAAGATCAAGAAATGTAACAAGTGCAATAAATCATTTGTTGAACAAATGGAGCATTTTCCACACTTAATCTCCTTCTACTTTATGTTCAAAAAACATTTGTTGGACAAATGGAAGATTGCTCACATTAAACCTCATATGCTACTTCCATTATACTTTTAAAAGTATCATTCAATTAGAATTGGTTTATTGCTAGAAAACTTCTTTCAACACTCCCACTTTGATACCATTTTATTGACTAATAACATCATACAATGAATGCAACCCGTATAGAAATATGACCAAATATATAGAGCATGCATTTCACATGCGTAATTAAATGAATGTCGAGAAACCATGCAACACCAAATCACAAAAAGATCAAATTTATCTAGAAGGATCAAAGGTAATTTAGAAAACAAAACAAAACCATAAATAAGAAAGATTAAAATATGGATAAGATCTAATGTTAATAATTAGGTGCACATCACTTAACAATTTGGTACTACACATTCCATTTTTTCAAATATACCTTAAATTAGCATGAATGTTTTTTTTAAAAATTTTTGCCCCATAGGCTTTTCCTTCAGCTTTGTTTTCTTTCTCTGCATCTCTAAAGATAAACAAGAAAAGAAAAGCGGGGAGTTTAGTTTGTCAAACCTACTTTGTGGCCTTTGCCAAGCTCGTGAAGGTGGCGTAAAATGAAAAATAATTATGTAATATACTATTGGATATCATGGGTGCTTCCAAATTCATTGAAATTAAATGACAAAAATTGGTTTTAGAATTCCTAATTCATAAGGGGAATGAGTTTGGGGTCTTGTCCCAAGAATTTTGTTTACAAGGTAGAATCCAATGTTGGCTTAATATATAGTAATATTGACCAATTTTGGTTCTGATTTCAATTTTTGGGTGTATTCACAATCAAACAAGCCAAAAATGATGTCAAATGATGAAGAAAACAAATCAAAATTGGAGACATATTTATGTTTTACCATTTAAAACCATGGTAATCATGGCAAGTTTTTCCTTTTTCATTCATATGAATGTTAAGAAATTCAAACCAAAAATCCATTTGATAAAATTTTAAGGTTAAATTTTGATTTAAAACCTTTGAAAGTGAACACCTATTGTATTAGAAGGAATCAATTTTGCAAAGGACTATCAAAAGGACTCATATAATAAAACAAAATTGATGGGAAAAAATCAAGAAGGTACAAACCTATTGGTCACATTCAAAAAACATTCATACCTTAAAATATGTGAAAATTTAAAACTTTAAAAATTCAAAGAACTTTTTAAAATTGATCCAGCATTTTTAAACTTCAAAAGTCCTTTACCACATATAAATGGGGTATAATGTACATGATGTGTTAAAGAAAGTTGTAATTTAAAATTACAAGTGCTAATTATTCACAATTGCCAATTAGTCACAAACAACATGATGCCAACAATGACATGATCATCAATTTTTAGATGAAATTTATGGTTAACAAATACAAGGGACCTTTCGCCAAATCTTGTAAATATGGTTAATGTGGTAGAAATTTGTAACTATCATTACAACTATTTCAATACCCTATCAAAATTTAGCAATTGGAAACTTCATAAGTAAATAGGGGGTGAAAGCACGATAAAGTGTACAACTAAAAGTACCTACCAATCTATTTGTTAAACAAACAAAAAGTAGGACCAAAACCCATTGCAAAATTGTTATACATTCAATCTTTCTAATTGAATGAAAAAAATCAAAATACTTATTTATTATTATGCATTAATTTTTAAGTTTTACATTGAAAAATTAGGTTTCAAGTAAATTTTTAAAAATGCTAGTAGCTTTTAAAACCTACTTTTTTCTGTAGTGTAACATTTGATTCAAATTTGTGTCAAGTATATTCTACCAAAGAGAAAGTAAATTTGTTTTTTGGTGAGGCCTTTGAATATACAATGATCTTTATGTTATAACTTCATACATGTATATTTTGTTAATTTTTTTAATGAAAAATAAAGTTTGAACACCATATTGACCAATCAATTTCAAACCTATTTATTCCTTACTCTTATTATTCCAAGGTTTTTGAAATTTTGTAGTTGATTTACAATAAACCCAATTGAGGGTTCAATATTTTCAAAATGAAATTTAAGTAAAATTTTAATCTACTTTCTTGTGTTTTCATGAAAAACTGCCTTTTTTTTAACTTGATATTTTTTTGACAACTTTTTTTCTATACATTACCATGCTTTTAGCCTAGGTAGGTAGTAATCTTAGATAGGTAGGTAGGTAAGGTTACATGACACTTATGATAAATTAAACCACATGACACCTAGGCTAGGTGATGCCACATGGCACCTAGGCTAGGTTTATGCCATGTGGAATTTAGATTAAATTTTATTTCATTTTTGGTTTAACTTTTAAGGTTGAATAATTTAATTTAGTATTACCTCCTAATTTTAAATTCACTTAATTTAAATATTAACTAACATGGTCTACATGGCACTTAAGCTAGCTATTTTTTTATTGTTATTTTTAATATTATTTCACTTGTTATAACTCTTATTAACTATAATAATTGATATTTAACAATAAAAAATATTAATGTTAGTACACATAATAATCTTTTAATAATAGTTACTGTAGTAATATCAATTTTTACAATTCAAATATAATTTAAAGATTCAAAATAATTTTTTGTAATTGAAATATTAATTTGTGGGTTCAATATATGAATAATGTACATGCATATGTGCAATATACAAAGTAATATATTTTTATTACATTTTTATTATATCCTAAATATGGTTTTAAAATATAAATAGGAATATAATTCTATTATTCTACATCATAGTATACCAAGTTTAAGGGTGAACTAACTTGGTGCCTATTGTGATTAATGGGTAGGCCAAATATTTAAGCCTCCCCCTTATTACATTTTTTTGAGATGTTGATGAACATATTGGATTTCATTCTCTAGGTCTCCTTGATCTATTGTTATAAACACAATGTTGGAATGGACTTTCCACATTTTCACCTCTACATCTTGAAAGTCATCTTCACCTTACGTTGTACCAAATGACATTTATCTTCCAACAATGCATGAAAGACATCAAGGTTTCTTTCCAAGGTTTGAAGTTTCACATTTAACCCTTGCAATTCTTCAAACATAATAATGTCCAAGTCAAAGGGCCTTCAAGTTCATTATTTCCTTTGCACTAAAAATGCAGATTATTAATGTTTAACATTAGACACTTAAGTGGAAATAAATGCAAACCTTACAAGCAAAAGTAAACTTGAACCTACGTACAAGCTTTGTAATGTGACCTTAAATCATGAATGATAAAATGAATCAAAAATTTGTAGGAAAACCTTAACTTAATGACCTTATCTTTAGGCATTTGAAGTTGTTTGAAATAACTTGAATCCCTTTTAGGCCTTCAATTGCATTCAAGCTACTTGCACTTTTGTAAGTAAAGTCTTTTGATGATTTATAAAATATAGGCACAAATCCAACAACTTTGCTTCGCTTGTTTTTTTTTGTAACTCCAAATATTCAATGTTTTGTTTTGTTTCATGCAACAACTCAACTAAAAAGTTGTGTACTATTTGAACATGAATTATATCAATAGCTTTAATTTGTAACAAATTTTACAACAACTAACTAATTGTGTTTGGGTTAAGGGAGCTCCTAGTGGTAAGCTCATTTTTCACAACCTTTAGGTTACCAACACTTGGGCTGAAGGACCATTAATAGGCTCTTTTTTAACAACTTTCAAATATTGAATGATAATATGCTCATCTAATTGAAGAGGCATACCTTCACCATTCACCCTACTACAACTCCTTATTGCACCACCATGAGAACACTTTCACTTTGTTAATTCTTTTGTTCAAAACTGCTTTCTTGCAATTGAAGATGTCACTTTCACTTGATTCACCTTTATACCTATTTCTTGGGCAATGTAACCTTTAACAAACCAAAGGTAGGAATCATTGTTGGTAACATTCTTATTGCCATAACATTGGGAATGCAAACACAACAACTCCAATTTGATATTTGGATTAAGATCCAAATTTATTGTCCTAAGGATTTTAAATTCTCCAAACATTTCAATGATGTTTGCTTCAATCACATGGGTACAAGTAGTGACCTATGTTTTTGGCTTCAAACCCTTGTTGTTCAACACCCTAACAAATGCAAAAAACTCCTTTGTTTGGAGCTTGTCATCAACCTTCTCCCATGATTAAACTTCTCCTAGCAACTCTAGATCTCTTGCCATTTTTTTTTACTGTGAACTTGAAGTGCAATTGATTGATACAATGCAAGGTGTGGTACTTACAAAACTTAAAAGAAAAAAATCATGCTACACAAAATGTACAAGAGCACACAAAAACATCAACACCACCTAGAAAAACACACAAAAAGTTTACTAGCATGCATTGTAACATGCTTGTGAGGTCATGATGTACATGTTTATGAGGGTGTGACATCATGCCTAGTCTAACCTTGCAAACGATGAAAGCACACAAATCAAAAACCCCCATGCAATTGACCCTAGGTGCACAAAACTTTAGACCAATTTTGAATTTTCAAAGTACAAATTAAATGATTTGACCCAACTATTAACAAACCACCACATGACCCTTATCACAAAAATATTTCTTTACCAAGGATTGTGAAAGGACTAAGTCCTTGGGGTAGTTGACTCCTAATAGCCAATTTGCACCCATAATTTCTCATCACAAATTTCATGTTCTAATGTTTCAACAATGTTAAGCACAATAAAACCATATCATTTCATTTTACCAAAAAATGACATCACTTCAAAATAAGGTGTCTTTATAATGACTTTGGAGATATATTTTATTTAGAAAATGAATAAATAAAGCTAAATTTTTTATAAAACAAACAATGCATTTGAAAATATAGATAAAATTTTCTTTTAATTTATAATAAATTATAAATTTTTCAATTGCCAAAATTACCATATTTACAAATAAACAAGACTAGTCAATAAGTAATTAAAATTTATCCTAGTTATAATTGGATAGTAAATGAAGCCCTCTAAATGCAAAGGATTCCTAGAAAATACAAAGAGTGACCTCCCTAGAACAAAATAACTTGAATTTTGTTGAGATGTTAATCCAAGCTTTACAATTCATAAAATTTACACTTTGTAGCCTTTACTCCCGAGGAATATCTCCATCCATCTTTCACTAATTATTGGAGTACCTAGGTAGCTTTGGTAATTCTCTATCGAATAATTAATTTAATCTAGAATTTTTGGTTCAACAACTATTTTTTTAATTCTAAAATTTCAGCACATCTATAATATATGTAATAAAATTCCTGATTATTTTAAAGATAGTTCATTGTGTTCTAGTGGTCAAATGGATGTAAAGTAACTAATTTGGTCAGGCAACTCCTTAGTTCAAAACTAGTTGGTAGCTTAAATGTGTTTTTGAAAATTTTAGCAAAGTTGAAAATAATTTAATTTATGCTAAAGCCACTTAGGTACTAATACGATAGTACAAGGGATAAGTTAGAAAATCTCCACCCCACAGTAATTAAGACCCCTAAATTTATTAAACTTTGCACTAGAATTAGTTAGAAAATCTCCACACCACAGTAATTAAGACCCCTAAATTTATTAAACCTTGTACTAGAATAGTGCAAATCCTATTGCTCTCTAGTAAAAATGGTCAAAGGGGTAATGTTCATTCTAACACCTTTAAATAAAATTTCCTATTGTGAATTTGGTTAGTGGCAATTATTGGTTCATATGTAAAAGTGTATATGGTCTTTCATGATTTGAAATGATTTTTAAAATCTTTGTGGGTGAGAACATTGAGAGTTGATGTTGTAAAAGTGTAATTTATTGCTGTGGGGTGGAGATGTTCTTACTCATTAGATTGAGACTTGCAAATTTTAATTCCAAAAAAAAAATTGAAAAACACAAGGATGATTGAAATCTTTGTACAATTTAATGAAGGAAAGAGAGGAAAGCAAAAAAAAAAAGGGAAATAATTAGCTTTTAGTTTCAAGCTTTTTAGAGAGGATTGAAAGTAAACAAGAATAAAAAATTATTGAGTTTATTTTCAATAAAAAAAAGCATTCTAGAAATGGATCAAGAATTTTCCTGCAAGCTTTCCTTTAGTTGCTTGTTGAAATAAAGCAGGGAAATAGAGGAATTATTATTTTTCTATTCAGAATTTCTTTTTCCCTCTGTCCTATTTCATATAAACTCAAAGGAATCATGACCTCCACTCAGCTATTAGAATATTTTACAATGGAACCACTATTTGGAAATTTATTGCCCTTGCTTGCTACAGTAGTTGCAACGTGCAAGTAGTTTGCCATATAAAATTGTTATCAAATGGGAGATTTAAAGATGAAATTTTAAAATAGGTAATGATAGGTCAAACTTTGTTTTATATGCAAACTAAGGATGATGTGATGAACTTATTGAATATCAATTTAGGCCAAATATTTTTTAATTGGCTTCAACATTGTCTGAAAATGCATCTGAAAACATAGTGATGAGTTTTTTTTTTTTGGGCCTGTCTTTTGCACTGTGGTGACAAAAAATCCAGTACGAATTTTATAAAGGGCTTTTTTTGGGG
>Ga0209611_10008093_pt1 | contig 16599 bp, 16 predicted proteins | sample S1TSphgellanicum_3_FD_187693 | JGI IMG/M metagenome (GOLD analysis project Ga0209611, IMG submission 187693) | Host-associated microbial communities from peat moss isolated from Minnesota, USA - S1T2_Fc - Sphagnum magellanicum MG (SPAdes) (version 2) | ecosystem: Host-associated > Plants > Peat...
GTTGGGACTTGCCACGGGCACTTGGACACACAAAACTCACCACGGCCCGGACTCGGGGGAAGCCACCACCTTCCCCCATATAGTATTCTCTGCGGCTGGCCGCAGAGGCTACATCCGAATGGCACAAATTCCCAGGACTCCCGAAATGGAGTCCCGAAATTGTCCCGGCGGGACTCCCGAAACTTTGAACCGCCATAACTCCCGACTATAGAGTTGGATCGCAACAACGTCTGAACCAAAGTTGTAGCCCTTGTCGAGATCTTTCCAACGCCATGTCGCACGATCAAATCGGACGTCGGGAAGAGGTCGATTCCTGACTTTTAGTGGTCGGGAGTCAAATTGTCAGTTTGACTCCCGGCCCTTCTTTTGCCCATAACTTGAGCTGCAGATGTGGGAATCGCCAATGCGAGGGCATTTTCGATATTTAAGTTTCAAGACCTTTCCAATGACACCAAAAACACCCCAATGCGAGGTGTTTTGGGCCTTTCTATTAAGCTCTGAACATTCGAGAGTCCCGGAAGACTCCCAACCTCCAACTTTTCCAAGTGTTAGGCTTCACCCCCACATTTGGCCAAAGTGGGGTTGCGACATATGCCATTAGCTCCTTTTGACAACCGAACAATTTTCTTACACCACAAGTTGAACAATCTTGGTAGAAGTGACATTGAATTTTTACAAAATTATTCTACGCTACTATAACAATAGATTTGCACTTCACATGCATGCATTCACTATTTTTACCTTAATTCTCAACACACTTTATTCTATCATTCAGTAAAACATTAGATTCATGGTTATTTCATATAACACGAATATGCACTTCAAAATACATGTAAAAAACTCTAAAAATATATCACAATTCACGTCATCATATTTTGATACTATTATAAAACTCGCACAACAATATAAACATAGAAATCACTACAAAAGTCTATGCTTTTCTATATTCTTGAAAACGAAACCAAAATTATAACATAATTTCATGTTTTGTTGAAATCAAATCAAAACAACAAATAAAATTTGTGGTATATCCAAAACATAGTTTGTGATTTTCTTCTACAAAATACCTACAACAACTCTCACTTTTCCCAAAACTATGTGTCTAAGAATCCCTTTTTTTCCCCAAAATTCACCCCTTTGGGACTGTTCCAAGTCACATCACCATGATCCAAAAACAACAAGAATTCAAAATTCAAACTAGCAAAGTTCTATAATCAATCCCTATCCAAATGCCTTATTCATCTGAATCATGTACTCATCATACCCCCTTAACAAATCTCCATACAAACATTCTTTCTTATATCATTCATCAAAATCACCTTTGGGACAAAAATAAACTCCCCACAAGCATGTGATGCCTTTGTAAGCGACTTTGCAAGGTGCACACACTCCTATTCATGGTGAATACACACCTTCTCAAAATTACCTTGTCCTTGCATGTTGTTCAATCCCAATCTTAGTTCATCTAGCTCCGCATGGTAAACATAGCAGCATGTATTTTGATCCCACAACAACTTCACAAAGAAGGGTTTTAAAAGTTCAAATGTCCACTACCCAATGCAAGTTCCAACATTAATTATTTTAAACCTTAGGAAGAATTCAATATACATGCACATGTATAATCAACATATATTTAGTAAGTGAAATCCATTGAAACAAGATGGACAATGATGCTAATGGACATATGAAAAACATATGTTAAAATGGAAACCGAATATTTGTACATATTTGTAAGATTTCTATGACAACTTGAGTGAACCAAAACTAAAAACATGAAGAAAATAATAAAAGCAATAGCTCATTTAGCAAAGACAAATTAATAGCCATGAATTCAAATTGTGTGAATTGTAACCCAATTTCTATAACTGTAAAATAATGAAATATTTTGTGAACTGTAACTCAAATTTTGCAACTATAAAACAATGACAATTTTAGTGAAATGTAACCCAAATTTTGCAATTTAAAAATAATGACATGGTTTTTCAAGCATTTTTGTAAAAGGAAAAACAATTCACAAAATCTTTGATCAAGAGTTATATGCACTACTAGAAATTTTGGGTTTTGCAATTGTCATTTACAATTAAAATTTAGTTGCATGCGACACATGCAATTGCAAATTTGTGTAGTTGCCTAAGACAAATTGCACATGACATTTAGTTGCATGCGACACTACGTATGCAACATGTATGTACGGTGCTAATATACATGTTCATTCATACATACTAATCCAAATGTAGTTACACCTTGTGTGCAACTTTCCTTACAACTATAATGTAATTAATAAAAATATGACATGTATTTAAAAATTGGACAACTAGCTTGTGGATACGTGTCACTATTTAATTATTTTTGTGTTTTCAAAATTAAAAATTCATTGGATTAATTTCAATCATTAAAATGTCTGCCATTGAAATGATGACACGTGGCACACCATGGAACGTTCATTGATTTTTTGACACGTGTCTTTTTTAAACACAAATTATATGATGACACATGGCAATTAAGGCCTACCTATTTTTTAATTTAAAAATATTAATTAATGAAATTTAAATCGTCCAATTTTTTGGCCAATAAGATGTTGACACGTGTTGCCTAGGTAGGTAGGTAATTATTAGTCCTATTAGATAAGTAGGTTTATTTAGGTATGTAAATAGGTTGAACATAGCTAAGTTTAGGCTATATAGGTAAGATTATAATAATCCAATTTTATTTTTAAAATTAACCATTTCATAAAGGTCAAACTTTATTTATTTACTCATCCCCAATGGCATTTGGTGCTTGGTTATAATCAAGTTATTACTCTTAGTTATATACTGAACAAAATAAAATTGGAAGCCAAAAGATATGGGATAAAAAAATCCATTGCAAACTTCACGAACTAATTTACTTGCACATTAGATGCAACTAATGTATTAAAGTATAACAAATAGGGGAGGGTTTGGTTGCTTTTTGTGTCCAAACAAAACTTGAAGCCCTCCTCTTGGCATATCTAACACATTAAAAATTGTCGAAAATAGATTAGAAATGAGAAAGTTATGGCCCCCCAAAGTAAAGGGGGTCAAAAACTCAGAAAGAAAACCATTTAATACTACAAAGCCCAATTTTTAAACACCTAGAAAGTTCCTTTCATTTTTTTTTTGCTATTAAAGTTTAAACATAATTTGTAGAACTTCAGATGAAATTCTTATAGATTTTTAAATCGTTTAAAATGAATAAGAAATAAGAAAGTTATGAAGTTTGAAAGTACGAGGGGTCCAAAGAAAAGAAAAGAAAAATGTTTTGTAATTTGGAAAACTTATTTTTCTTCTTGTTAATTTTTCATTACACCTTCTTTTTTTGCACTTCAAAGATAATTGTAGAATATTTTTAATAATTATGATTACTAAATGAAAATATTATTTTAACATTATTATATAGCTTAAACTAGTAATTAGCTTAAGATGTTTGTGTACTTGGAGGTTAATTTGTGTAGCCTATTTACATTAATATTTTAACATAAATAATAAAATTTAAATATATAATACCTATTGATTATCATTATAATTATAATAACATTATTTGATAATTATTAATAATTATTAATAAATTTTAATAACATCATATTCATTGATTTTGAATAATGTTTTTGTTTAATCAAATTTACATTTTCTGAAAAAGATTCCAAATAAAATAAAATAAAATAATTTACTTTCCAAAAACAGTATTTAAATATATTTGACAAATAAAATTTAAAAACTTGTAATATATGTTTAAACCATGGTTTAGTTTAGCTTAATTTAATTTAGCCATAATTAATTTAGCTATGGTTATTTTAGCTTATGTTAATTTAGGTTAGCCTAAGTTAGCATGGGGTTAACCTTAGTATTAGAGGCACATAATATTATTATACATAGCGTATGTAGATATATATTATGTATAATAATTTAAGTATGTATAAGTTTAAGCCATCATTTTTATGACACAGGTCCACGTTGTACACATTTAATTGCATGTTAGTCACACACACAACCATATGGCTGAAAATTTATACAATATTAAATTTATAGTTGCAAACATAACTGAGATAGTTGCAAACGACAAGATTTATAGTAGTGATGTGGGATAAAACCTATAGTTTTGGTATTTATCATTTCTAATAAACTATTGGAATGGGTGGAACCATATAATTCTGGCATATACTAAAACTTGAATTCATCTTGTAGAATCTCAAACGACAAAGGTAGAACTTCAAACATCTCATGCATTCTATACAAGATATCAAATTTTCCAAATAAAGTAAATGAAATATAATTTTGCAATCTAACTTCCTTTACCATTATTGATTTCCAACAACAATTTTTTTCACAAAAAAATCCACATTAAATTAGTTGTTGAAAGAATCAACTTGAAATTGATTGTGTCCCTATCTACAAGTCGAAGATCATGCTTATAACTTTTCAATATGACCTGACATTTTAGGAAGTACTACATCTGAAAATGAAACAACACATAAATTTGTTTCAAATAGAACCTAAAATTTTGGTACATAAAAGCTTGAATTCAACAAGTGTAAAACCCCAAACAACATGTGGGTAGAAAGTTCAACTCCCTTTTTAATTCACAATTTCAACTTCAATTTGTATGGATTGACTTTTCACCTATCTCTACAATAGTGAAAATTGAATAGAATGACTTAAACATTCTAGGGACTCTTGTGCATTATGTGACACATTAGGGATTCTTGTGCACTCTACAACAATGAAAAGAATATAATGGTAGTATTGAGCTAGGGATTAATTTCTACAACTTGAAGAAGCAAGATGGACTACAAACAAGTACATATGGAACCAAGTGGACGTAAGGTTTGTGCACAATGATGAACTAGCAAACTAATTTTTACAATTTGAAAAAACAAGATGGACTAGGGAAAAAAAAAATATGGAACCAAATGCACATTATTAGTACCTTTATGTGCAATGATGGATTGGAAGACTAGACCAAAGGAAGGAGGATGAACTACAAAATAATAGATATGGAAGCAAATGTAGACTTTTAGTCCAAGGAAGGACTATGGTAATACATGCATCCTATATTAAAGGACTCATTAATAAAACCATTGTTTAATTATGCATTATGTGGACTTGTTACTAGATTGAATTAACTATTGGGGACGTTTTGTGTAAAATGAAATGGATTACTACTACATTATGTTAACTCAATATGGGCTTTGATCTTATTTATGCACAAGATGTGGACATTATGCATGAACATATTGAACATTTGGGCATGTGGACTTTAGAATTCTTAAAACAATGCACATAGTTCCAGGGTCATTATTTTTAAGGAAATTTATGAAATCTTTCATGGTATGGAAAATAGTTTGAATTGAACATTCTACAAAATAAAACAACACCAAAAGTATAATTCCAAGGTCTAATTCAACATTACAATGATAACTCCTAGACCTACAAATGAAAACAAAACAAATGTGTGAGGATCCATACTTGAGTTTCCATCAATAAATGCATATGTTTTTCATCATATACCATAGCCTCCAATCTTTTGAGTGTCACATCACTCTTGTTGGGACTAACACAAGTCTCAAAAGTCCACCAATCAACGATTGCCTCTCTCAATCAATCAGGCAACCCATTAGTCCTTTTCCTTTTTATAGACAAGGACCAAGGTACAAACTTATTATCATCTATAATTATGCACCTTGAAAGAGCTACAAGAATGTTTATATGATGAACACCAAAGGTTCTTGCAATGTCCCTCCTTGATAATGAATGTGAAAGGTATTTTCTATTCCCTTTTGATTTTAGATGTTTTCTCTTTTTATTTTTCTAATTTTGGTTTACTAAAAATGATTAACAAGTCTAGCTATCTTCCAAATCTAAAATATCAAAACACAATAACGATGTTATTTTCTAGTCGATTCACCAAAAACTACTACCATTCTTGCATATTAGATCCAAAAAGGAAAAACTTCAAAAGAAAGTAGAATTAGCCTCGTTCAAAGATCAAAAACTCTTCAAGAGTTATAAAATAAATGAGATAAAAAATCGAAATCTTCCTCATCTTCAAAGTCCTTCTATTTGTACCCACATAATATTGTTTTAAATGGTACTAATTGGTACAACAATCAAAAACTTAAATTCAAACCATAGTAGTTACTGGCCATAGATTCAAAAACTACTTATCATGTTGACCAACTAGTTATTATAACAGACCGATTATTGGTTAACAAACTACACTAGTCACCTTAACACATGTTATCGGTTAATCGTCAATAGACTGGTCACTTAAAGAAACTTATTACCAGTTTAATTAACTTGTTTAAATAACTCTTCATCAATTACCAGGTTGTACAACCAATTACTATACGTACATAACTGAAAAATTGGGTTAACATTACCCCCCTTTGAAAACTAGATTTCATCCTCGAAATTAGTCCCCAAGTGCTACATGTTCAATCTTGTAGCCAAGTTGTCAACAAGTTGTTGACTTGTTGTTTCAACAAATTCAACCAAAGAAACAGAATCAGGCCCTAGCCTCTGAGTAACAGGTATATCCTTAAGTATGATATTTGGAGTTTTAAAATTTTCAAAAGCATGAATGACAGTGTTAATCATAGTAACTTCTTCTGCTACTCCAACATGTGGGATTGCTAACGGATTAAGTTTAGGAATAATATGTTCCTTTGATTCTTATGTTTGAATATTAACAGCTATAACAAATATTTCCATAGGTTTTGTGGGTAAGGGTGAAACACAAGAAATAGTGATAGGTTTTGCTCCTCCCTTAATCAATTTAGGTCTCTCCCTGGTATTGCCAATTGGTTCATCCTACAAATTCACAATTGTAATTTTTTTATTTATAAGAACTTTGATTATTTTGCCACTAATGCGATCATACTTGTAATTCTTGAAATGCAATTGGTATGCAACCAATTCATTTTTGTAGGCTTACTCATCAACACAAGCAACCTCTAGGCTTTCCCGAACTTGCTATTCCATAATTTTTTGGATAGTCTACCACCATTCCTTCCATTTTGGATTATTATCTACCAAAGCTTGGTTTTGTACTTTGAGCAAGGCATTGTCCAAAAGTAATTCTTCAAATTCCTTCAATCGATTATCCACATAGGTGGTTGAAAAATGTTTACCATGCATTTGATAAAGTGTCTCCAATTCGCCTTTCAATTATTGAACATGTACCGTAAGCTCATGGGTATGGTTCTCCATGTTTATATTGACTTCCATTAATTGTTCTTTTATTAAGGGGGTAGGATGAGTATGTGATTTTGGATGAACAAGGTAGTTAGGATAGGGACTAATCAAGGAACTTTGTTAGTTTGAATTTTGAATTCTTGTTGTTTGGATCATGATGATGTGACTCATGATAGTTCAAAAGGGGAGAGTTATTGAAAACAAGGGAGAGAGGAAAATATGAGACAAGAAAGTTTTAGAGAAGAGTAGGAGCTGGAGGTACTTGGAATAGAAAACCATAGACTTTGTTTTGATATGGCACATATTTTAACTATTGTTTTGGATTTTTGAACAAAAAATGGGATTATGTTATAATTTGAATTCATGTTTTTAGTAATACACATAAGCATTGACTTCTACAGTGAATTTTATGTTCATCTTATGTGTGAATTTTTTGTAATGTTAGATTATGATGAAATGAATTGTAATCTTGTTTCTCGCATTTTTTACAATGTATTTTGAAGTGCATATTCTAATTATATGCAATAATCATGAACCTAATGTTGGAATGGATGGTAATGTTAAGTTTATTGAGATTTAAGACAAAAATAATGAACATATATGCACATGAAATGCAAATATTTTGTTATAGCAATGTGAAATATTCTATAGGAATTTAAATTTCACTTCTACCATTTGGCAACTAACTTGTGGGGAAATTTTTTTTTGTTTTTTTCTTTCAATAATTGGAAGGTTTTCTACAAATTTTGTTGTATATTGTAGATGAAAGTGTCTAAATGAGTAGTGTTATTTTTTTCAATTTAGAATTTTAAGGGTCTATTAAAAAGTATTAGAGGTCTACGTTGTTAATGTTGTAAAGATTATAAAATGATCTACAGACTCCGAAGACGAAGAATTATGAAATAAGATGACTCGGATGGTGACCCAAAATTTACATCAACAATTAGACTTGGAAGCAAATTGGCAAGTTATTGAAAGTCAAACAAAAGATAATCTTGAAAATGGAAAGGAGTATGTAGGGCTTACAAAAACCCCACATCGAAATCTAATGTTGGACAAATGAATGATGAGAATAGAGGAAAGGCATGTGGGGTACAAGTTGTTTCTACCACAAGAAGTGGTATGGTGGGACATATGGATTCGGGGTCTTTAGAGAAAGCACAATTCAAAACGATGATCTCCACGAAGAGAAATGTAATTGATTACTCATCCAAATGAACCAATGCAATATATTTCTTAGTCGCAATTTGTGGTTCAGAGTCATAGATATCAAAATGGAGTAGGGACTTTTGTAGTACTTGATCAATTGTTGGAAATTTCAAGTCCAAAGTCGATGATTAGCCAAAGGAGGGATGATATAGGAGGTATACAACCTAGGTTTGTGTATTAGTCTACATATCCAAATTACTATGGACCAATGGAACACTAGGAGGTGGATGAAAACACCAATGTTGATGTGTTTCAGGAGATTGAAGAAAATTACTCAAGATCATTTGAGTATGCATAAACATAGGTGAATGCGTTGGATGAAATACCACAGTCATACTCTGTCGCAACCCTAGCTTTGGGCTCGCGACCAAGGCAAAGGGCTTGCAAGGGTGTGAGCCAAGAGGAAGCCCGGGAGTCAAAGCAAAGGCATTGCAAGGGTGTGGGCCAAGAGGATCCCGGGGAGTCACATCACATACTCCCGGGAGTGTAAGAAAGTGTGAGGGAATGTGAGGGAGTGAACATTCACACTCCCAATGCAACTCCCACTTTGAGAGATGGAGTCCCAGTGAACTCCCGAAACTTCAGAGAGCGATTTCAGGAATCAAACCTCAATGTCTTGTGACATTCTTTATATCATTAAAAAGCTCTTGAAGCGTAGATGCCTAAAATGGGCTCGCATTGCTCATTTGGACATTTGAAACACAAGTTATGGCCAAAAGAAGGGCCGGGAGTCGAACTACTAGTTTGACTCCCGACCACAAAAAGTCGGGAATCGACCCGATTTACTTAGTTGCAAGGGGCGTGCGACATATCGTTGGAAAGTTCTTGACGAGAGCTACAACTTTGCTTTAGACTGCATTGCGATCCGAAGTCTGCTCGCAAAGTTATGGGGCTCCAAAGTCGCGGGAGTCCCATTTGGCGCAATTTCGGGACTCCCACTCGAGAGTCCTGGGAAAAATAGCCATTTGGATGTAGCCTCCGTGGAGAGCTGCAGAATATACTATAAGGGGGAAGGTGATGGCTTCCCCCAAGTCCGAGTCGTGGTGAGTCTTGTGTGTCCGTGTTGCCCGTGGCTCATCCTAGCACCAAAGGTGCTCCAACTATGCATTAACCACTTTGTGTGGGTTGTGTGCAAGCCCGTGTGAGTGAGTGAAGCTTGTCAACTCTTCCTAGTCCCATCCCGAAGCTCCAACACGCCCCTCTACCCCTCAAAGTGTTGTGAGCTAGGGAGCGTGCTCTGAGTCCTCCTTCTTCCGCTGTTTTCTACTTGGGCTCACATTTGAGTCCTTTAACGAGTTGGGAGTGCGTCATACTCACATCAAGGGAATCTAGATTTAGATCGAACAAAGCACATAGCTAAAACACGGGATCATGAATATGTGGATTTAGAGATGATTAGGTTATTTTCAAAGGTATGTGCATTCTGTAAGGAAGAAGGACATGAAATCATGGATTGTCCTTTTGTGCCTTTTCACATTAGAGCAAGTATTGCTAGGCATGTGGAGTTATAGAATATGGCATGCACATTAATGGATCAATCACAAGAATAAGAATCAAGAATTCCTATAGTCCATAACAAATTTAGAGGCGTGGAGTTGGGAACTTAATTGGGACCACAAAGTTGACAGATTCATACATCTATTCAAACCAGGAGCAGAAAACTAGAAGGGTATTCACATGCACATATTGCACCATGGTGGATACCAACAAGTAATCACATAATGGAACATCGTCAATCTCACATTAACATAACTCCACCAATAATGTCAGAAGTGGCAATTGTCGAAACCTGAAAACAATTTGTTGGAGTTGGAGTTACTTAATCACTTGGTATAGGTATAACAACCATAGGAGTGGAAACAATTGTTGAACCCAACATAAATGTTGTTAGAAGGGGAGTACAAATTGGATCTGTAACAAAATTGGGTAGCGAATCAAGTGGAGTTTCAGTAGTAAGGAATTTGAGTCAAAGTTTGGCATTGCTAACAATTACTATTAGACTTGTTGGCACACCTCAAATGGTGTTTACTAATTTGATAACGACTACTCATGTGAACATGACTACAGATCAACCACTAATGAATTCAATGGCTATTAGAAGGTACATAAGTGCAGATGTCATGCATCTAAGAGGAGGATACCGAGAACCAATTGTTATAATTGCACCAATTCTTGATCACAAAGATGGCCATTATGTTAGGCCAAACAAGGTAACTTTTAAGTATCCTAATTTCAAAAAAGAAATTGATTTATATGTTCATGTCAAAATGTTCAATTCTATAGTAAAAACAAATGTAGAAACTTCTAAAGAGTATATCATTAATGTGTTTAGCTATATGCTAAGAGATATGGCATCGGATTGGTGCCATAATTACATGTCAAAATTTTTTGACTGTACTTTTTTGGAGATTACATAGGCATTTTGCAAATGTCATCAAAAAACTCATAACGACGAACAAATATACATGGAGCTAAAGAACATGAAAGAGGACGAGATTGAGGGGGTGGAGGTTTAATATGAGCAAATTCAAAAGTTAACTCATGGTTTATAAGTACCAACCATAAACAATTTTTTAACTATTATGCTTATAGTAAGTTTGCAATCATATCTTAGAATTGCAATTGCAAGGTTGAAGTAGTCAACACTAGAATAACATAACAAGGCGGTAATGCTATGTGAAGAAGGTATGACTATTGCAAAAGTAAGGAGTGCACTATCAATACCATAGAGTGTCCAACATGTAGTACTAGTAAAAACACAAAGTAATATAGGGAAGACTGACAAACATTGCACAAATTGTGGTTTGACAAATCACAACATGGAAGCATGTAGAAAAAAAAAAGCAGACCATGGTGGCAACCACAGAGGTGACATAACAAGTCAAAAAACACAAAAGACATCTTCATATGCATGTCACATCTATGGTTTGAATGGACATGAAAATGATAGATTATCCAAAGTTTGCTAAAATGTAAAAAAAGTTTCATGGGAAATCTATGACAGTAACAGAAGTTCAACTTATTACTAAGACACAAATAGTCATTGTGGATATGAATGTGGTGGGTTAATGTTACCACCAGAAATAAAGTAATTGAAGAACAAGTGTTCAAAGATAAAAAGTTCAAAATAAAATTAAATGTTATTGACTATGAGAAAGAAGAATGGTTAAAGTAGTCAGTGGTGGAGATAATTCAACATATTCAGAAAACACAAATTTAGACAAAAGGGTCATCCACATCCATGGAGGGATGGAACACAACCTGGACGGGTATGCCAAATACTACTCCTATGGATGCATAGAAATATCAGGAAGTAATGAATTCATAAGGGAAGCTGATCACAAAAGAAAAGATTTTTCTAGACATTGGTAAATAGATGCTAAAAACAAATTATATTTTGAACTTAAGATAGTTGTTTAAAATAGTTCCTGAGCTAAAGAGATATATTTAGTAGAAGTTGAAACCGGATAAAACTCAAAATGTAAGTAAAACAACCACATAGAAACAAGTTGGTTTTTCAGTACCAAAAGTAGGGATAGTTATTGTACCAATAGGTAATCATATGGTAGTTATCCAAGTACAAATTGGGAAAAATACATTAGAGGATGTGTTGTTGGATGGAGGTTCTGGAATTAATATTATCATAGAACAATTGAGATTGAAGTTGGGGCTTCCAAAGCCTAAACCTCCACCATATAATATAAGGATGGCAGATCAAACAACCACAAAACTAGTGGGGTTAATTAGAGATTTGAAAATATATGTTCATGGCATTCTTTACATAACTACGTTTACTATATTTCAAAATAGTGTTGTAGATTCTAATTATTCCATGTTGTTGGGGAGACCATGATTGAAGGATGCTAAAATGGCACATGATTGGGGAAATAACACTATTACCATACAAGGGAATGGGATGATCAAAACAATTACAGTTACCAAACATTTAGGAGGTGAAGTAAGAAGACTAGAAATGTTATTTTGTTATGATTATTAGATTGGTATCACAAATGAAAAAGAAGTTATTATCTTTGCTACAAAGCTAGAATTGTTCTCCATAAGAACGATCATTTTACCTAAGTCAATTCAATTTATGAAAACCATACATGTGCAGATCATGGATATAGATGTGAAAACTAGTATTTTAGAACAAATATTTGAAGTATAAAACACAAAAGAAGATACTTGGCAATAGATATGAGCCAGAAATAGCTCTAGAAGATAAGGTGTATCCAAAGATATATTATAGACATCAAAGCGCAAGGATTGCAGATAGTTGGATGGACGTTAACTGAAAATCAACAATTGATGAAGCTCAATTTGGGAATTGATGCAGAACCACAGATGGTGAAGATTAATGCATAGCTAGAAATAGGCAAGGTGTTGGAAATGGAACAACTATTGAAGGAATTCAAAGATGTTTTTGCATGGACATATAAAAATTTGAAAGGGATTCCACCAGAGCTAACATGACACATAATTGAATTAGACACTACTATACCATCGGCACATCAGGCCAGGTATAGATTTAAATCCAAACTATGCTACAATAGTCAAACAAGATATAGATATAGATAAATTGTTAACAATTGGATTCATTGAATCGATAAAAGAAGCTACATGGTTGTCACCCATAGTAGTAGTATCCAAGAAAAATGGCAAGTTGAGAATTTATATAGATTTCAAAAAACTAAATGCAACCACAACAAAGGATCCATACGTATTACCTTTCACATATGAAATGTTGAACACAGTAACAAAGTATCAAGCATATTCCTTCTTAGATGGATATTTTGGATATCATCAAATATCTATAACTGCAAAGGACAAATACAAGACTGTGTTTGTTATAGACTAGGCGACTTTTATATGGAAGGTGATGCCATTTGGAATTTAAAAATGGATTTCTAACATATCAAAAAGCCATGACCAAAACATTCAAATAGTATTTGGACAAATTTTTGAAGACATTTCTAGATGACTTTACGGTGTATCGACATGGAGAGTCATTTGTAGAAGTTCAAACTATGTTTTCAAAAGTGCAGAGAATATGGCTTTAGTCTGAATCTAAACAAATGTGTATTTATGGTATTTCCAAGGATGATTTTAGGTTTTATTATTTCCAAAGAAAGGAAACTACTAGATCCAAAGAAAACACAAGCAATAGTAAACATGCCACCACCTAAGAATCTTCAATAGATTCAAGTATTCAATGGGATGGCATAATTTTACAGATGTTTTATAAAAAAAAAAATTATTATTATGGCACTATCACTAAATTGACTAAAAAGACAAAGGCTTTTCTTTGGATAGAGGAATGTCAAAAGGCTTGGGAATTGATTAAACAAAATTATATTGAAGCACCAATACTGATATCACCAAACTGGCAGGTGGAATTTCATGTTCATACAAATGCATCCTTATTAGCTATGGGGGCTATGTTGTCTCAAAACGTAACAAGGAAGAGTGATCAACCAATAGTGTATACTTCCAAGCTTTTGAGTAGAGCAGAACAAAATTATAGCACAATAAAAAGAAAGGTTTTGGCAATGGTTTTAAAAAAAAAACAAGTTCAGACATTATTTGTTGGGTAATAAGTTTATCTTTTATGTAAATCATATGGCATTGGTGTATTTGGTCAACGAACCATAGGTTTTAGGGAAAATATGACGCACCCCTAAGCTTTTCAATGGACTCAAATGTGAATCCAAACTAAAAACAACGGAAAAGTAAGGAGTCGGGGCACACTCCCTGACTTGCAACACTTTGAGGGGGCAGAGGGGTGTGTTGGAGCTCTGGGATGGGACTAGGAAGAGTGACAAGCATCAACTACTCACACAAACTTGCACAAAACCAACACAAGGTGATTGATGCATATTTGGAGCACTTTCAGTGTTAGGACGAGCCACGGGCAAACTCGAACTCACAAGACTCACCACGACCTGGACTTGGGGGAAGCCATCACCTCCCCGCTTATATTATACCCTATGCCTCTCCACGAGGCCCACATCCAAATGGTTTTTCCTCCCAAGACTCCCAAGTGGGATGATGTTGGCATGCAAAACAACATACAGGGCCAAGAACTACATCAATAGATCTGATTTGCATTGAAGAATAAGAAGAAGACAAAGTTGAATAACATCATTTTGTGGAGGCATTGATAGTGCAAAAGGACACAAGGGAGGAGAATGTTGTTGCGCAAGAAGAATAATTATCCACAGAAATGCAGTTGAAAGTACAACAAACCACAAAGGTGTAGACAATGGCAAAAACACAATGAAGGGCGATGGAGATGGAGCAACATGAATTGGAAGCGGTAGCGAAAAGACGACACATAATCCTGGATAGAGCTACACTTTTGGAGAAAGGTATTAAAATTCTAGACCTTGAGCAATTCATGTGGACATAGACGAAACATAACTATGACAAACATGTAGAGCAGATGGAAAACTAGAATGATATTGTTGTGGAAGAAGATTAAGCTTCTAAAACAGGGCTTGTTCCTTTGTTTCTAATGGGGTGGGAAGCACTAATGCTTGATGTAATGTTGGAATTTCTAAACACATTCTTGATCAAGGGCATAGATATCTACTTTAGGCATAAGGATAAGGTGTATGTAATTAGCAAACAACTAGTTGTAGATGTTTTTGGAGTGTGTGTGGAAGGGTATGTAGAAAAACCAAAAAGACAAGTCAGTAAGTCACTAGTAGTTCAGGCATTACAAAGTTGTAGACTTGCACTTATAAATTCTTCTATAGATTAATGGAATGCAAAGAGTCTAGGTCTGCCATATTCTATAAGATATCCTACCATTATATCTATCATTTATTAGAGGGAGAAGGCATAATATTTTAGCAACAAAAATGTTATTACATTGGTGAGAATAGAGAAGGGGCAAAAAGTAGATTGGGCACAAATTATATTCAATAGTCTATGTAGTGAGTTGGATAGGTGGTATAAATATGAGAATAAGGGGGATAAGAAAGATACATGTCAATATGCCTTGGTATTGGCAAAAATCTTTCAATATATGTTTGTGCATCAAAAGGACAATCCATTGAAACCACTGGCCAAGGTTAAAAGAACTAGGGAGAAGATGCAGACAACACTAGAGAATAGAAAGAAAGTTGTAGCAGACTTTCCAAGAAGTGTTATCAAGAGGAAGAATAAAGTTAAGGAAGGAGGAGCCTTAGGCTTAGGAGTGAAAAAGGAACATAAGAGCACAAATTTGAGGGCATAGAAAATGATGAGGGGTAGAGTGGAACCATTTGCAATGCCAATAGTGGTGACACTACTAGAAATTTTGGGTTTTGCAACCGTCGCATGTAACTAAAATCCAGTTGCATGCGACACATGCAATTGCAAATTTGTGTAGTTGCATAAGACAAGTTGCATGGGACATGCAGTTGCATGCGATAGTATGTATGCAACATGTATATACGGTGTTAATATAGATGTTCATACATACATACCAATCTAATGTAGTTGCACCTTATGTGCAACTTTCCTTGCAACTACATACAATTAATGAAAATATGACACATGTTTAAAAATTAGACAACTAGCTTGTGGACACGTGTCATTATTTTTTTTTTTGTGTTTTCAAAATAAAAAAATCATTGGATTAATCTTAATCATTAAAGTTTTTGCCACTAGAATAATGACATGTGGCACACCATGGAACGTTCATTGACCATTTGACACGTGTTCAATATTTTAACACCAATTATATGGTGACACATGGCAATCAAGGTCCACCTATTTTTAAATATTAAATATTAATTAATGAAATATAAATCATTTAATTTATGGTTAATAAGATGTTGACATGTGGTGCTTAGGTAGGTAGATAATAATTAAACCTTATTATGTAAGTAGGTTTATTTAGGTATGTAAGTAAATTAAAAATAGCTAGGTTTAGGTTATATAAGTAGGTTTAGAATAATCCGATTTTATTTTCAAGTTTGACCATTTCGTAAAGGTTAAGCTTTTTTCATTCATTCATGCCCAATGGCAGTTGGTATTTAGTTTCAACATGACTATTGCTCCTAGTTATATACTGAACCAAATAGAATTGGAAGCCAAAGGATATGGGTTAAAACATTCCATTGCAAACCTCATGGACCAACCTAGTTGCACATTAGATGCAACTACTGTATTAAAGTATAACAGCCAAGGG
>Ga0209611_10008096_pt1 | contig 16591 bp, 6 predicted proteins | sample S1TSphgellanicum_3_FD_187693 | JGI IMG/M metagenome (GOLD analysis project Ga0209611, IMG submission 187693) | Host-associated microbial communities from peat moss isolated from Minnesota, USA - S1T2_Fc - Sphagnum magellanicum MG (SPAdes) (version 2) | ecosystem: Host-associated > Plants > Peat...
ATGCACTACAGCCATTAGATGTTGACACCTACTTTAAGCCATTCAAAACATCTTTTAGGAAAAAAAATATATATGCCATGGCAAAAAACAACTATCTTGAACCACACAAAATTACCCTAACATGGGTGGACAAGGCCTTGCAAAAATCCTTGAAAAAGGAAAACACAAAATCAAGGTGTAAGGTTTATGGAATCTGGCCACTAAATCCTACAACTATGGTTGGAAAATTTGGTCCAAATGATGTATTCATTGTAGCAAAAGAAGAGGAACATGAACTTTCATACTATTTAAATGCAACAAATGAATGTAGAATAGTGAGGTTGAAATTGTCACAAAATTTGCTAAACATTGCAATGACCTTTCAAGCAAAGCTTCAAACTATTCCTAATTACCCACCTTCACCATGTCACATCACTAAAGTCGAAATGTCAAATAGTTCTAGCACAACAATAAACAACCATGACGAAGATCAATTAGTGGTGGACTTGGAAGATGTTACTTTAGAATCAAAAGACCTAATTGGTTCAAATCAAAGTGAAGGAGTTGGATGGGCTCACCTACTATTAGTGCTTGGATTGCCAACCAAGAAAAAACAAAGCAACAAACCACTAATGGATTATTCCAATTCAAGTGGTAACATCATACCAATATTTGGTTATTCTAAAATAGAAGGTTGTGAACAAAAAAATTACAAATAAACTAAAGGAGTAAAAATTAAAAATAGGGAAGAAAAAAGTTCGAAAAGGGCTAAACATACATAGTTCACCCAAGTTGAGCAAATAGCTCAAAGGAAATATAATTGATAAAGAAAATAAAGCTAAATTTAACGAGGCATGGTTTGCTACTTCTATTAGGGTTGTTAGTGAAAAATTTCACAATTATTTTAGAGCAAGGTATCGAGCTCATCCTCAAGGCTACATGGAGTTTAGCATAGGAATCACCTTTACATGACAAAGAAATGTTAAACAACAAAAAAGGGGGGAAATGCAACTTGCTAAGCATGTCCAACCTTCCACTCAAATATTGTAAATGAAGGAAGGTTTGTGGTGGATTCTAGTGGCCAATCAAAAAGGAAAATCCCAAAAACAAAAGGAATAAACACATAGGTCAGGGAGTAAAGGAGATATATGGAGTATGGTAAAGATAGGGGGTAAGGTAAAAATAGAATGAAGTAAAAAAAAAGAGTAAGGTCAAGACAAAGGGGTAAGGTGAAGATATGGAGTGAAATATAAGGAATAACGTAAAACTAAGGAGTAAGGGGAAGAGAACGAATAATGATGGCAATAAAAAAGTAGTTATTCACTCTTAACAAAAAAAAAATGTGGCATGGGGGTAATTTGGCCATTTTCATTACCATTGAGGCATCAACTTCTTGTAGAAAACACAAACACAAAAATGAAATGAAATGAAGCAATGGCAAACACAAACATGGTAACCCTAATAAGGTGGCAGACATACATGGCAAATGAAAGACAAAAAAAAGATGGTAGATGGTGATGTCTATGTTAATGCGATGGCCTCTAGTCTATGTCAATAGTGATGGCCTCCTAGGTCCAAATTCATTAAGGTGTACCAAAATCTTGTCACGATGTCATCCTTTTTTGTCTTTTTTACCTAGTCCTTTTTTACCATGTAAAGACACATTTCTGGATGATTATGATGGAATCTATAATTGTAATGGTCTAAAATATAGTCCTTCTAAAATTTTTAACAAATTTTGATTCATTATTTTTTATGGGGATCAAAATATAATGTAAAAAAGGATTATAGTAAAGATTAAACCTTTTTTGTCTTATGTGATTCACCTTAAAAGATTTTCACCTTCCTATTAATATTTGTGTCAATAGTGATGGCCTCAATAAAGAGGTTCTAGTAATGGCATCTTGGGTAAATAATGCACATAGACATTTTATTTGTTGGAGAAGTAACTTGGCCAAAGATCTTGCTTAAAGGATCGTTAATTTGTGGCAAAAAAATGTTGGGGATGGGGACATTCAATGAGGGAATGTCAATAAGGGAACATCAATAGTTTTTGGCAATGGTGTCCTAAACATTCACAGACAAGCGTCAACAAAAAATAATGCACCAGTATGCACAAAAGATCAATAGTGGTGGCATTAACATTGTTTTCTTAGAGAGGTGCACAGAATAAAAGTGCACACAACATAGGCAATGATAGACATTATCTTCCTAGAGAGTTACACAAAATGTAAACCATGGTATCGACATTGTTTTCCTAGCAAGGCACACAAAGTGTGGCATCTAAGAGAAATAGACCTAAAGGAAAAAGACAAGAGATATAAAAAGCCAAAGAAAGGTTTGGATTTCAAATAGAACTATAACAATGTTGCAATGTTTTTTTCTTAAATCTAGGGAAAGAACTATAGATTACGCCAAATGGCATCATCGGGGTTGTTGATCTTAAGGTATTAGGTTACTATTAAAAAGATCCTTAATTCAAAAATCTAAACACCTTCATGACTATTCAACTACTATTGCAAATATTTGGGCATACTATAAGTTCTTTAAAAACTTAGGTCCATTCATTGTTAGGGTACCCAAAAAAAAAAGGACTTAAGGACCTTTTTAGAGCTATATTTTTCCAAATAATATTTACATGAAACAAAGTTAAGTGAGAAAAATTGAATAATCCAACATAAGATAATTCATGTGTTCATGGTGATTTTTCACACTCATAGTGTATGAATAGTGTATGAATATTTTGGTTTAATGCCAAAAATGTAAAAAAATCCCAAAAAATGGCCAAATGAACTTCAATGGACAACCATACATGTTTTTTGACAAGATTATTTTTTGCACATGTGACCTACATCTAAAGTTAGACATTTTGAACCCATTAAACATTTTTTTTTTATCAATTGATTTTTAAAATAAGTCCTTTGCCTTTTCAACCCTTTCCATCAAAATTTAAAGGCTTTGAAATTTTTGTATGATTTGGTTTTTCATCAAGTTCATCCAATGAACATGTATTTTCATAGAAGGGGGCATGTTTTTGTTATACAAAAATTTTTTAATCAATTATATGACTTTATGCATACCTTTTGATTTTTTAAAAATATATATTTTTTAAACATTTGATTACTTTAATTTATAAGAGTCAAAATGACATTTACATAATATCCAAATTATTTTAAAATATTTTTATCAATTTAAAAAGACATCATTTTATTTATTGGCATACAACAATCCATTATAATTATAATAATATAAATTTTTAAAAAAATGCAAAGTTGTCTTTTGTAATCATTTTTTAGTTAGACACTCCTTTTTGGTACCCCAATCGTGAATGGACCCACCTGAACAATAATAAAAAATAATCTACACTTAATTAAATTATTAATCTCATGTTTATAGAAGAACAAGTGTCCTGGCATAAGGTTTCAAATGTTTGTTCATAAATAGTAAAATGCATGAAGATAAGAGTCCAATGTGTTCTATCCAACACTTTTCAACCAGCAAGACCCCCTTCATTATGGGGGTCATACTTTTTCATTTGAGCTCATAATCAAGTGCTATAAAGACCTAGTAGTGCTATGGTTGAAGGGGCATCTAAACTCTGGGAAGACCTATTGCAAAAAATGCACGGTTACTAAACTTGGGAAGATTTAGAGTAAGAGAATGCAAGACGTATGCACGTTTTAATGCAAGAGCTGATTCATTTTTCATTCGAATGGGATACAAAATGAAAAATAAATCAAAAGATATAAAAGCCTAGCCATGTTGCAAGTTAAACTTTTCTATCTTCCACAAATCTGGCACATCTCCAGGCACATTCTTCTTTCTCTCGAACACTATTTGCAGCTATTTCAGAAGCAGTAAACCTTACGTACACATGAATCAAAAAATAGCGAAGTCACTTGCCCTACAAATTTCCCTAAAACTACATATAAACAGAGTTTCCAGACTCAAATATACAAAAAAATAGGGCAAGCTCATTATGTATGGTCACATACTTCAATGGAATCAAGTCTTATCCCAAAGGGGGTAATCACAAAATTGAGATCAAAATTTTGTATAAACGCCTACAAACTAAAGTGCAGTGGCTAATACTACATACGTAACCAGGTGATTGTCCTTTTAAAGTCACTGCATATCTTGTCTATATTTACAGGTCAAAACTGAGTTCTACACAATTGTAAAGGTTGTACTTCATCCAAAGTACAATGTACAGTTCATTTTACTGCTGCCATTCGAGATTCCCTACTTAGTGCTTGAAGTTAAAACTCAGGATTGAATCCGAATTTGAAAAACTCAATAGGGAATTTTTTCAAAAATTTAATCCACCTCTCATTTACACTCCAAGCAATGAAGGTACAACAAATGCTTTAGACTGATGATCATGATTTGATCATTTGTCCAAAAAAAGTCAAAATGATTTGGACAAAATGAAATTCCTGAGAAAACCTTGAAAGACTTCTGTGGTCGACTGTGTGAGCCTAAGTACTTCAGCCACACATTTCAAAAGAACTAGTAAATTTCCCGCACATAGATGCAACTGGGGTTGTTTGAACCAAACAGCAGTTGGTCCATGTTGTTGCAAATCCCTGTCGCACAGATGCAACTGAGGCTGCTGCTTGAACCAAAAAGCAGTTGCTCCATGCTGTTGCAGCGATCCAACTGCAAGCGGTCTCAGCCCCAGGGAGCCCGTGTGTTCACCCCCAGGGATCGCAGTTTTCATCTTCTGTTGCTATAACTAGCTAGCTAGTAATAACTGAATTGAGATGGTGGTAAGTAGTTGTCGCGGTAAGAGAACTGTGAGTCGTAAGGTTGGCTATATTCACCCCCAGCGATCACAGTTTTCATCTTCTGTTGCTATAACTAGCTAGCTAGTAATAACTGAATTGAGATGGTGGTAAGTAGTTGTCGCGGTAAGAGAACTGTGAGTCGTAAGGTTGGCTATACCCAGAGTAGCTAGAGTACGCAGGTGGGCTCAAAGGGTAGCGATTGTTGTAACCCCGACCCGGGTAGCCGGCGGATCCGTGCATGCTCGATGATCCGATGTTGTTGTACATGGAGGGTCCATATGAAGAAAGACCTGTTTGGAGACCGACGTTGTTGTACCCATAAGCTGAAGAATCTCCGTAAGGACTGCTGTAGGACAGTATGTGGGAATGTCTCTTGATTCGTTTCACTCGTCTGAGCAACTCTTGAGGTGGTACGTTTCCTGTCACCGTTACAGTCTGATTCACCACATCGCAAATCACTCTGTGCGCTCCTGCACGCATAATTCAAGTACATGTTAAGTCCCAGTACCCCGGAGGAAGACCCAGAAGTCGCTGGATTAGTATATTCTCACATGCACATTACCAGTGCAGCACATGCACTAATGACTTAATCTGTTCAAGAAATCATAGTTTGTTGCTTTAACAATCTGTCACAGCTGGTATTTGGTTTAGCGAAAATAAGTTTCGATTCCGACTTTGAGTTGTGCAAGACTTCAAAAAATGGAAGTATAAAGGTCAAGTAAATAGCATAATCTCTGAAAACTTTATTTCTGCATGATCACAGCTAGTTTCGTACATCAACAGCATTGTAGCATCTCCTCGGCTAACAAGGAACAAATAAGACATACATGCGACTCTGGCTGGACATATCGTAGACCAATCATTACCTTCTCTCTCCAGTGCGTGCTTCACCCTTTCAACGTCCCTCATACTTTCCATGGGCACATACAACTGAACGTCCTGCGAGCAGCAAACAGAAGATAATCCTGGATTATTAATCTCAGTCAAGAAAGAAAAAACAGCAGCTCGCTACAACCAGCTTGAGGAAGCACTGTTACGGCGGTGGTCACCCTTTGTGAGGACTTGGACACGAAGCAAAATTAGTCTCTAACTAGGAAACTTGAGCTTTCAATTTTGTAGAGTAGAGTTATTTTTTCTGTCTCGCCCGAGAATATGGAATCATATTACACAAACCCTGATTCAAGCTCTCTGCAAGCTGGAGATTTCAACTTACCGGCAACATGCCCATGCCGCCTCCGTACGAGACGATTGAATCATCATAGTGGTAACGAGGATAATGACGAGATGAGGTTCCATGGATCAACTGCAATCGAAAACAACAAGAGGTACAACAGTTATATCACATCACGTCAGGAACTGCAGGTTCTCAGCAAGACAATAGTCTACTCTACGTCGTCACTGTGTAACTGCAACAACAGAAACCTACTAGTAATTGCTTCCTGTTGCGCTAGTACTCAAAATGCAATTATTGACAACAAACAAACTTACTGATCAGCAACCCCAAAGAAGAAGAAGAAAAAACATGACTTTTGTGTCATGGACTACCCAAAACTCACATCGCTAATAAAGCCTGCCATGATGATGATCCGATCGCAGATGATGTACAGTCCCCCGCCGCTTTGTCGAGTCCTTCTTTAAAACTGCTTACTGGTAATTAGCTCCTTATTTATAGTTCAGCGCCAGTGTCTCTATCACTTGCTAACACACTCAGTTGCTTCAAAAGAGAAACGTCTTGTTCCAGGAAACTAGGCAGAGTCCACAAACCCCAAAGAGGTGTAGAATTTTGCAGGAGGTGACATGAAGTATCCGCCTACAAGTAACCGCGTACAGATTTTACCAAAACCTCGTCAATCTGTGGTGAGTAGAGTTGTATTCCTAGTATATGCAACTCTAGGCACATGCGACATCATTTTCAAAGAAGGCGGAATCGTTATGCGTCTTCAAAGCTTGACTAGCGCGGTACCGATGAAGGTGGTAATTGCAAAGCCAGTTGTAAACCACACTGGATAGATAGATACTTGCATCCCAAGGATTGGTGCCCACAAGCGCTGCTGCAATTCAAGAGACGATGAGCACGAGACAAAGACTTACAGATTCTGGTGCTTCCTTCCTACCGATTGCCTATATGACTGTTTGCTGTAGGTTTGTTGCATCCCATCTCGGTCCCTGATTGCAATACCGCGGATAGGTCTTTGGAAAGTGCCGCACTGAATTCTTTTCTGGCTAAATTTAGCTAGTTGGTTTTTTTTTTCCAAAATGGCTGCCGTATTATAGAGTATACACTTTTTTAGTCGTCAAATTTCGACTTTTTCCCCCAAAATCAGAAGATTTCTCTATTGGATTCTGACATGTAGCGAAAAATGTGAATGATGGCCCACTTCGGCTGCGCCACAAAAATGGGAGCTAAGAGTGTTTTTCTTTGTTTTTTCTTTTTTGTGACGTAGCTGAAGTGGCAGTCATCAATAAGAAAGTTTTGACAAATTTGGCTACAAACAGGATGTGAAAGCTAAAAGGTTTAAGCATCCTTCATATTTTTGGCTACTTACTAGAGAACTCAATAGAGAAATCTAGCAATTTCTCGCAAAACACTGATTTCTTTAAAAAGTTGGCAACTCGAAAACCAAGAAACACATATAATTATAATCGTTTTGAAAACAATTCGCCAACTAACTAAATTTAGCCGAGGAAAATAAAAACAGTTTAGAGATGCCGTTTCATTCAAGACAACAATTCCGTTGTTGGGATTGAAATCACGCAGTAATAATGTAACAGGTGTGAGCTAGCATGTGGGAGGAAAGACTCATCGATCCCAGCCATGGAGTTTTTAAAAGCAAGTCGGGTTTGCTTGACCTCCAAAAAGTATTTTTAACCCGCCATAAGGATAAACTCCTAAAATTGTACAATCAGCAGCTTTACACATGGTGGTTTTGCGTTTGTTGGGATTTCCAAAGCTCTGATAATGATGAGTCGACAGTAGGCCGGAAGCGGGTACGATTCTTGTTGCGCAATTGTTCCTTTTTGGGTATCCTTCCACTGCATTGGGCAGCCATTCTGTTCTTCACTCTAAACCACTAACCCTAATGTTTGACCAGTTTAATTACGGGCCACGCATTACAAGGAACTCTTGTACTTTGCCATGATGAACCACCTACCAACGACTTCGATGGTGGCCACTCTCTGGGCTCTAGAATTGCTATTATGGCTACAATCGTGTCATACTGTATACATTGTTGGTTATTGTTTCTGTGAAATTGAAGTGTATTCAGCTAATGCTAAATTATGATGGGTGCTTGATTTTGGACGATGCAGTTATCAAGCCAATGTGTGGTTTTTAGCAACAAATGTATGCCACCTTTATCATTTTTGGCTATTCACCAATTTAGACAATATAGAATTTGGTGAATGCTGAAAAACTAAAACTTGCAAAGACAAATTTGATCATGCATAGAAATTGCAACATGGATAGAAAACTTGACCATATACATGACGCCCTGACAAAAATCTAAAAGTTTCAAACATCCAGAAAAAACTTGAACATGCAATACTTATAGAACACCATGAAAAAACTTCAAACTTCTCCAAAAACAATTGGAATATGCAAAGAATTTGAGCATGAACTAAACATCTTGATAAAAATTTCACATTTGCAAAATAAGTAGCAATATGCGTAGAAATTGGAAGATGCATAGAAAAGAAAACACATGCACAAAAATGTAACATTCATAATGTGCACATGATACACAACAATTGTTAAATGATATGCATGTGTGGGAATCAAACCCAAGCCCAAGATGAACCTTGCTACTAAAGCAACACACACCTTTACAAATCAATACACCAAGTTTGATTCAATGCTACACAAAAATTGATCCCTCAAGTGCATACACATTTTACATCCACATGTAAATTGCCATATAATCTAAACATAAACACATCTCATGCATGACAAACCAAATTATACCACATAAAGGAAAATAAAAACAATGTTTACAAAACATTTCCAAGATTTAGAACAATTGTCAATATATGATCTTATCAACTATATTAAGTCGAGATTAAATGTTACCTACCAACTATCAAGTAAATATCTACTTCCTATTGCAATCCATTGTCCAATTTGATATTGATCATTATAAGGGAAATTGTTCATTTTGTAAAAGGGTTGAATGTATATTCAAACTACAAGTTCCAAATGTCCACAAAACCTATTCCACAATTTGGTCTTCATGAACATCAAATTTTTAAAAGTCCTTTCAAGTTCAACCACATTAATATGGTCTTCATGAACATCAAATTTTTAAAAGTCCTTTCAAGTTCAACCACATTAATATGGTCTTCATGAACATCAAATTTTTGAAAGTCCTTTCAAGTTCAACCACATTAATAGGAGCCTCATTTGTCCTCTTTAACTTGTTTTTTTATTGTTTTTTTCAAGAATGTTTTTGGAATCTTTTCACAATATAATTTTAAAATTAAAAAAAATCTTCAAAACTTGTTGATATTATTATGTTAAGGTTGATTTTAAAAAATCTCCAAAACTATGTCATTTTTTAAAAAATTAAATTGTGTTCTTTGGTGTTTTACGGCTTCATTGCCATTTAAAAGCATTGGTTACATAACACAAAAAGTGTTTTCATGTATTATTTGTTCATTAGATTGGTTTTTAAAAAATTGGATATGTATATTAATATATTGAAAATAACATTGTACAAAGATAAATCCATTTATAATTCTATGTGATTTTACTTCAAATCACAATGATAGGTTCATCTAAAAATTATTGTCAATTACCTATTGGGCATTGAACTTCATTATTATCTTGAAAAATGAAAACTATAGATCAAGAATGTTAACATCCAAAGGGGCAACTGGCCATTGGTTAGAATGCCCAATCTTCTTTGGAAAGTTATAAAAGTGTTTCAAAAGCATGATATGTGTAGGGAATGTATCTTTTGCATTTGTTTAAGGTGGGCTATGACTAAATGCATGCATTATCTTGTCATAAAAAAGGTGAAGGATATGGTATTCGAAGCTAAGTACATTTCAATTTCTTGTGTTGAGGTCACAACAACTCATCAACAATCCTGGGCATCTCTTTCATGCTTATGTTGTGAAAGATTGGAACCTATTTTATTTTATTTTTTACCAAACTTGTGGATGGATTAATTTTGATATTTGACTAAAATGTTAATGGATATTTTGATAGAATATGGGGATTTGGGTGAAAAGTCAATAATTGTTACAAATGTAATTGGCTTTGATGTTAATGGTGTGAGTGTGTTCCAAAAAGTGCATGTTGGTGCAATAGTCCAATTGAACGACCAATATGTTCCATTCATTTAATAGGTGTTCATTACATAAACCACTGCATAAATTTAACGGTGTAAATTTTGTTTTGAACGGGCGTTGCAACCAAAATTGAAAATGTGCATTAATTTAACAGTGTAAATTTTGTTTTAAATAGGCCATTACATAAACCACTGCATAAATTTAACGGTGTAAATTTTGTTTTGAACGGGCGTTGCAACCAAAATTGAAAATGTGCATTAATTTAACAGTGTAAATTTTGTTTTAAATAGGCGTTGTAGCCAAAATTGAAAATTTGTTGCAAAGTTCATACACCCATTTCTCCCACAACCCTTAGCACACTTAGAAGATGTAATGGTTAAATTTGACACATTTTAGATTTAATTTTAAATCTAAGCATTACATTTTGCACTGATTTTTGAACTCAAAAAACATCAAAATCCTTCTCATACTTTTATTATTTGTCATAGGCCTATCCAATGAAAGCATGTGGAAACATATAACAAATTCAAGGTGAAAACATGATATTTTATACAAAAAAAGGTTGATGAAAAAATATCAAGTTAAAAAAAAATTAAAAAATCAGGAAAACACAAAAAAAATAGATTGAATTTTTACTTAAATCTCATTTTGAAACCATGGTGCTTTCCATTAGGTTTGTATTAAGTTGAATACAAAATTTAAACAACTTTGGAATAATTAAAGTAAGGAACAAGTACTTTTGAATTTGACTAACTAATATGGTGTTCAAAGGTACTTTTTCATTAGAAAATTTAATATAATAATTTTTGTGAAATTATAACATAAAGATCATTGTATATTCAAAAGAAGGAAAATAATAAATCTTACTTTCTATTTGGTAGAATATACTTGACACATATTTGAAACAAATGTTACACTTAAAAAAGTAGGCTTCAAAAGTTAATTACATTTTAAAAAGTCTATTTGAAACCTACTTTTGGGTTAAAATGAGATCAAAGGAGCCACAAGCATTACTTTACATTAGTCCTACATGTTTTTTTCCCTAAAATAATTTTTTCATACAAATGATTTTTTTTTGCAACTTGTTATGAAAAATGATTGGAATTGCCCCAATAAATATTTTTTAAAAAAAATAGTTTTTTAATAAATATGAATTTGTAAAAATGTATAGATTCCTTGCATATTCTATGTTTCATCTTGAAAAATGATGTAATTTGAAATCATACCAAAAAAAATTAATTGTTTTTAATTGAATTGAGTTTAATATAAACTAAAACTTTTTTTAATACATTATGTACATTATACCCCATTTATATGTGGTAAAACACTTTTGAAGTTTTGAAATTTTCAATTTTCAAAGTTTTAGAATGGTAAAACACTTTTGAAGTTTTGAAATTTTCAATTTTCAAAGTTTTAGAATTCCACATTTTTGAAATTGTGACTGTTTTTTTAATGTGTCTAATTGATTATTATCATCTCATATTTTTTACCATAAAGTTATTTCTACTATATGAGTCCTTTGAAAATCCTTTGTAAAAATATCCTTTTTTAATGCTAAAATTTTTCACTTTCAAAAATCTTTAATTAAACCAAAACTTAAAATTGGATCAAATGGATTTTTAATTTAAGTTGTTTAACATTAACGTGTGTTAAAAAAGAATAATGTGCCATGATTATCATGGTTTTAAATGGAAAAGTGAATAAATCTTTATTTTTTAATGATAGAATTTGACATCTGACATTTTTTGTGGCTTCTTTGATTATGCTTTGACCCTTTTACATCATAAAATTTTTAAAGTAATTCATAATAGTGAAGAAGTAATGATGAAAATATTAAATGTATAATAATGTTATGATGGGTTTTAATCCTACTTTTTCTTAGGTTTACAAGTAAACTGCCAAGGTAATTGACTTATATACTTTACCACATTGCTTTCACCTTTCAATTTTCTTCTTCCTCCTTTCATGCATAGCCCCATGGGTGATTTAATTAGTTCCATTCAATCCTTTTGTAATCTAATAAAAAAACCTTTCATTATTTTTATGGTTAAATGCATATTTATTAACAATTTTTTTTGTTGTTTTGCACATTCCTTAGACAAGGATTAGAACCTTCCTATTCCCATGATGTTTCATTGAATTATTTAACTTTGAAAATAACAAATTTTTTTGCTTCAATTTTTTTGCCATAAACTTTGCATTTCACCTAATCTACTTCCCCATCTAATTCACAATTTATTCTACCCATGATAAATGTGCAAATTAAACATCTTGGAAAAACGTATTATTTTCATGTTCTTTTCTCTTGTCCTCTTCAACCAAAGACAACATCCTTACCTCATTATCTTTCAAAATCATAGTAGGAACTCCAACTAGGTTTATATCTTTGCTAAAATATGCAAGAACTTTAATTAGTTAATATATTTGCCTTTCATAGATGGCATGCACCTAAGAAAATTCTTTTCATGGAAAAAAAATTACTTAAACTTGAAACTAGATGCACGAACGCATAGGTATTCATGATGTAGTTCATGACACTTTTGCAGCCATCGTGTGAAATGTTGGCTTCCACATGGGTTGAAAACAATTACGTGCACTTCCTTCATCCACACTCAATTCCTCTTGTTAATGATCAACATTGTGCTCATCAAAAATGGCATTTGCACCTTAGCCAACATTGTCATTGTTAACCCAATAGGAACAAATTTATTTCCCTGATCTTGCACAATTCAAGGAATCTTTGCCTCTAATGCGATTCAAGCCAAAAACATGAGCTATCATGACCAACACCCCATTGATCCATTTCTCCCATTAGCGATTAAGGTATATGGATGTCTACATAAACAAATCAATGTGTTTTTACATGATTGTGTTAATGCCATTTGGATCTTGAAAAGGCCAAAGGGCCTTCTTTTTATCATGGTACCTTTTTTTGACAAAAAATTTCAATCACATTGTAAAGGATGCAAGCATCTTCCATCTTAAGTTAATAATAAATATAGGCCTAGCTACTTCCCAACTTCCACCCCTTCAAAACACCCCTCCCATTACCACGACTGACCTGTTGCAAACGATCAATTTCTAACATGGAGAAACATGGTTAACTTATTACAAGAAATCAATTTTTGACATGGAAAGATTTTGACATATAATTTTGATATACTGTAAATTTTCCCTTTTCCTTTTTCAATTTCTAACATGGAGAAACATGGTTAACTTATTACAAGAAATCAATTTTTGACATGGAAAGATTTTGACATATAATTTTGATATACTGTAAATTTTCCCTTTTCCTTTTTCTTATTCCCTTGTACATTTTCCAAATCTATGATGTCTTTATGAATAAAATTTTGCAAGGTTGCAACAAGATGGAAGTTGAAGAGGAGGCATGCTATGAATGCCCAAAACCCTTGACGCCTAATTTGAAAATAACAAACACAAAGCCAAAATCATTTAAATGCAATAATAACATGCTCAAATTCATTTTTTTAAATCTAGGACATTCAAAAAATGAAGTTGGGGCAATAGAAATATTTTCTCTTCTACCACCATAATTGAATATTGAAGTTTTAAGCTCACCCATCACCTATCTCACTACCATCAACAACCATATGTCTTAATTTTGATCTCTTAATAATGGGCAACACTAACACAATTTAGCTATGGACCATGGCAAAAGGGGAAAAACAAATCTCTAAGTTATTGGATGATATAACAATTACAAAAGGAAGAAGAGCAAGTTATTGATTTATTAATTAGACCTTTTGGTTTTTCGGGTGGGGGGAGTGATGCAAAACCCTAGAATGTTTTATGAGTGGTTAAATGGACTATGTGTAAATGGTCACATGTGATTTTTTGAAAGGTTTAGAGTTTATGACTTTAGAGGAGAAAAGCAATGTGGACCTTAATTAGTAAGCAAAATTCATGCAAAACAAACCTTGTTTTCCTTCCTGTGGACTATTTATGTTGAAATCTAATGATATTTTGCCATTAAAAAATACACTCATCAATGTTTGGGGGTTGTTACATGAGAATAACTTAATGAGTTTTCAAACCAAGTTTTTTTTAGTATTGATGTTTGTAGTCAAAGTGGCAATCATCCATAAGAAGATTTAGCAAAATATGACTAAATAAACTAGATATAATTTACAAATCTTTAATCATCTTTCTATATGTATAATTACATACTTTAAACCAAATATAAAAACCTAGAAACTTTTACTATGTTTTTCTCTCATTTCTAATGATTAAAAACTTCCAAAATCAATTTGTTTTTAACATTTAGTTTTGAGTTGCACTTTTTGATGACATGTCACCAATAAAACAAATGTTGCTACAAACCCATTCCCCATTGGGAGAGGCAAAGGCAAAATAGAATGCAATACAAGGCAAGCTTGAAGCCCACATGAAACATTGGGAGATCTAGTTGGCGCAAACCGAGTGCACACTAGGAGACCCAACAAGAACTAACTAAAGGCATAAAGCATAACGCCCATGACACTTGGGGGGGAAAGGGGGGAGGGGGGGCCGGGAGTTTCTTTGAAATCCTCATAAAATCATGCTTGAAACGCCTCTTTGGAGAGCGGACCTAGAGAGGGATGAGGAGGTGAGAGTCTATAGACCTGTGTTAATAGGTTATAGCAAACCCAATCAATTTTCTAGTGTGGTTGCTCACAATTTTGTTTGTGGCCCACAAAACTACTAATCACTCTTTCCTTCATTGCAAAAGAATGGACTTGTGAATCACAGAATCTTTGTACGCGCAATAGGCTTATGAAAGGGAAACTCATGTTCAGTTGTGCTTGTGCCCACCACCTTCATTTCCAGGTACCAATGCATTTGTTTTAGGGCTGCTGTGCAATGAAGACACATATAAACATTCGCCCACCAGTGACTTTGGATAGATTGGAGGGATGGGCGACTATCCTTGTAACACGCCTTTGCTCTATTAGGGCTGTTCTGTATGGGTTGAATTACAGTACATGAACCCTATTTTTGAACCAGTTGGATCCAGGGTTTTCTTTTCAAATCCCCAGCATTAATTACCATTAACTGGCGACTGTCCTAGGTGGGCTAGGTTTAGATGTGGCTAATTTATTTTAATATGAAAATGTTGAAAAAAGTCCCTAAAATTTTTAGTGTTTTTTCCAGTTTTTGAAAAAAATTAGCCAAGTTTGCAAGACACTAGTTGAATCATCCCATGAAGACAGGCCGACTAGGCACCAGAGTCTGCTTGGGTTATTCAGGTCTTTAGAGGTTGAAGTACAAGACAAGCCAGGGAATAGATTCCTGGGTCTCGTTGGACTATTCAGTTGCTTAGAGGATGAATCACAGCCTCCTAAATGATTAGTGGTTGATTGTGGTCCACCGGGCAAGTGGGTATCTATCTGCTTTGATCCGTTTGAGTAGTACAGCGGTTGCCAATTTGTAGGTCACTCATCAAATGCATTATTCGTCTGATTGGGCTGAAGTTCATCTCTTTAGGGCTTGAGTGTCTCATTTGAAGGGGATTTTGTTGCATGAGGAGAATTGAGTTATAGTCACAAGAACGAGTGCTTAATATTTCCATATGTTAATTATGCATATTATTCTTAGTGTAACATTTTGGTTGGATGACAATCGGATATTTACACTTTTTTTCCCTGTTTCTTTTTGGACACAAACCCAAAACTCCATTGCAAATAGAGAAACAATACACAGTAAGATCAGAGGGCCCACCAAAGTCTGACCCCTCCCACAAGAAATTATCACTAGCAAGGTGGTTGATAATATCACCTAACTTTTCTGCGGTCTCGAGGCATGGTGGGGACTCCACGCCTTGTCAAAGGCCACCAACAAAATAACCTTTGTTTTCTCTAGTTTCAATGCTCATCATGCAACGTAAACATGCTGCCACTCACGAATGGCTAGTACATAGCTAACAACTGTGGTTGGATATTTGCACTTTGTGCACACTATACTTGCTCAGCATGTGTGAGAAACAGATATGGGCTGTATGGTGTGCGGACAGAAAAGGATTCTTGCTTAGAGTACTGTCCCATATCTAACCACAGTTGTTAGCTATGTACTAGCCATTCCAGTGTATCTACTTATTCAGGAGTCACATAGTCCCTTACTCACCCACCTACATAGATATTTGGAACCATTTGCACTCCCTACCTACTTATGATAATTTACCCATTTACATAGGGAGTTACCTAATAGGAGACCTTGGAAGTAGGAGGGTTTACAGGATAAGTTACTTTCCACCTTGGTAACACAATAGTGACTCATCCACAATTGAGTCACAATATGTTTCCAATGGATACTGGCCGCTGGATCATTTAACCCATGCTCAACGCTGATAAGGCAAAGAGGGAACTGAATCGTACATTTCTTGGAGCTGCATTAAGAGCAAACCTAGTGTTGGTAAGGTTGAAGCACCCAACATTGTCCGACTAAGCATAGCAAGTAAGTTAGATTTCAAATTTATTGTACACATTTTTTCTTTAGTGACAAGAGAATTATGAAACTCAACTTTGGTTGAAGCTGATATT
>Ga0209611_10008097_pt1 | contig 16590 bp, 13 predicted proteins | sample S1TSphgellanicum_3_FD_187693 | JGI IMG/M metagenome (GOLD analysis project Ga0209611, IMG submission 187693) | Host-associated microbial communities from peat moss isolated from Minnesota, USA - S1T2_Fc - Sphagnum magellanicum MG (SPAdes) (version 2) | ecosystem: Host-associated > Plants > Peat...
CAAAATTGTTGTGTGAATTTTTTGAAAAATCTTAAAGCATGTGGTGTTTTATAGTGTACCACATGTTGGTGGAACCCAAGATCTATCAAAATATTTTGAATGGCAATGTCAACAAATCGCCAAAGATTCAACCCAATTACATATTTTGAAAAATATGGAATCTTTTGACCTAAAAATGGAGCAACTTTCAATAGACTTTAGCAAATATATTTGTGAAAACATCAACATCTATGCATTTGTTGAAGTATTACCTATTGACAATAAATGCATAAGATTTTCATCTAAACATATTGAGTATCCAATTAGGTTCTATAGTGGAACATTTTTTATGTTATAGAAACATGTTTTGGTTTAACTTTTGAAACTATTAACATTAGTTGTGAAATTGGTTTTAAGTTTTCCCTTTGTCCACAAATTCATTATAATATGTATTTGTAATAGAAGTTACAAATTCATTGTGAATAGAATGCCAAATGAAAGAAACACCTTCGTAATTTTCTTTTAAATTCATTTGTAAAGTGGTTCAATGGAGTTGTGTTATAGATTTATTTGATTTATATAATTTGAACATAAATTTTAAGTTATTGCTCCAATCATCATTTGGTTACTACATTACATTTTGACAACTTGTACATTATGATAAATCCAATCACATCAAGGAGTTCCAACTAAAATAACTTTCGCACATGTATAGGGAATTTTAATGCCAATGGCTTCAACTATTCAATTGTCAAACAATAACTATAACAAAGTGGAGGATGCTAATCACTTGACAATTTGCAAGCCACCAACAAAGGACCATTTAAGCTATTCCAAATTATTGGAATGTTTGAAAAAATTTATGAAGGTAAATAACGTAATAGGTTTTAACTTTTGGAATTTTGTATGTTTATATAATTTGATTGCAAGCATTCATTACTACATATCCAGGTTTTAATGTTGGTTTTTATGATTGAATTTTCTATCATATCAAACATTGGACAAATTTGGTTACAATCAAAACAGACTAGTGATTTTAGCCACAAATGTGATTGACACCTAGTGACTAAGTGTCTACTTAAGTTAGTCATGGCTTGTCCAAGTTGACTAAAGTGATTGTAATATTAGTTGACATGTAGTTGTCCATTGTGACAAAGATGACCCAATTCATAGTTGAAATGTGTGATAGGTGTTGTGTTTAAGGTGACAAAAAATGGCATATGTCATTGAAATGGTTGCCAAGTGGCATGTCTTTTGTGACTAAAATGTCTAGTAGTTTAGATGACATGGATGACAAATGGTAATCTGTTATGATTGAATTGTGTAATACGTGAGCTAAAGTGTTTGTTTAGTGTCATGTCTGTTTTGATTAATAATGTGAGTAATGTGACTAATATTTATGTGTGGCCCATGCCAAATGTTTATATATTGTTTGCCTATTTTGATTAATCAATTATTAGTAATATTTTGATCTAGAAACCTAACATTAGTTCCTATATATTTATTAGATATACATGGTTGCAATCACATGTAATGTCTACTTTGAAAAAACATCTAGATCTTTACATGCACCCAAATGCAACATCTAAAAATGCACCACATAGATTACATACATAATTTAACAACCTCGAATATATTAACATGCCCAGAAAGTTGGAAAATGAAAATTGCAAATTGCAATAATGTTTAATAAAATTTTATGGTGAGTTTCCAAGGCCACAAAATGATATACCCAACTACTCTATCTATTGTGCAAAGTGGAGGATCATGGCTAGGCTATGGACATGGCAAATGAACACTAGCCAAGAAGTACGATGTAATGGAACAAAAATACATTCTTCTGGCATGGCACAATTATGATGCATTGCATCTCCACCTCCAAATTTGACAAAATTGTCAATAGCACAATTTTTGCTTTCATGAAAAATCACGAGGACAACACATTGATTTCTTTGGTACTACAAACAAATGCATAAACTGAATATATCATAAACCTACAATCAAAATGAATTAATTGTCAACTTCAAATTCAAACAAAGTTAAATGTAAGTCATGGCTTACATTGGGTGAGGTTCTATAACCAGTTTCTTCGTTGCCTCCTTTGTTGCTGACCTTAGAGCCAATTGATAACCTACATAATCTCGATGATCATTTTTTCTTTGCCAAAATTGGTGCTCGTGATGGCTTTGAAATGCCTCTAACCTTGGAACTCTATAAATCATACACACATGATCATAAATACAATGGTCTTGAACATAAAAATATATGTGTATATATATATATCTTCCAAGTCTAACAATAATTTTTTTTTTTAAAGTATAAATGCATGAAAGTAAAAAATACTTGGGTTTTAAGGTTCAATTAAACAACATCAGAAGACAATGCAAAAGCCCTTATGGCAAACCAATGTGGGTTTTTTCTTGGAATCTGTTGCTGCCCATGTGGATTACAACCAACGTACTTTAAAATATTTTGAGCCTCCAACAAACCAAGTAAGTACGGCCACAAACTGCCCATCAAATAGTTGTCCCCTACTTCTAGATCAAATGGACGGGGTAGGATATATGAATATGGCACATTGCTAACACACTTTTAAGTGCAGTCATCTATCAACAAGGTACTATTCGGAATTAATTTTTGAAATCCAAGGCTAATGTCAAATAACACCTTATTCATATCTTTTAATACAAGCTCCTTGTTTCGGTTTAGTGGATGTTTACTTTGTGTCACATCATACTTGTCATTTCCCCATATAAACAAAGGTTTCAAATGTCAAACTTTGAAAAACATAATTTCAAGAACTAAAGTGAGTTTAGTCGAGGGCTCACTAACTTATTTCCACACCACACTACAAGAATGAATGGTTTCCATCTCTTTTCAAGTTATACATGTTGTGCAACACACAATAAACCATTCACATATAATACAAGTAGATAACAAGTCTTGTTAACTACCATCAAGTTCGGACAAGTATTGCATGCATCCAACAACAAGCTCACCTCTTTATGGTCAACAATTCACTACTATAAAATCCATCCTTAAACCACTACATAGATCCACTCAAACCTATCCAAGTGGAAAGGAAACCATGACCTCAAAGTTTCCACTACCATTTCCATTAATCATCCACTACCTATAATGATTTGTGGGTTATTGGTGGAATTTGCCCATTGGTTATTCACTTGAGTGGAATGCGTGCCATATTTTTTGAGGTGGGCAATGTTCCCAAAAGCCAAAATGGAAGTGAGTAGTGCAAGACCCCTTTGTTGCCTAAGTGGATTTAGTCTTTTACACTATGTGTTTTTGTTCTAGGCAATTCCATGACACCTTGCTCTTATTCATATTAAGTTGTCAAGTCCTTATGTATGCAACCTTTTCGTGGGACAATGTTATAGCATGCACAACAAGTAATGACATTGTTGTGTCGCTTATGACATTGCCCAAGAGATGCATGTATATATAAAAACCATGAACATACACAACCATTCATATCATGACTTGCACCAAGAACAAATGAAATGTATTTTGGACTTGTATTTTGTTGGGTTGAAATTGGCAAGTTACTTGATCATCATGTCTAGCTACTCCTATTGGTTGGGATTGTAAGGGAAATTGGTGAACAAACCCATTTCATCAAATTGAGGGCCAAGTAGTTTTGTGTATTATTCATGGTTCTAAATGCCTAGTGTTCCAAAGAACGTAGTGTATTTGGGTTGAATAAGATGTTCTTCTTGAGCAATCCCAACATTTCAAAGATGAAAGTGTTAGATGTTCCATGAGTGTGACAACAATTCATAATGAGGAGTGTTGATGCAAGGATTGACAATGTTGACCCTTCAAACAATGGTACTCTTGAGGCCTCCTCAAAGGCCATATGCTCTTGGCTCCATCCCTCAAGCTCGTCCCCCAATTCTAGCATGCCCACTATGGCCTCCTCTTCATTGGCTCTTGCAACATCTACTTTCATGACATTATCTACATCCACCATGTCGTATGTGTTGTTAAAGCTTGGAAGAGATCCACTCATAGGTGAAGCTCCTCCAACATGGCCAATGCATTATTCATGACCAACTAGTACCATTGGTTCAAGCTCCTGTCCCACCACCTTCGGTTCATCCATTTGAGTGTTATGGGCTTGTTTAGCAACTTGGTCAGCAATAGCAAAAACATCCCTCACCAACCCTGCCATGTCCACCTTTGCAACCACTTGACATTGATTCATTATATTTTCAATGGGCATGAGTGGTGGTCCATTAAGGTGAACCATCCACTCATCATCCGATGAATCATGGGGATCACCTTGTCATGCATGTGGTAAGATGCACAAAGATGTTGATATCAAACCCCTTATTGTAATATGTGATGGTTGACCTTAACAATGTCCCATCAAGGGTTGAGTTAACTAAACAATACTTTAAATTTGTAATGTATGATGTACAAAAATATGTACATCATCTTTTTTTGTGTTTGTGGCACATGAATGTACTTCTATCTTGCCCCTATTACATGGCTATTGCCCCCAAGGTTGCAAGTGTTTCACAATTGTGGACCACTTCAAAGGGCAAACACCTAGGCAAATTTTGCATGGGCAATGGTATTTGTCTTACCTTGCAACATTTTCTCGAGCTTCATCACGTTTCCAAAGCCTGATGTCTTGAGCTTGTATACGCCTTGTGTCTCCCAATGGTAATCGCCTAGTTTTATGGGGCTCCACGTGCAATTTTGTACCATTCACTTGTTATTTTTCCAACATGCCCTTGCATCCTTGATCAAATTTTCCCACAAAACTTACCAAATATACATGATCCAATCTCCAAACATGCTTGTCAAATATGGTAGCATGTCCATTTGCATTATAATCACTCATAATGATAGTTGACCATATGGTCCAACCACACCCCTTGTTGTATTCTAATGGCCAAATTAAATCATATAAATATATCAAACATGCAAACAAGACAAAATTTACCTTGTAAAAGGCCAACTAGCCAATGTAAAGAGGCATTATGTTACTGCCTAATGTTGTTCAACTAGGTCATTTGTTTACTCAAACACTCCCATGAAAGCAATGTCATTCAACATGCTACATGGCTATTCCCATATAATTTCATCCTACATTGCATGATGCACATTTGGTTCCACATCCATGTATCCCTCCACCAATATCTGGGTGGAATGCAACTTGCAAGCATTCCACTAGACTTGACTTTCATTATAGTGGTTTGTGCCATGCTTGGTTGGAAGGTATTTTCATGGTTGTGGATTTTCAATGGCTTGGGTGGGCTTGGCTTGAATTGACTCCACTGGACACATATGGCAACTCAAAAGCAAAACACAAGTCATCAAGAAAACCCCTAGAATCTCTTAGATGTCACCTAGGTGCATGAAAACTTCATTCACCTTGATTCATTTATCATGATTACACTTTTTCCATTTGGACTTGTGCCAAACCCATTTTGTAGTAGTGCAATCCATCCATGTTATATATGATCTAACTTAACCAAAATGTGTATTTATTATTAAATCTCATACACTACTCCTTTGTCATCAATTATAATTGCAATGAACACATGCATTTTGGATGCCAATAAAATTAAAGGAGGTTTGATATATACCACAATCTCTTTCTCCACCTTGGATGAACATGTGAATATAGTTTGTACGTTGTTTTGTTCATTTGATTAGTTCTAGCCCACCTTTTTCCATAAGTTAGACATCCATGTATTAATATTTCATAAGTTCAAACTAGGTTCATTTCATACCCCCAACTTACACTTAATGATTGCAAGAGAATCTACCCACAATAATCTTGAGAATCTTGCTTATGTATTTATATCTATGAATGTGTTTTCTTTCCATACTCAACAAGCAATTTATACAAATGGATTTCATATATTCAAAATATGTTAATTGATCATTGGTGCAACCATGTTCAATGCATGGCATCACCATCACACTGCACTTGATTTGTGTTATAATTATCCAATGACCCACCAACACAAGAACACATACATGTAATTTAAGGTTCATTGATTGCTTCCAAGGAATTATTATGTTGATTAGTGTCACCAAGGCACTTCCACCCATCAAAGCCATTATCACCTATTAAAAATACCTCAATGCCCTTGAACAATTGCCCTTTCGAAACATACTTGCATCTTGACCTATTTTTGGTAAGGTTTATTAACTAAACTTCACCTATTTGATGACTATATGCTTCCCATGAACATTATTTATCACCCCTCAAATCATGACAACCTTCCAATAGGTTATACACTCCTTTTGCCTCCCCAAGTGCTAGATTAATAAACACAATTAATGTCTTGCACAATGCGAACAAGAAATTGAATCTAGTATCCTAGTGCAACATCCCTGATGTATCTTATGCTTAAGAGATTCTTGGGTTCCTTTCAAGTGTGGCCACATGTTCATAACCATGTGGTTTGACATGGTAAGCTCAACCATGGTCTGACATGGTCTAGTTCTTATGGTCCCTACACCCTCCACAAGTTGCATCTTCCATAAGTTAGTCATTTTTTAAATAATATTTCATAAGCCAAAGCCAGGTTCACATTGTGCCCCCAACTTTGCATAATGATGGTAAGCTAATCTACCCACAACAATCTCGTGCATCTTCCCAACATATTTGTATGATCATGAATATGTTTTCTTCCCATATTCAACTATCAATTTGTACTTGATGGACTTCATTTGCAACTTGCTAGTTGATCATTGGTGCAACCTTGTTCAATATTAAATGGTGTCACCACCATACCGTAGTTGATTTGTGTTATTAGTTACACAACGTCCCATTTTGAATAGTCACAACTATTGAGGGGGTAGGATGAGTACAAGTTTTGAATGAACAAGGCATTTGGATAGGGACTAATCATTGAACATTATTAGTTTGAATTTGGAATTGTTGTTTTTTTTTTTAGATCGTGGTCATGTGACTTTGGACTACCAAAGGGGAGAGTTCTAGATTGAAAAGGAGGCATTCTTAAACACAGTTTAGGGAAGAGGAAGAGGAGTTATAAGTATTTTTGTAATAGAAAATCACAAATTTTGTTTTGATATACCACATATTTATTTTTTTGTTTTGGATTTTATTTTAATAAAACATGGAATTATGTTATAATTCTAATGGAGTTTTCAGTAAAATAGAAAAGTACAGACTTTTGTAATGATTTATATGTTAAGATTGTTGTGTGAATCTATTGCAATATCAAAACATGATGAAATGAAGTGAAGTCTTGTCTTTGGAGTTTTTTACAATGTATTTTGAAGTGTAGATTTTGGTTATATGAAATAACCATGAATATGGTGTTTTAATGAATGGCAAAGTTAAATGTGTTGAAAATCAAGGCAAAAATAATGAATGTATGCATGTGAAATGCAAATCATTTGTTACAGTAATGTGGAATAATTCTATAAGAATTAAATTCATTTATACCATTTGGCAACCATCTTATAGGGGAATTTTTTTCTTGTTTTTATTATAATAATGAACATGTTTTTCTAAAAATTATGTTGTACTATAAATGAAAGGGTTCAAACAAGTGGTTTTATTTTTTTTCTATAATCTAAAAGGGTATGTTAGAAGTATTAGAGGTTTAAGTGGTTGATGTCATAAGGATTGTAGAGTGATCTATAGACTTTGAAGACAAAGGATTGTGAAACAAGATGAATCGGATGGTAATTTGGAGTTTAAAACAACAATTGGACTTAAAAGGCAAATTGTCAAGTTATTGAAAGATGAACAAAAGACAATTTTGAAAATGGAAAGGAGTATGCAAGGCTTATAGAAACCCCATATCGAAATCTGATGTTGGATAAATGGATTATAAAAACAAAGGAAAAAACTGCAGGGCACATGTTGTTTCTATCACAAGAAGTGGTATAGTGTGAAATATGGACTTGGGACTTTCATAGAAGGCACAACTATAGACGATGATCTCCATGGAAAGAGGTGTAGTCAATTATTCATCCAAATGAGTGGGTGTAATATATTTTTTAGTTGCAATCTATGGTTTAGAGTTGTAGAAATAAAGACGGAGTAGGTACTTCTACAATACCTAATCAACCATAAGAGATTTCAAGTCCAAAGTTAGTGACTAGCTGAAGAAGGGATGTTACAAGAAGTATACAACCTAGGTTTGTGTATCAGTCGGCATCTCTAGATTACTATGAACCAGTGGAAGACTAGGAGGTGGAAGAAAGCACCAATATCGATGTGTTTGAAAAGATTTAGGATAATTATTTATAATCATTGAATATGTTGAGGCACAAGTGAATGTGTTAGATGAAATATCACAATCATACTCACATCAAGGGGATCCAAAGCTGGATCAAACAAGGTACCCAACTGAAACACATGATCATGAATATGTGGATTCAAAAATAATTAGATTATTTTCAAAAGTATATGCATTTAATGAGGAAGAAGGACATGTAGTCATGGATTGTCCTTTGCCTTTCCACATCAAAACAAGTATTGTTAAACATGTGGAGTTATAGAATGTGGCAAGAACATTAATGGATCAATCACAGTAATAAAAATTAGGAATTTTTATAATTTAAAACAAATTGAAAGGCATGGAGTTGGGAAGCCAATTAGGACTACACCCAAATGTCATTTTTCTTGGGACTCCTAAGTCAGGAATCCCAAAATTCCTAAAAATGAAAATCCCGCCACTTTGGACACGCATAACTTCTTGTGCAAACCTTTAATTGAGGCAAGGTTTGAAACAAAGTTGTAGCCCTCATTTAAAAATTTTCAATGATATATGGCATGCCTCTTACATGCATGTAATTTAGGGCAATTCCCAACTATTAATGGTTGGGGGTCAAATTGACACTTTGACTCCCGGTCTTTTTTTTGGCCATAACTTTGTGTCATAAATACTCAAATGGATAATACAAGCCCATTTTAGACATCTATGTTTTAAGAGATTTTCAATGGTATAAGGAAGTCTTTAATCCAATGAATTTTTGCCCTTCAAATTATTTTCTAAAGATTAGGAAGTCCATTGGGACTCTAACTCTCAAAATGGGAATCCACTTGGGAGTGTGTGGGCTCATTCCTTCACACTCTCTTGCACTCTTGGGAATTTGAATGTGACTCCCAAGTTGCACTCCAAGATTGCACCTTTCCATTTTTTTGCTTTGGTCGCGAGCCCAAGGCTAGGTTCGTGATACTGACCTAGATGCTCATGTCAGAATGTTCAATTCTACGGTGAAGGCAAATACAAAAATTTCATAAGAGTGTATCATCAATGTGTTGAGCTATATGCTAAAGGATATGACATTGGTTTGGTGCCATAATTACATGTTAGAATTTCCTAATTTTAAAATTTTGAAGCTTACATAGGCATTTTGCAAACGTCATCAAAAATTTTAGAATGACGAGCAAATATACATGGAGTTGAAAAATATGAAGCATGAGGAAATTGAAAGGGTGGAAGTTTACTCTAAGCGGATTTAGAAGCTGGCTCATGGTTTACAACTACTAGCCATGGACAATTTTTTTATTACTATGTTTAGAGCTGACGCGCTCCCAAGTCACGGGGTGAAACCCACTTGAGGGTCTCACAAAGTCAAGTTGCGGAAGTTGAAACTTGGAGGCACGCTCCCGGCTTCCAACTCTAAAAAGGGGTAGAGGGTCGAATTGGGAGCCCAGGGATTAGACTAGGAAGAAGGTTTAGTAGATCAAACATGAATATGCATCAAAACAAACCACCCATGTGGTTAGTTCACATTCCGGGACACCCTTGGGTGTTGGGACAAGTCACGGGCACTTTGGACCACGAGACACACCATGGCCCGGACTCGGGAGTAAGCCACCACCTTACTCCCTATAGTATTCTCTGTAGCTAGCCACCGAGGCTACATCCAAATGGCACATTTTGTTGGGACTCCCGAAATGGAGTCCCGAAATTGTCCCGGCTGGATTCCTGGAACTTTGAACGGCCATAACTCCCGATTGTGGAGTCCGATCGCAACGAGGTCTTAACCAAAGTTGTAGTCCTCATCGAGATCTTTCCAACGCCATGTCGCACTTTCAATTCTGACATCGGGAAGAGGTCGATTCCCGAGTTGTAGTGGTCGGGAGTCAAATTGCCAATTTGACTCCCAGCCCTTCTTTTGCCCATAACTTGGGCTGCAGATGTCCGAATGGCCAATGCGAGGCCATTTTCGATATCTACGTTTTAAGAGCTTTCCAATGACACCAAGAACACCTCAATGAGAGGTGTTTTGGGCCTTGCTGTCCAGCTCTGAACATTTGGGAGTCCCGGAGGACTCCAAACCTCCAACTTTTCCAAGTGTTGGGCTTCAACCCCACACTTGGCCAAAGTGGGGTTGCGACAAGAGCGAATTTGCAATCATACCTCAGAATTGTGACTTCGGGGATGAAGTGGTCAACACATCAACAACATAAGGAAGCAAGGATATTGTGTGAAGAAGGGATGACTATTGTTGAAGCAAAGAGTGCATTATCAGTACCACAAAGTACAAAATAGGTAGCATCACTAAAACAAAAGTAATACAGGGAAAACTAACAAGTTTTGCACAAATTATGGAATGATTAATCATAATGTGGAGACATGTAAAAAGAAGAAGGAACAGACTACAGTAGTAATTACAAAAGCAACCCAACCCAGTCAAAAACCTCAAAAGACATCTTTGTATGCATGTCACATATGTGGTTTGAATGGACATAAAATGACAAACTATCCAAAGTTTACTGAGATGCAAAAGATGTTTCATGGGAAATCTCTAACAATAGGAGAGGTTCATAACATAGGTTCATAAGGGTTTGTTTCATGGGAAATCTCTAACAATAATAAAGGTTCATAATAAAAGTTCATAACATAGGTTCAAAGGGTTTATAATTTGAACTTGGGACAATTGTTTAAAATAACTCTTGAATTAAAGAAATATTTGTGGCAAAAGCTAAAACTAGAAAAAACTTGGAATTTAAGTAGAGCAACCACAAATAAACAAGTTATTTCTTCAATACCATAGGTAGGAACAACTACTATAACAATAGATAATCATGTGGCAATTATCCAAATACAAATTGGGAAGAATACAATAGAGGATGTGTTGTTGGATGGAGGTTTTGGAATTAATATCATTACAAAATAATTGAGATTAAAGTTGGAGCTTCCAAAGTTTAAACCTACACCAAATAATCTAAGGATGGCAAATCAAACAACCATAAAACCAGTGGGCTTGATTAGAAATCTAAAGATATATGTTCATGGCATTCCTTACATAACTACAATTATTATGCTTTAGAATAGTGTAGTAGATTATAGTTATTCCATGATGTTGGGGGGACCGTGGTTGAAGGATGTTAAATGGCACATGGTTGGGGGAACAACATTATTACCATACAAGGGAATGGGACAATCAGAACAATTATAATCACCAAACATTTGGGAAGTGAAGTAAGAAAACCAAAAATGTTATTGTGCTATGATTATTAGAATGGTATCATAGATGAAGAAAAAGATATCATCTTTGCTACAAAGCCAAAATTGTTCTCGATAGGAACAATTAGTTTACCTAAAACAATTCAATTTGTGAAAACCATAGATGTGGAGATCATGGATATAGATGTGAAAACTAATATTTCAAAGTAGGAATTTAGAATATAAAGCACATAGAAGAACATCACAAACTTGCCCCCTCTTTGTATGAGAACTTTTACAACACCTTAACAATATGTTCAACATTCAATGTTGATACAATCATTGATATGATGCTAAGGTGACATTGTAACATGTCTTGAAATGGCATTGATATAGTATTAAAACATTTGACATCTTATCAATATTAAATCAATGAAAAAAATATGACCAACATTGGCACAACATACATTAATAAATCATCAAATTGATGATTATATGTTGAAGATTCAATGCTAATATGGTCATTGATACAATATGTTGATGGCATTATAACAATATGTATTGAGTTAGCATTGGGATTGTTTTGACATAATTTACATTTTTTCAACACACGTTCAATGAATAAGGTCTTATCAATGCTGAGACAACACAAATTGATCTTCAATACATACTTCATACTAAAGTAAAAGCTTATTGAGAAAAGTATGTATTTTACCCAAGTATTGTCCTCCCAATTAAAATAGGCCACAATTTTAATTTAATTTAATATAGCAAGACCCACGTGTGGTAAAAAGAACAACATTGCACAATTTCCACATGTGAAAAGGGCATCTGTTGAGATGTCATCACCTGGTTTGCTCTTTAGAGTGTGGGATATGGCGGGATTTTGGGACGTGATAGATTTCAGGATATGGTTTGGGACCTGCCTAGATATGGCATATTCTGCAATGTTGGAGATTTGAGGACGTGATTTGGGGACCTGGATACTGAGACAAAGCGGGTGGCTGAACCCCGTGGGGTGTATTTTCTCTCTCTCTCTCTTTCATTCCTTCGTTCCTTTCCTTCCATCGTTGTTGTTGTGGGGTTGCCCTTGTTGTATCGCTGCACTATGGACAATAGGAATGCAACGCACAGGCGCCTAAGTACCACTCTGAGGCATGTGAAGAAGTTAGTTATTGCCATGGATGTCAAGCTTTGGCAACAACCGGCGTTCGGCAAGCGCGAAGAAGCCGCCGCCCAGGAGAATCCGGAGGATTTGAAATTCCCGGTGTCTCCGTCCAAGGAATTCGTATCCATAGCCCTGGTGTCTTCAAGAAAGCAGGCAAGTACTGCAAATTTTTGAATCTCTCTCAATCTCTGTGTGTTTTTCTGTATGTGGTTTCTTTTTTGTATTTTTTCGCTTCTACGCGTGCAGATATTTCTTATCTGTTCTTTAATCTTCCCCGTCTGAAGGCGTAGTATGGAAGTTCTACTGGATTTTTGCCCGTTTCTTGTAAAATGGATGCACTGTGCTGCTGTCGTTCGCTGAATTCAGATAATAAGAAGGCTATTTTTTTGCTTCTGGATATTCAAAAAGATTCAGTAGTAGAACTGCGAAAGGATGTGTCAATTTCGAGCAAGTGATTCGGAACTTTGTTGTAGCTTTCTAATAAGTTTGTAGGCAAGCTATATCTTTCGTGCAAGAAGCGATGGCAAAGCGTTGACGTGGGACGTCAAAAAGTTGTTCGTAATTGTGCAATTACGCGCATTCTTTTAATATACGTGCGTACATGCGTGACTCTCTTGTTTGCAGACGCGTTTCATTGCACCAATCCTGTACCGAAATCGCAGATTCTAGAATTGAGATGAGCAAAGCAACTAGTTGCATCTGTAGGTTCTCAACTTCCTTGTGTCACTTGAGAAAAAACGCTCTGTAATCTGGTAGTCTCTCAGGAGGCTACTGCCAATGTTGTTTTGTAGGAGCATGGCTTAGGCACAAATGTATCTCTGAAGCATCCTGATCGACCTATGTCATCCTTTGCTGCAAAACTGAAATTCGAGGATGCAATTGGTGGTATGATTTTTATTATTCTCTATTTATCTTGAATAGCAGTTGCTTCCTTTTTTTTATGTCATAAACAGATGGTGCTCAAAGCTAGTGGGTTTATTGAGAGCCTAGGGGTTTATCCTCTGCTAAACTTATGATGTGAACTTATGGTGTCTTCACTTATGAAATGTAAGTTGCCCTCACTTTTTAGGTGGTAACATTACGTCTTTTAAGGTGTTGTCAGAATATGTTACAAGAATTTTGACAGGTCATTATGAAGAGGCTGACTTATTCCCTCATTATTACTATGTTGTTACAACATTACATCCCCTACGTTCAACAATGCACATGCAATGCAAATATGATGTTGAAAAAAATGAGTACAACATAAATTCAAAATATAGACAACATGAATATAATATAAAATCAATACAATAATAGAGTTTGTAACCATATTGTAACAACATTGTATCATTTACAATTAAAAGTGCATATCCAATACAATCACAATACTAATGCAATATCATTACAATATTGACATAATGTGAATACAACATGTCAAATAACAAAAATACAATGCAAATACGGTGCTACATCATTTATCATTTAAACAATACCAAAATTAAGTCAATACAATCTAAATTGTTTCAATGCCTATTTTACACGAACAAAGCATTAAACCTTGGACATCTTGTAAAAGTATTGTGAAAATATTTAAATAGCATTAATACAAAGGGGTCCCCACTTTGTGATGCATGTCTTGGCCTCCAAGGCACTTGTGAATGGTGTTGAACGTGTACTATGATGGAATGCACCTAGGAGGGCCCATTCCACCTAGAACAATAGTGGGTTTACAACTATGATTTTGCCATTATAAAGATAGAGCATGGATGTAAGTTTTGAAAGCTTTCAAGAGTAATAGATGAAGTTTGTCCAAATCATAGATTGGAATGAATAAAAGTATAATGTCAATACAAAATCACATTAAATAATAACCATAATTCATCATACACCAAACGGATTCACAATGTGCAATTACTTATATGTAGAAAGATGGTTTCAGAAAATACCTTTTTATTATGCCCACCTCATAATAATTATTCTTACCCAAAGTAAAAAAAATCTTCTAGATATACCTCCCATGGTTTTTCTTTTTCAATTTTTGTGAAGTACATGGACTAGCAATCACCCACAAGAAAAACAAGCCAAATTTGGCTACAGGTCAGCAAGCAAAGTAAAAAATAATTTGAATCCCACCTTCAAATAACACAGGGACCATGACAAGTGGCTTGGGGGCCGAGACAGGGTGCCCTAGGGCCATGACAAAAATAGACCCTTGTTGCCTAGGCCTAAGAATGGGTGCCTTGAAGCCCCCTGAGCTTGCTTGGGGCCTAGAACAGGCGACTTGCCTATGAAAAAATGATTTTAGACCTTTTGATAGGTACAACATTTTTCAATGTCCAAATATCAATATCATAAATGTGGTGAAAGAAGGTGACATATATGAGGACTAAAAGGCCCCCTACGTATAGGGATCAAAATCAAATGTCATATGTAAGGATCTGACAAATTATGATTTGTGCGAGCATTCACAATCGTTGGCCCACCAAAAAAAGGTAGATTAATAATAAGGTCTTGAGTAGCCTGAAGGTCATCATCTTATGGTGGCCCAACTTGTGACTCTTTAATAATTTCTCAGCAGGATGCACTATGTTAGTTTGATTAATATGATTGATGAGGCTTTTTCCCTCGCATGGATATATGCATCCCCAGTTAAGGGTATTTCTCTACATGTTGTCGCCTACCACTTGTGCACTGCAAATTGCATTATATATTCCCCACACTTACTACTACCAGTATATGAGTTTCCCAGCTACATTGCAACACAAAAAAACCGAGTTGATCATAAATTCATCTATCGACATCAAATTTGATTGGTTCTCTTTAATTATTTTCTCACTTCACGACAAATCCCAATTGCTTATGTTATTTTGTTACTTTTGCAATAGACCCACCCAATTTTTTCTTATTTTCTTAATTAAAAAAATAGATCCAGTTTACTTGCTCACTCCTTGGTTTACTTACTCATTGTTGGATCTGATTGCCTCATACCTACCGGATGACCAGAGGGGTCCAGACTCCAAATACTTTTCCCTCTAGCAATTCAATCTGTTTGTTATAACACATCATTTTTTTCTAAAAAATTCTTCTTGTGAAGTTTTATTTTTTCAGATTTTTTTAATTTACAAAGGGACTTTTTAACTCTTAGAGTATTAATCATTGTCAGGAATCTCCACACAAATCTAATTCACTAATGTTAGTACCATAACAACTACCACAGTCTGGCATATTAATTATTCGTCAAACGATGTGCAGGAAAAGAGGGAAAAAAAAGGAGAAAACAATGGGAAAAGCTTCTCCAACTTCCCTTTCCTTTTGCAACTAAGAAATGGTCATAATGATTTCTTTAAATTACCACTTCCAAGGCTCTTAAGGTTTTGGTCTACAAATTAACATGTTTCCAATTTTCTAAGTTTTTTTTAAAAAAAATTATACTGCAAATATCATAATCTCTCAAATCACCATCCAAGAAGAGGTTTTTTCATTTGTAATTGTAGTTTATCACAAGGAATTATTATGATAACTACAAGCCTTTGACCAAGGAAAAAAAACTTTATAGTGGTTAGCTCAGTGCTTTTCTTTACCGCCCACCTACTAAAAACCCAAAAGTGGGTAGTCAAGTTAGCCCTTACCTATGTGTAAACAATCAATTCACCTAGCAGTTACCTATTTTCCTGCCTTTTACCTATACGAGACCTACTTATTACAGAAATGGTTACCAAGGTGAAACCAAAGTTGAGGTATATTAACCCAGTTGAGGTTCGTCCACAACTGAGTCATAATGGGCATCCAGTGGATGGTGCGGTGATGGGTGCTGGTTCACTGTGGCCAGGTGAATAGAAGGTGTTAATATACACAAGGTACCTTCCAAGTTCTATTTTTGGGGGGGGGGCAAGCCAATTTGATTGGCCCATTGCTCCCAAAAAATGAAGCTATGGAGGCTCCTCAAAATAGAAGGTTGATGTATATGGGTCCTCCCCTTCGGCCCTCCTATATAGGTGAAAGGAGAATAATATTTGCCAAAGTATATGGGATGAAAGTGAGGTG
>Ga0209611_10008099_pt1 | contig 16586 bp, 12 predicted proteins | sample S1TSphgellanicum_3_FD_187693 | JGI IMG/M metagenome (GOLD analysis project Ga0209611, IMG submission 187693) | Host-associated microbial communities from peat moss isolated from Minnesota, USA - S1T2_Fc - Sphagnum magellanicum MG (SPAdes) (version 2) | ecosystem: Host-associated > Plants > Peat...
TGTTGGCCTTGCCTACTACCAAGGCAAGGATATTGTGTTTAGATTCATTATAGAGTATAGTAGCTTAAGGGATTTTGGCCCCTAGGTAATAATAATAGGTCTATTTTTATATGAGGATTTTTGAAAGATGATATTTTGGCTTGTGTTGAAACTTGAGATTAGTTATAGAGTTATAACATCTTGAAGGATTTTGGTTTCTTTTAGAGGATTTTGTGACGATTATATTTTTGCATGGTGAAATACGTGAGTTTCCATAATTCTTCATTTGCCTTGAGATCCTTTTTATTGTAAATGGCAAGACCACAGTGTGACACACCCCTTGTTTAAGTCATGTTTTGTGAATAGTCTAAGCATTTGTGACAATGTCTTCTTTTTCATTTGCCCGAGGTCTCCTCGATGGCTATGCATGTTGCCTCAAGTGAAGGTAGTGTTGGCAGGGTTTACTAGTGTTGGCAACTATTGTACAGTTTTGTTATGTATAGGTGGCAACTTGAAGTAGGTGTTACAAAGAAATGGCATCCAAGAAAAAATTAAGATTGCATATATAGTGTGGCAAATTGGTTACATGGTGTTTTTACACATACAAAATTTGGCAATCTTTTCAACAAAATTGTATGTGCATTGTTGAACATTTGAAACATTGTTACAAAATGTGGCAACAATATTTTTTTGCACTCCACTTTCTATGCTAAAAAATGGAAGGCATGTGAGGGATTGAAACCTAATTCTTTTAGATTAAAAAAATCAATTTTTTGCTACGCCCTTTCAACCCAGGTCCAATATGCACAAATAACACCCATTAAAGCCATTCCTACATTAGTTCAAGCATGCAATCAAGAAACCAATCAACAAGCAAGGTGCATATATCAACTTGAAACAAAAAACCACCAAACATACAAATTTTGGAAAAACCAATCAACTTTAGCAAGGTGCATATCAACGTTGATATGCACCTTGTTCAAGTAAGCATTTGTATACATCCAAATCATATGAAGAAACAAAGCAAAGGAGTTGGGTCAAAATGTAGTTGTAAACTACAAATCAAAACTTCACTTCATTGCTTGCCTAATTGCTTGCATACAAGTTCCAACTTGAGCTAAAAAAAATTTGAAAAAAATTCAAGTATACAACATTAAAACTCCATAAAATATTAAACATCCACTACATACCTTTACTTCCTATCCTACTAATCTTCAATGATTGCATGTTCATATGGAAAAGTATTCATGGAATAATGATCTTGAGCAAACATCTTGACAACCAAATCAAGATGAATTGTCCATCGATTTTTGAACTTAGATTTCATAAAAGATAAAGTTGAGAACACCATTTATCTTTCACATTCCCTAATACCATCACTACATAAATCTCCACTAACTTGAAATACTTTGACAATTATTATTTTAGCACAACACTAGAGGATAGATTAAACCACATCTTGGTCAGGGGATTGATAATCAAAGGAGGTTCCAAAACCTACTTGTAGTTTGCTTACATAGTGACTTTGAAAAGTGAAGCTCCCATGTCAAGCTTGTGCTCATTTAGTAGAGCAAGTACTTTCAAGCCTTCATCATCAAATTCCTTTTCAAAACAAAACTATGCCTTTAGCAAAGTTAGATGGACAAGGAATTTAGTATTTGCATAAAAGTATTGGGCATATATAATCCTAATGACATTCATGAACTCTTAGCTAGGAAATCTCCTACCAAACTCTTCAATGAAGTTGATAATTGCAATTGAACATTGTTCATTTTCTTTCTCTACAACAACATACAAATCATCACAAGTTCACATAGAAAAGGCCCCCTATAGAGAGCCACTTATAATTGATCCAACATACAAATCATCATGAGTTCACATAGCAAAAACCCCTTATAGAAGCTCTTGCAATGGATCTAATATTGTTAATCTTATAAATAAAAATATTACATATTGAATGTTTGTGGTTGCATCAATTGACCAAGATGTTAATAGCCTATCATTGTTGCAATCCAACAAATTTGTAAAACCCTTGAATTATTTAACATTTTTCTTCATCTTTAGATCATGGTAAAATGTGTATAGATTTACACAACACATTTTTACTGCTCCCACAAAGCCACACACAAATGTGTCACGACTTTGAACAAATTTAATGAATTCATGCATTACATTCAACAGTAACATGATGCAAGTGAAGCTTGTGACAATTTCAACATCATATAAGAACTCAAGAGTGTTTCTTATAACTTCAATGGTATGAAGCTCATCATTCACTCTAACAATGGCAAGGACCCTCTTCATAAGGAACAACATAAAAATCCACCTAGTCTTTACATTGCGGAGCAATTTGTTCCCTATTTCCTCCGACAATTGTGCGAGCTTGCATTGTTCAAAGTGCCTCTTGGGTGAAGGAGAAAAATAGGTGTATATGGTGTGCAAGAGACCTTCAATTTTTTACACTAGGGGTTGTTTAGAAAATGTTTGAATATATAGCTAGGTTTATTTGATGTGCAGCACAATGGATAACAAGTATGAAATGGTATGCTCTTTGCAAATCAAGCTTGATTACACATATGGCATTAGAGTTGTTGTCAATAATTAGCTTGGAGAAACAACTTCAAAAATATATATATTCAAAGGTGGACATTCCTCCTTCATGGCAAATTGTAGCTATTAAGTTAACCTTTCAACATGACCCACCATTGATCAAACATTAGTCGCATTCTGAATGGTCTTGGTGTGCAATAAACAAGGTGTTTTTCAACTCAAGTAGATTACTCATGGGCAAGAATTTTTCCCTCAAAAAGTTTTATTAGACTTTGGTGCCCAACCAATGATGTTGGGCCAATTGGCATTCATGGGTCTTGGCATGATGGATGAGGACCTTGCCATATCAAATTCATACCCAGCCATATCAAATTCAAACATTGATGGGTACATTTGAGAAAGTTAGTGGGTTTACCAATATTGACATTTTGATGCAATTGAACTTAAACCATTCAACAAACTAGTCATCCATTCAAGTTTGAGCTATGGTAACAAATGCTACATCATATGATGTTTTGGTTGGGGGCATTGTGTTGTATCTTATAGGATTTGTATTGGACTTTTTGGAGAAATTTTTTTCTTATAAACTTAGGTCGCAATTAGGAGATGGGCATTAATCAATACTGCTTGTTTAATATTTTACATGAGGTGTTGGATCAAATGGTGTTACCATGTTGGCTAGATTTGTTAACACACTATTTGGGGTTAGGATTATCAAAGGGAAACTTGGATGCAAATGATGTCCCAACTGCATTTGAGGACATGACAAAAGACCATCCATCCCATGTTGCCTTGCCCACATGTGACCTACCATTAGCGTGGGGAATTTTGGATCAATTGGAGAAGGTGATAGATTGGTGTGTTCTACAAACATAACAAAGTTTACCACCAACACCCATAGTAGAGATGGCATTGTTGTCATTAGATGGCCCACCATGATATATTCCACCTATTTTATGAATCACACCTATTTTATGGCAACCTCTTGAAAAGAGGATATGTTTATTGGAGTTGTTTGGAAGCATAAAAATTGGTTTGGCTACGGTGCTTTAAGCAAGTGTACATGTTTACAAATACCTATATATGGACCCCAACATCATAACCCAAAAGGTTTCCATGGACCATGTGGGGATGTTGTTGGACCAATATCTAGAATTATTACCATACATAGTTGTGTGTGAACATTTGGGGGCCTCACTTTAAAACATTACATTGTTGGGGGCACAAGATTTGGATGATGTTGGCCCAATGGATATGGTGATATTTGAATCACCATGTTAAGGCCATTTTCCATTAGGTATACGTGGTGGTTTGTTTGACCCATGATTGAAACTTTTTTGGGAGCTATCACATTCAATAGCAACCATTCATCTACCTTTTGGAGAATGTTCCTCCATTAAGTGGAGTCAACAACCAAAGTAAACCTCAAGTGCACAAAGAAAAAATGATTATCAATTTATTGATTTCATACAAATACAAGTATTAAAAACTATGTTGCCATCCATATAGGAATTTGGAACTCACACCCACAAGTTTTGGTGGCATGGCAACAAGTTCATGTTTGGTTGGGCAAACTAATTTTGGTGGATGTTACATCAATGGGATTTCATGTGCATTGGTTACATTGGTTATGGATTGATTTTGCACCATTTGATTTGTTGCAATGAACATATGATTTAGTGCCATGACCTAAGCGTTTCATTTTGGATGCCATTTTGGATTTGAAGTGCATGTCACAAGTGGTGCGGCATGATGATCATTCATCTCTTGCCATTGTCAACAAGTTGGGCCAACCACATGCAACCTTGCCCACGATCATGAACTTTCTAGGCTTGCATGATTTTGTGATGATGATTTTGACATGATTTTGGATTCAAGATATTATTGTTGGGTGGAACCCAATGTTGATGAATGTGCGATGGGGTTCCATAGCCACATTACCCAAGTTTTTGGCTTATTAGAAGTCTTATAACGTCAAATCTTTGGTCAAGTCATGGACTTGAATTTTTTCACATGGGTTATATAACTTAAGACTAACCAAGCAATGTTGATGGTTGAATTCGCACCCACCCACCCACCCTATATTCTTCATCTGTATCACCTAATGCATTTCATCTTTGGACAAACACATTCATGTAAGGGGGCATGTTGTATGATATTCAAGTTAAAGTTGATGATTTTAAATGGGCCTAATATCCATGGCAACATTAGGATTTTACATCAAGCCAAAAGGTGATGGATGCCATTAGGGTTCAATATTTGGAATGGGGGGAATATCAATTGGATGCATTTTTGGCATTTAAGATTTTTAAATTTTTGGAAGAAATTAATGGGATATCAAATGCACATGGAATGGGGGCCTTATCTAGCTCAATGCTCCTATATCAACATTGTAGCAATTATAGGTTGTAGCTTCCACTTGAAGCATTAAAGATGAATCACCATCCAAGCCCAAGGCACCCATAATTGCAAACACATGGGAACAAAAGTTGGTCCCACAACAACAAGACATGAGGCATGAAAAATGTGACAATTGTTGTAAAACTATGTTCGTTATTTTGCTTTAGCTTCAAGGAATTGGGAAAATTCAAGGGGTAAGAAGTATGCATCATCTTGGATGATGATACCCTTATTTGTCAAGAACCACATAGGTTGAGTGACATGGAACAAGCATTGGTGAAAGCTCAGACATAAAAACTTTTGGAGATAGGGTTGGTGGAGCTTTCCAAAAAGGAGTATGCATAAACCACAATTATGCCTACCAAGAAAGACATTTTTGGCAATTGGACTAAATATCAGATGTGTGGAGATTATATAGACTTGTCAACAAATGAACATGACTTAACAAATATACCATTCCGTGCCATAAGAGATTTTTTATTCTATTAGCCAAGCTAAAGTGTTTAACATTTTAATGTGTTTGAATCATGGTCTAGAATCTAGGTTTGGGCGAATGTTTTGCCTAAAAGGTTTTAGATGATGTTTTTTGCAACTATAGATAGTGAATGGGAACGTTTGTAGATTGGTTTGAAGATTTCATAACAATGGTCTAGGTCATTTTTTAATTGGTTTTTTGGTTCATTGTGTTGTGGGGTGTGCTAGGAATTGGGATCATGGGGCAAAGGTGATTAAAGGTTTAATTGAAGAATTAAATGTTCAATTTTTGAGCAATCAATCATGGATGCCATGGGAATTATTTATCCCCAATAATGGTTGCAAATAGATGTAAAATTGACCTTTCTTTAGCATCTGGAGGTGTTTGAAACACTTTATTGCATCCCACAACCATGTGGACAATCAAAAGAAGGAAATTATGTTCTTATGGTTCTTTCCATTCCATCAAGGTGGGAACTAGATGCTCATCAGGGCTTAAGCTATTGCTAAAATAGTGGCTCTTGCATTTGACAAGGTTAACCTAGTCATTATTAATCCCTTCATTCATATGTGGTGAATTATCAATGTATCATAACTATTCAAGTGTCATTCTTTTTTAGAGTATTTGAAGTTGGCAAATATTCTCATGGTTCATATGCTTGGCTTTGTTGAAGATGAAAGTTGTTTTAATTATGTTTATTGAGAACCAAAGTTTGCAATCAACTATGTTGTGTGCTCCTATGTTGGTGCCTATAAACATTGTTGTCACCATATTCCCAACATATAACATAAAAATACCTTGAATGGTACACCGCATCCAAACCACAAGATTGATTCACTTGTAACAATGCAAGAATCCAAGCCCAAAATAGAGAAAACCAAAACACTTGCATAACAAAGAAAATTGCAAAACAAAAATTATGCTCTGGAATTTCAAATCACCAAAAGTGATTTGAGGCCACACAAAATGGAATTATATCCCATAAAAAAATCCCAAACCATATTCACACATGAACCGGTTTCAGATTAATTAATTAGTTTAACTAACCCAATTTATCCTTAATTAATTAAGACCTAACTAAACAACTAAACTAACACACTTGATAGTTGTTGTGCGTTCCTATGTTGGTGCTTATAACTTTCATTGTGACCACATTCACAACACATAACATAAAAATACCTTGAATGGTACACCAAATCCAAACCGCCCCACCTATTTAAGGCCACGGTCCCTTTAAACCTGATACCATGATAGAATTATATGTTGGAAATCCACCATGGATGAACATTTTGGTTCCAAGGGAAAAGGACCACTAAACCAGGTGTAAATGTGAACCTCGTCGTTAATTATTTAGGTGTAATCTTTCAAATCCCCAGCCAAATGTGAATTACCATGGAAGAAGACCTTATATTAATTCTACTATGTGACCCTAGGAACCTAGGTCTATTAGGTGCACCGAGGGAAAAACCATTTGCCAACTAGCACTTCTTCCATTGGTGGCATGAGACATCCCATATGCTAACCCCAAGAACACTTATAACAGATCAACATAGTGGCATCTCTTGAAGCTTGCCCACACAACATACATTGTAGGCTAGTAGGAACCATGGTTAAAGATCGGTCCATTTGGCCATCCACATTGAGAAAATGACATGGTGCACAATTGCGCACATGGTCCTTCCATGTTTAACCATCTCAGCCTTCCAACAACAACATTCCAAAAGGTAAAACCTTCCACACACGTAAAATAACATGTTTTATAGTCACATCCAAAGTAGTCAGTGTTGTTTGTTGTAAGTAAACATAATCTCCTTGCTCAAACCTTTGAATCTTAGGTTGATAACCACCTCCACATATAGTGACATAATGCAATGTATCCTGGTGTTGGGCAATTGCCAAATTTTCCATAACCATGGGCATAACATGTCAAAACAAGGTGGCTCATTGCTCACATGCCTGAATCCATACATTAAGATCATCAAAGTTGATTATTGCCATCACATCTCATTGAATTAAGGTTGGTAATTTAGGTTCATGGCTAAACAATAAGAAGTATGGTGAAAAAGATGAAAAAGAAGCTTGCCCACTTAACTTATACCCCATAGTTAACCATGGTAGTTGTAAGTCCCAATTTTGAGTATGGCCCTTGTGGAGGCCATACTTCTGCAAACCCTGTTTCATTGTTTGCACCATCTACTCAACTAACTTGTTTGCCTTAGGATGGTTTTGTGAAGTCGTGCGATGATGAATTAATGCTTTCTCACACAACTTTTGGAATTCCCCACGGAATTTTGTATTTAAGTCAATGAAAACTTTGGCTAAAGCCCCAAACCTACTAAATACCTTATCTAAAAATGCATATGATGCCCTTTCATTACTACAATTTGATAATGGAACCAACTCCAACCACTTGGAGAAATGTTTAATCATAACCAAAACATATCGGTTATGTTGAGGTGTCAAATTCAATGGGCTGGCAAAATCCAAACTCCATTGGTACCCAAGCCCCATAATTGGTAAGGGTTGTAGGTGAGGTGTAAGTGCATTGACAAATGCTTGAACTTAGTCACACACCATACACCTAGAAACAAATCACTGAACTTGCAATTGCATCCCTCACCACCAATATTATGTCTGGAACAAATTGTATGTCTATCAAACCCCAAAATGACCCAACTCTTTTGTGAACATACTTCACAAGGCTTTCATGTTGTTTTGGGCAAGGCACAACTTTCAATTCTCCATCTACCCACATCCGTAGAAGGGAATTACCTTCCCATTTGAATCGTTTGGCCCTATGCACAACACGGTCCCTTTCCTTAGGTGTTAATCCAATTGAAACTTCACCTACTTGTAAATATGTAATAACAGGTGCATCATCATAAATATTTAAGGCACCATTACCCTCCTACTCTATGTCCACGTCACGAGGAATCCCCATCATCCACACTAATTTAAGGGTCATCCCCAAAACACCCCAATAAGGTACAAAGGTATGCATAGGCATGCCATCTTGGTACCACTTCCAAATCCACATCCCCATGCCAATGAGCCCTAGTGGTATCCTCCTAGTTGGAATGTGGGTTCCAAGTCAACCTATTGGCATCTCAATTAACCCTACCAGGCTTGTGAATTATATCAAAGTCATTCTTGTAGGATAAACGCCCACCTAACCAACTTTCCTATGAGTTGATCTAATTCCATCAAGAATTTCAAAGGCCGGTGATTAATAATCAAAATGAATGGACTACCATAAAGATAGCATCAAAATGATGAAACAACCCAAACAATTATAAAGCACTCCCCCTCATATGAGTTGTACTTGGCTTTTGTCTTGTTGTCAAACCGACTGGTGTATGCCACCACAAACTCAACCATCATCATCAAGTTGGGTAAGCATAATTCCTAACCTTACAATGTTCCAATCAATGTGTAATTGGAACGGTTGTCCTCAAATGGGTTGCTTCAAAATAAAAGTTGATGAAAACCTAGCCCTTTAATTTTTGAAAGGCCTATTCTTGTGCTTCATCCCAGATGAACTATTGGTCAATCTATGTTAGCTAGGTTAAAGGTTTGGCTATATTACTAAAGCCTTTCACAAACCTTCAAAAGTAATTACACAAGCTTAGAAAAGTTCATAACCGACTAACATTTATCGGTTGGGGAACTTATGAAATGGCTTCACCCTTGGCCTTTTGAATCCCCAATCCACTTGAATAAATCATGTGACCCAAGTATTCCACTCGAATATGAAAAAATCAACACTTGCCTAGATGAAGCTTAAGGTTATGTTCCTTAAGTCTTCCAAACACCACCCACAAATGTTGCATATGATCTCCTAGGGTCAAGCTACAAAAAATGATGTCATCAATGTAACATTTGGCAAAGCCAAAACTTGCCAAAACTCAATCCATGAGCCTTTGAAATTCTACAAGGGCATTTTTCAAACCAAATGGCAAAAACTTCCATTGGTATAAACAATCCTTCCCATGGGGCTCAATTCCCCAAAATGTTTTTTTAACTTTATCACCCTCCTTCAATGGCAATTGATGGTACCTAGACCTCAAGTCCAAGGTATTAAAAACCTTGGCTTGACTAAAGGCATTAAAGACCTCCTCTAGTAGGGGCATGGCATATTTGTTTGAATGGGTCCATTTATCACTAGATGGTAATCCCCACACATGTAATGTTCAATCCAATTGCCAAAAATGTCTTTCTTGGCTAACATCACTATTGTTGAAGCATATTCACCCCTAAACAGTTCCACCAAATTAACATCCAATAATTTTGTTGTTCAAGTTTGAACCAAGGTTCCTTCCACCTCACTAAACCTATAAGGTCACTTGAAAATTGGATTATCAACCTCCAATATGATTCGGACCTCTTGTTCCTTTAACTAACTTAATTCCTTCAAATTGAAGGCAAAACATCTAATGAAATCATATTATCTATCGTGCTTCATGCACCTCACCTCATGTAATTGTTGGGCCAATTCCTAGGTCTCATGTTTCTGCAATCACTTGTACCTTGGGTTGTGATGATGGAACATTCCCAACATTCGAGGTTCAGGGCCTATTTGTGATTGTTATGCAAAATGTGGAAAGGTGGCATCATGTCATGTCGCCCCCACATCACCAATTTTTTGTTCAACACCCATAAATGTCCCTTGGCATCCATGATCCCATAATTGCCAAGGATGTACTTGTCCTATTGTAACATCACCCCCTTTGCACCGCTATAATTAATTTAGCAAAAGGTGCAACAAGCGGAAGATGGGGTGGAGTGGGTGGGTGTGATTGGCCAAAATGTAAATGTTTTGCTAAAACCAAATTGAAAATCCATGTGAGGTAGTTGAAATCCATAACTTGCCCCAAAATTTGCATACAAGCTTTCTTGGAAATGCCTTGCATAGTTGTGGTGCTAGTGCAAAACCCCATGGTTTGTTCCCTTTTATCTACATTTGGTTTTTCCATAGTGGAGGAATGGGAATCCCAAATCATCCATGGGCACCCATTCCTAAATGCATGAAAATGTGGAAAACTCAAAAGTGTTGGTAAGGTTGTTTGTGGAAGGCCAAACCTATTGACCATAACCAAAGGTGGTCACTCATCATGATAAACCGTGTGTGAGTGGTGTCCTAGATTTAATATGCCATCCACCAAACATGTGGGTAACTTAGGAATGAATTGATATGGTCGTTGGATCACCTCTGGTGGTGCTAGGTTAATCCACATCCATTGGAACTGATGAGTTTGTGAGCCAACTAAAACAACATCCACCTACACTAGCTCGTCGATCTAAGCCTTAATCTGTTGCCATCTAGCCAAAATAATTGGCCTAAAATCCCCCAATGGTGGGACATTTTTCAACAAATATGCACGTGGGTACATATGTGACATTTGCAAATCTTGCACAACATGAATTAATTCCCAGAATAAACTTGACATGGGATCGAAAATTCCTTGGCCCATATTCGCCTATGAAAGACCTTGGCACGACCATCTAGAATGACCAAATTAATTGGCCCAACCCTTGCCAAGTTTGGCGCCCCAAGCAAGGTGATGTCGCTTGGTAAAGAACGTTGATAACCTTATATGGTTGATGTTGGTAACAAATAGGGATACCTTTATTGTAACATCATGACATGTTGCATGGAAGCTTGTTTAGCTTGTGGATCCTTTTCCACATAATGGTATTTCTGGACTAGGATGTTCGACTATAGAACTGTAATTAATCCAAAATTAATGCCTCCAAACAACTCAGGTAGGCATATCCCATCATTGGGAATATACCATTAAATAACCCAAATATCCAATGGGCTTAAACCTAGAGGCCCATTACCAAGGTTCATAAGTGATTATGGGTTTGGTGATGGTAGAGTGTGTTAAGCTTGATGAATATAATGACTAGCTAATGCCTAGTGTTTAGTTAACGTCCCCATGGTGGCCTAGGATTCAATGGAAAAATTAGAATGATTAACATCCCTTGTGGCCTTGACATTGCTAATTCACCATTTGGAGGTGCATCTTGGTCATGGACAATACCTTCCAACAACTCAAGTCCATGTGAAAGGCCTGAAAATCCAGCCAACATAATTGATTTGTTAAATTTTCTTATTTGCCCCCCAATGAATCTCATTGGCAATGAAGTTTTGTGGCTAACATTTATTTACTAACCTAGATGGTAACCCCTAAAGGGTAAGACACCACACCTCCAACCAACATATCATAGGACGTAACATGCGTGACCACTACTCGGGCCCACACAATAGTGTAATTTATTGGCTTATTGGGATTAACCTGGATCATAATCTCTTGCTTGGTTAACCTTCATGCTTTCTTTGACCCACCCATGGATGTCAAAATGTGATATGGGCATGGGTCAAGATCAAGATCGATCAATCCAAGACCATCAACAACAACTTTGCCCAACATCAATGGTTGAACATCAGAATCCAATGCCCTAAGGGATTGATACCATTGTGTCAATGCCCCCTTCAATTGAAACATTCGTTTTCATTGTGCACAACCACAACCCTAGGAATAACATTTATTCAATCAATGGCTAGCCATGCCAAAAGGTCATGAAGTTTGGCCTAGCCGCATGTTAAGATTCAGGTTGAACCTTGGACACCTTCGTGCAATTGGCTTCAAAAATTAGATGGGAAACTATAAGAGGCACAAAAATGTCCTTCGACCTAACCATCACCTCTAGTGTTCCACCATTTTCACATAATGTGGCTACCAAGCGAAACACGGCTATTGGTTGAATACTAAAATGGCCAATGTCCTAGTATAAAATAGTGGTGCCTAACACATTGCGTTGGTCCCCCCCATTAATCTTATGGGTGCGTTGGACCTAGGAATAGAACTAGGCATTTTCCTTGACATTCCACCCAAAGTTGACGCCCCCATGGGATTGGGAGTGGTGTTTGTCAACACAAATGATTGTGGGAGCCACACTTGGCACTAAGCCTCACCATGTTGAGGATCCAATCTCTCAACAACACCTTGTGGTTTTGGCACATGCACATTAGCTCTTGTCATTGGTGCAAGATTTGGAACCATAACATGGTTTCCATCATCTATTAACCATGACTCATGATCTCTTGACATATGTGGCATCATTTCATCTAGTGCCACTAATCCCAAAAAACTAGCTCCAATGAATAATCCTTGATCCGCATTTGACCCACATGATTGGCCATCTTCCCTATCCTTAGCCTTCCTTGGTTTAGATGTAGTAGATTTCACATGGGTCACCATGCTTGTGTCTAAGGCCTCTAACTATGCAAACCCAGCCTCAATGATGTTGGGTTAGCCTTGAACTAGCTTGGTGGCCGACCCTTTGTTGGCTGCACCTTTCCCCTTTTGGCCCTTCCCAAAACCTTGGCCTTTATTGGCATTGGTGTTATGTGTTTGAGCTTGCCAATGTAAAATTCAAATGGATGAACAAAACTTGTTTGGAACCAATAGTTATGTGCCAATGCAAATTATAACCTTTTCACAACTAAGAGGTTTGTGTCAACAGAAACACTACACGTTCATCTCCAAAAAGTATGTTCCCATCGGGAATTGAAATAATATGAGGTCGCACATTCTCAATACCATTTCACATTATTTTTTATTTGAATTCAGTTTATCAAACCTCTTACATCTAAGATCATTATTTCCACTTGAAGAAGAAAACTACATTCTTTCCTCCATCTCCACCCAACTTACTAGCTCTAGCTTTTTCTATGACTACCATCCATTTGTAATTGTTACACATCTATTTGCAATGGCGAAATGAAAATTTACAAGAATGGTCACACCAAACACTTTGGAAACTATGATTGAATACACATTAATCTCAAGCACACTAGATAGAATATGCAAAATGATAACAAAACCTTTGGAATATCCAAGAGATTCAACTTTTCTAGAACCCCTAAAGAATTTGTTAGAAATCAAAACATGGGGCATATAATGGAAAAGGCAAATTGACAAAACAACTAAATGGGTAGCATGGTGATGGGTGAATGCCAAAATTGACAAAGAAAGTCTTGCATTGTTCAAAGAAACTATAAACATACCAAAGGTGGATATGGAAGACTACCATTGTGTGATGTTTACACGTGCCATGGAATTCTTCCAAGACTGCATAATTTCAAAAAAACGAATTCCAGAACATTTCTTCACAAGTTTATTGTAGGATTTGTCCATGGAGGACTTGGTTTCCCTTGGTAACCTTTTATCAAAAAAATTATGAAACCCAATAGACAACTCTATGTAACTTCGAGCAGGTGAGCCTGAGTGCCACAAGATTTAGAAAACAAAGTGTTAAAACAACCTATGAATTTGCTAGATGATAGGCCCTACACTGAAACCACGAGATGTTTGTGATAATGAAAAAAAAAGATGTCCCAACAATTGATGAAAAAACCAAAATACCATTATTTGCAATAATTTTTGGTTCATTAGACATTTTGATATGAATTAAGGTTGAAATCAGAAAAAAAGATTTTTCTTCCTAAAAAATCCAAGAATTTTTAATTTTTGGAAATCCAAAGAATCCTAATACGTAGACTAAAGGATTATATCCTCTAATTGAGTAGTATTAATTCATGTACTTAATTGCCTTACTTAGTATTACCATCTCAATTGGTTTTCTGATATTCAACAAGAACCACTTACAATTTTATGCATGAGAGAACACGATATTGCATTCAATTTTGGACACAATTTTTGAGCCAAAAGAACAACTATGGTGAGTTCCTCAAGATGATAGTCGATTTGACCCTTTACGTAGACTATTATAAATTAGGAAATGGGGCATTCTACAAAAGGACAAAGTGGGCAAATAGGAAAAACCAAAGAAAAAATTATATATATTGCCAAGAAAAGCCCAAGGTGAAACCCCCACTTAATAGAAAAGGAAATAAAAGACTACACAAAAAGAACGACCAATGGAGTCCAACTTGAATGAGATGAACTCCTAGTACTTGGTACATTTTGAAACATCTTGCATTAATTAAACTCATAAATGAATATTTGTTATGATTGGTGACATAAATAGTCACTGATCAAATCATAAAACTTCAATAACCAACTGACATAAATGTTCACAACCCAAACAGTAAGACAAACGTTAGAAATGATAAATTCAAAACGAATAAGAACCTCCTCAGAGACTATGTAATGAGAAAAAGACACGGTGGATGGAGACTACATTTTATTACAAGGGTAGGTTTGGAATTGTGAGAATGCCTATTATAATTCTTTGAGACTTGGATCTATATCTAATAATGGATCACAAACACATGAAAGGGAAAGATGTAGACTATGATGTTAGAATTGGATATTGGGCATCGAGAAATAACTTGCAAGAATACAAAATCTATGTCATAGTGATATGGATGTTTGATTCAGATTTTGTGACAACTTGTAACAAGTTCTTAGAGACAATCCATGGTTAGCTGAATTGACAAACTACAACTATAGGACCCATTTATTACACCAAGTAGAATATCTATTGGGGATGAATAATGTCACAACCCTAACATTAGGTTCGTGACAAAATGTGAAGTGCAAGGGCCCATGAGGCCAAGAATGTGTTTGGGTGTGAAACACACTTTCACAAATGGGGGAGAATGCAAGGGATGAAACCCAATGACTCCCAAGTGCACTCCCAACTTGGGAGTTGCACTCGTGTGAAAGTTGTGAATGTTTAGAGCCTTGGTTGAAAAGGCAAAAAAACACCAAATTGGGCCCCCGGGATACCATTAGAAAGGTTTTGAAACTTACATGCTTAAAGTGACCTTGCATTGTTCATTTAGACTTGATTTGCATGAGTTATGATCAAAAGAAGGGGTGGGAGTCAAATTGGGAATTTGACTCCCATCCACAAATCCTTTGAAAGTAGGGGTCAAATGAAGTTTGATTGGAGCATGCTACACACCATTGGAAATATGTTTTCAAGGGTTATAAGATATTGTCTTAACACCTTTAAAAAATATTTGATTTGAGAAAGATATGAATGTCCAAAGTTTTGAAACATCGAATCCTAGTTTTGGGATTCCCATTTGGGAGTCTTGGGGAAAAGTGACATTTGGATGTAGTCCCCACGAAGAGGCATAGAGTATACTATAGGGAGGGGAGTGGTGCCTCCTCCCAAAGGTTGCAGGCCATGTAAAGCTTGTGTTTGAGGTTGTCCCTATTAAGTCCGTCGCACCATTTCCATTCCACTTGCATTAACCAACCATAGAAGGGAAAAATATTCATCGCTAATGAGATTCATTAGGGGGCAAGCAAGAAAATTTAACAAATCAACTATGTTGGCTGGATTTTCAGGCCTTCCACATGGACTTGAGTTGTTGGAAGGTAATGTCCATGACCAAGATTCATTTCCAAAAAATTAAGCTTTGTGGCTAATGGGAAAAACATTTATGTGGAAAAATGTGTGTAAATAAATGATCAATATATTATGTCCCGCAATGGTCAAGCTTGTTTTCAAAATTCAAAAAAATAAAATGGGGCAATTAAGCTATGAATTTATTGTAATTAATTCAAATGCGAGATTCATTAAAACATATATTTTGAGGTATCATTTAGTTTTATTCTTGGTTTAGAAAATAAATATCGAAATTCATTAACATCAAATCAATTTATTTGTTAAAAGGATGATGGAAATAAATCATTGGAATAATTTTATTGCATGACAACAAGAACTTGAACAAAATTTTCAAGAAACACGAATAACACAAATATGAACTCGACAAGAAATTCCAAATACAACATAAATTGCAAAGGAAATGTTACTCCAAGCATTATGTTGCCTCATCATCACTAAGGTTTAAAACAACATGGTCATATGATCTTTCGTTCTTAAAGGAATTTGGAGAGGGTAATGAGGCCATGTGTCGAGCAATGTCCTTGGCATATGCCACCAAATAGTTGTTTGGAAGAAGGCTTGGGAAGAAGTTCCTCAAGGCATAGAACGACACAAACCAATAATGATTAAATTGGATATTTCTACACAAAACATGGAGCATTAGCTTGAAATGAGAGGTAGAATTGTTAACAAATAGGAGATCTACTCAAGTGCAAACATAAATCTTTATTGAAAGGAAACTACAACATAATGCTCACAACACAAAACACAACATCAAGAACTCTCCAAGGTTCTTGTCACAAGAAATACA
>Ga0209611_10008100_pt1 | contig 16585 bp, 17 predicted proteins | sample S1TSphgellanicum_3_FD_187693 | JGI IMG/M metagenome (GOLD analysis project Ga0209611, IMG submission 187693) | Host-associated microbial communities from peat moss isolated from Minnesota, USA - S1T2_Fc - Sphagnum magellanicum MG (SPAdes) (version 2) | ecosystem: Host-associated > Plants > Peat...
CTCTAATTTTAAAGCTCAATAATTTTCCTTATTGTGTAAAGTTTCTGAAAGAAAAAGCTGAAGTTTGTAAGCATCGTGGGAATCAATTCAGTTATTATATTTCTCATTATATAGGCTTTGTTAGTGTCCTGAATTTATAGTAATTACATATATAAGTGACACATTCTTTCTCCTAGTCTAGATACCAATAGCACTTCATGAAATATGATTCTCTTACAGGTAACAGTAAATATTTCAGTCGCAACCAATAGAGTAATTTTTCTGAATCATCGCTTTTGGTCTGGCGATCGCACTTACAACTATCGCACACCAAATTCTTACAATCTGTTTTTATCCCCGTGAGGGGAAAAGATTTTAAAACTAATCACAGATTGTTACAGTGACTACGAAAGCTGCGAGTTTATGAGGTAGGTAGGGAGTATTTCTACTCCTTTCCCCCTGAGAAACCGGACATGCAAGCTTTCCCAGCATCCGGCTTGAGCAAATCCTTCATGAACAATTCTCTTTCATGAATTTTCTTGGTACTTCGTGGTCTTAGTTACCTGACCATATCATCAAGCAGCGCTAGGCGCTATTAGCTCTGACGAATAGTTCTCTTAGTTACGTTCGCTAATCTAAAGATTGCGTCTAACTTTTCCTAAGAGTTCGGTTCCCTTACTTTGAATCCAGAGAGATTCACCAGCCATACGTTAGCACTCTTTCAAATTAGTCAATTGACCTATCTGCCCAGTTATGTATTCCTGTTTCCTTTCGGTGTAGCAGCTTTTGCTTCTTATGGCTTCTTACACCCACTGAGGGATTCACTTTGAATTACTCCAAACTTTACTTATGGCATAGGTAATAGCCACAAGACCCCATTGGGGTTCCTTCGTATCACACGCGGGAGATGCAACCAGTGCGGGCTTCCTCTATACACCGGGGATATTTGGTGTCCACAAACTCTAGGGATAGGTCAGAGTTCCTTCATCCCATATACTGTAACAGCCAGTTTCAGTATCTCCTCATCTCAGTGCCTCATCAAGGATTCACTTGTGTTAACCCTGCTGGTTTTACCCTAGCACTTTCACTCACTTTTTTGGCTTGCAAATGTTGCACATTTAACCCTCTAGCTCTGAAACCCCACAGTTACCTATGGCGCTCTTTCGGGCGGGTACTGGTTTTTAGACACTTACCAGGAGTATTTCTGAGGTACTCACTCTCTTCGTGCAACCGATAGTCGCACCCGTCCCCTTTTGGGGAATCAAAGCACTAAAACTTTTCAAAACTGAGGAAATCAGTCAACGCATGATCAGCTCTAACATGTTTCAGTCCCCTTTCAGGGAGTTAAAGCATTAAAACATTCCAGACTTCTGTGAAGTCTACATCAAGAATGAGGAGGAGTTTCAGTCTCCTTTCGGAGAATCGAAACACTAAAACTCTTATTTTTTGAAACACCTACAATATTTAGTTTTCAAGGTTCAAACGCACTGAAGCCAGTTTATAAAATTGCATCTCGGTGCGATACCTTAAGAATTTGTATAGCTCTTAAATACTAACTAGGACTAACTTACCACTAAAATCACAACTAGTCAAGCCAAAAATCTAGCACTTAATAATATAGTCTTGAATACTTCATCAATAATATTTCCCTAAACTAGATATAGCGATCGCTCTCCAACCACCATCATTCCCCTACTCCGCCAATTGCTGGCCTATCAGCTGATAATGGCGATCGCTCCTCTTGCAATCCGCATCAGGTGATTGGATCAGCGATCACTTTGCAGTTTTAGTGGTGAAAAGCGGGGCGATCTCTCCGGTACTTCTTCCAATCCATAAGCTGCAGCAGGTAGAGAACGTGAAAGGTGATCGCTTCACAATTCCACCACTACTCCCCTACACCACTGATCGCAGTAGGTGAGCATAGACATTTCAGCCATTATCCCGTAATTACAGGATATTCATTAACTCTTTAGCCAGATCATTCGCCGAAGTTATTCCTTGCAAAGTTTTCCACTTACCTTTGAGCACAAATTCGATTCGCTCTTGTTTCTGGAGTAGTAAGGAATCAATTGCCTTGTCTACTTCTCCGATCTGTAGCCAAGTAGCAAAAACTGCGTTTTTTTGTCCCAACCGGTGACATCTATCTTCACCTTGTTCAGCATCACCAGGAGTCCACGGACGATCCACCAGAATTACATTGCTAGCAGCTGTCAAGGTTAGTCCAACTCCACCAGCTTTGATAGTGCAGACAAATACCTTATTCTCTCCAGCTTGAAATTTATCTACCAACTGCTGGCGTTCTTGCTTGTCTGTGTCACCAGTTAGCAACAAAGCATCGAAATTCTTTGCAATTGTTTGTGCTGATTCTACAAATTCGGTAAAAAGTACTACCTGCTCATTCTGCTCTAGCAAGCTCTCAGCTTCTTGAATAGCTGCCCCAGCCTTGAATTGACTTCCTATCTTACGGAGAGTATTTAAAGTCACTAGAGCCTCAGAATCAGGATTACAGGGATTATATGTTAATACCCAAATTACCCAGAGAATACTTAGATTGATTGATCTGCGATCGCCCGATATTGAATCCGAAATTGATACCCATTTCAACAAACTTTCTAGTGATTGACACTTAAACAGTAATTGCAAATTGCCTTTGAATTTGTGGCTCTGCGATCGTCTCCTATAATCTTCGGCATACAGAGAAATGATTTCTTTATATTCCTTGTAGGTACTAGCTTCTAGCTCTACTTCTTTATATAGTCGCGTTTTGTCTGGTAATTCTTTTAAGCACTCATTTTTAGTACGTCTAAGAATCACATCCTCAGTTTTTTCGGATAGCTCCTTGAGATGGGATGCCCCAGTATTATCCCAGATGCTTTTACCTCTGATAGTTGTCTGGTGACCCGCACAGTAGCGGCGCTCATACCCCCATTTATCGTTAGCCACTGGATGTCCACACGCTAGCAATAAAGGAAAAAGATTGACAGGGCGACCATTTTTAATTGGTGTTCCAGTCAATAACCAAACAGCTAGGCAATTTTGATGTTGTGCTAATTCTAATAATTTTTTAGTACGTACACTCTGTAAGTTCTGTATATAATGTGCCTCGTCAGCAATTAATACATATTCTGTAGACTCTAAAGGCTGAGGTAATTTCACCCAGCTAAATACCTCAATCGCTACCTCTGCTCGCTCCGCTTCCCGAACCCAATTATCCATTACAGATACAGGGCAAATCACGAATATTGGGCAATCATGCGATCGCTGCATTGCCCTAGATGCTATTAGCGCAGTCAAGGATTTTCCCAAACCCATGTGATCAGCCAGAATACCACCTTGGTAAATTCCACCCCGGCGATGAGCCAAGAGCCATTCGACTCCCTTTTTCTGATAATCCCGCAAATACCAGCCATTTGATAACGGCTTATCGAGATCAGCAACTTGTACAAGTTGCACAATACCCTCAGCTGTTTTTAGAAGTTCAGCGTTCTTAATCTCTTCTTCCTCTGCTCTTATCTGTTTCGCTAAAATCCTCGCGCCTTCTACTTCTGGAGCGATATCAAATTTATGATCAACTAATTTCTGTAGCACTTGCTCTATGTTGATTAGAGGAAAACGCCAGGATTTATCATCGCCACAGAATCTGTAACCTTGTATCGATTTGGCAAGTTTCTGAAAATTACCAGTACGGTCATAGGGACTATATACAACTACCTCATTCTGAATAATCTGCACTCTGTATTGCAAGTGGCTTTCTGAAGTGCTTGATTTGTTCTCTGGATACAGATCCCTGATATCTTCCCATTCAGGGAGATGTAAACCTGCACGCTGCAACTGTTTTTTGTATTTCTGAAGCATTCTTAGAGCAGCTTCAGCATAAGATCTCAACAAATCTTCCTCTGAATCAATCCGATTCACCAGCCAATGCCCAAAATTGGCATCTATTTTGTTGAATCCTACACCATCTATTGTATATGCCCCATCACAATACCCAGCTAGGAACTTGATACATTGCTCTAACTGTCTCAATGGCTTGGGAATTTTCACACCCAATTCATCAATTGCTGCTCTAGCAATCACTTTCCTTAGCCAAGTATTTCTCTCGGCACTGTCCATTTCTAGGAGTCGGTCTAAAACTGGCTCATGTAGGCTGAGGTGAATCTGTTTTTTCCCAAGGGGAACATGTGGGTACGAGTCATCGCTAGGCCTCTGCCACGTTTGCTCGACAACTTTAAGGCTCCTTACTGGGTTCTTGTTACCTCTAGCCATAGCCGATTCTTAACTTCCACTCTTAACTAATTATCCCATAATTACGGGATAAAAGCAAATAAGGTGGTTGACAATAATAGGTTATGCCACAAAAAGTATATAATAGCATAACCTAAGAACTTGCTTTTTCCCTATAGAAAAGGTGATGGACAATAATAGAGCATTCTCAAAGATTGGCTTTTAGCGATCGCTCTCCAACTCCACCAGCAATCCCCCTACCTTGTCAATTACTGGTATAGCTATCAATTTAGGGGGTCTGGATAGTAAGTTATGCCATAAAAAGTGTATAATGGCATAACTTAAGAACTTGCTTTTTCTCTATGGAAATTGATAGTCAAAAAATCATAGAAAGAATACACCAGCTTGAAAAACTTCGAGAGGAGTTATTGGCGGGAGATCTCTCCCCAGAGGGAGCTTGGATTCATGAGTATGTAGTTTATCGGTTTTATACTGGTAGTGGCACTTTTCATTGGTATCGCTATGCCAAATGGCAAGCCCATGAACCGATCTTTATTCGCAATCCAAAAGGAAAACAGAAAAAGCCACTGAAAGAACCTGGCTATACCAAACATCAGCACATTGGGCGAGTCGAGAGTAGTACAAAGTTAGGTATGGACGAAAAGGTGGAGGAAGCTTACCAATCATGGCGGAATCGCAAAAGATTAGAAGCAGTCGTAGAGGTTTTGACGGAAATTCAATCTATTCTGACAAAAGCAGAAAGGCTTATGAATAAAGACATTGAAGATGAAAATTAAAATGGATATTAGGTTATGTCATACAAAGTTTCCTGTAGCATAACCTAAGATCTAAATTGGGTAAACTTAGGGCAGAATCAGCTACTAACCTTTAGCGTTTAAGCGTCAGTTTTATCTAAAGATAACTCTGGCAACCTTGAACCGCAAAATTCACAATATTCGCAATGTTCAGGTCCATTGGGTAAGGAATCGATCTGAAAATAGTGTTCCTCCCCGCAAATATCGCAAATTATCAAAATCAAGATTTCATCCATTTTCAGAATATAGCGATGGCTTCGCCCGCCGTAGGCATCGCTCTCCAACTCCACTTCATCCCGTACTATGCAACGCCAAATTCTGTTTCTAATTCCGCATACGTACACCCAAATTTTTATCCCAGTGGAGAGTTGCAGCAGCTTTTTGCAGGGGAGATTCTGGGACTTGACCGACAGAAATGCCGTATTTCCAGTTAGGAGGGCAGATAGCAATATAGCGTGCATAACCTCCCGTACCTCCTTGTAATTTGGGATACCCAATAGTGACCAGCGCACCTGTTTCTGGTACTCGATCTAGATTTGTTACTCCCTCTGCTTGGGTATATCCATTCCTCAACAGCCATGCTTCTCCTTCCAGTGTAGGAGTGCTGTCTGTATCCAAGGGTTCGTGTCCGTGGAAAAGAATGTGGCGTTTGAGGTGCAGAAACTGCAAAGCTCTGAGGGATACTCCCGGAAATTTAGTTCTTGTAGCTAGTTCGGGGTTAGGCCATTCCTTTGACCAATCAGAACGAATAAACACAACTGAACCTTCAGGTATTTTACCATGTTTACGTTCCCAATTAAGAATATCTTCAACGCTCAAGTGGTAATTTGGATCTTCTGCTACTTTATTTTGCATGGGAATTACTACTAGCGGTCTTACAGCAAAGGTGGGTGGTAGTTCATCAATAGCAGGATAGTCGGGGTTCCAATGAGCGGGTGGATCTAATTGAGTTCCTAGTTGATCGGTGGATAGATCGTAGTGAGTAGCTTCAAATCCATCTTTTTGGTAGGCGTATTGCTCGCCTGTTTTTGGGTTAATCGTAGGATAAAATTTGGATGGAGCAAAACCCGCCCAGACTGGAATTGATGGAGCGATCGCATGAGTCAAGTCAACATATTTAGCCGATCTGAGCGAATGCTGATAAACTTCCCACAAAGAATTCTGACTTAATGGCTGAACTGCTCTGACGGAGAAAAAATTAGTGGTCAATAGAACTATTAAACAAACAATTCCCCAGAAAGCTGTATGGAATAATTGACGCAGAAATCTCATTAATTTCTGGTGATCCAACTTGAAATGACTCATGGCGACAAGTTACAAATAGGACAAGATTGAATAATTCCACTGTGTAGATAATAAAGCATTTTACAAAGACGGGTTTTTAGCGATCGCTCTCCAACTCCATTGCCATCAATCCCCCTACTTTGTCAATTACTGGTTTATTAGATGGTAGCGATCGCTCGACTAAATAATGCTCTCCTTTTTCATCTCAATGGATTTCTACGGTCTTTCATAATCTTAAAAATACACTAACAAGCAAGCTAACAAAGGATCTGCTAGGTTTCCTATTCCTAAAGGATGAGTTCTAAATAAGTCCACTACACTCCGTCGCAATGACCAGCGAGAAACTTGATACATTGCTCTAAGTGATATTAGGTTATGCCATATAAAGTTTCCTGTGGCATAACCTAAGATCTAAATTGGGTAAACTTAGGGCAGAATCAGCTACTAACCTTTAGCATTTAAGCGTTAGCATCAGCTTTACCTTAAGATATTTCTCCTTTGTTTACCCACCACAGGAATTACATCAGGTGGAGTAAAGACTAGAAGGCAATGTTAAGTTATGCCATACAATATTTCTTACAGCATAACTTAATTCAGTGATGAGTGATCGCCAACTACTACAATTATGAAATTAGTACAAAGTTACCACAAGTAATCAACTATTTCAATCTGAAGAAAAAACCTTAGCTCTTAATTATGTATATGAGTTATTTGACTTAGACTATACTTCTAATGCTGACGCTTAATAAATAAACAATGCACTTTTACAAAAAATGATAGTTTCTTAATGAGATATGAGTTGTTATTGGGGGATGTGGTGATGGAGGTGTGGGAGATTGATGCTCTAAAGAATCTAGTGTTTTATCTAAGCCTGATTATAGTATTTAAAATCTAACTTAAGCGTAATATCTATAAATGAATTCTCTAGTTTCAAGAATTTCATTCACAAGTATTGTATCTAATAGTAGTCACACATTGTAAGAGAAGAAGGTTAAGGAATATCTATTTAGTAGGAGATTATGATTCTCATGAATAAACAAAAACATAACTCAGTAGTTGATACACTATTATCCTCAGTAATTGCAGAATTTACAGCAGAATCCCTTGGTGAATTCTGCAATATTATAGATATAGTATCTGAAACATGGCGTATGAAAATAGCAGAGCGTCAGATCAGAAATGAGCGTCCTGCACATTTTTACCCTGGAGAACTTGGCCCTTGGTTTAGAGGAGTTTCCCAAGCCACATATAAATGTGAATCAACTCTGTTCCGATTTTACGAAAAGTCAGTGAATTTTGAAGAAATTAAACGGCCAAAAATTAGAGATATTGAGCTTTACTTCCTCCAAAGGTTTAAGACCTTTGGTGCTCCATTTCTAGATAAATTGCCTAATAATGATATCGAATGGCATTTTTTAATGCGCCATCATGATGTACCATCACGACTACTAGATTGGTCAAAGGGAAGTTTTATTGCCTTATATTTTGCTACAAGAAAATCTTTAAAAAATATCGAGCCTAGTCTATCTAATATTAAGTCAGATGAAGCTTATAGCGATGCTGCCGTTTGGATGTTAGAACCAAGAAGATTAAGCGAAGAATGTCATGGTACTCGAAGTATTTACGGCACAAATAGAAATAAGCATATGGAAGAAATCAACAAATATTTTTCTGAAGTTGTAGAAGAAATTCCGGCATATCCTCTGCCTTTAATTCCTAATATTGTAGCTCCAAGAATCAAGTCACATATGGGAAGATTTACACTTCATAGTTTTGATAAGTATGATTTAGAAAGATTTGCTAAAAAAGGTTTTGAAGATGACAATATCTCGTATTTAGTCAAAATAAAAATACCCTATAAAAATCATCTATCCATATATAGAAGTCTTCGATCTGCTGGTGTTTCGGATATGAATTTTACCCAAGATTTAGATGGCTTGGCAGATGAGTTAAGTCTACGAATAAATTTAGGTAGAGAAGATCATAATAGATTGGTAAGACAATTAATCAGTGAAAGAGAAGAATAATGTATAATAGATACAAAAATAGGAATAACTGTGAAATCACTAATACCAAGACTAGCTAAGTGCATAAATTGCCCAATATATTGCAACTGAACTCGTTGGAACTGAGAACTCCGGAGAAATCCTTCGTTGGGGTACAAGGACAGGCTTACACGGCACTGTTAAATCCTCCATTATGCATTAAAAACCCTCCGCCTTAGTAAGCCAATCCTTGTCTTGAGATCCAGTTACTTATAAATCCTTCATTGTGCAGGAAGCCACCGGAGAGGCTCTCTAGAAAAGATATACAAGTGGTTAACTCCGTTTAAGATAGTTGCGTTCTTTGAAAGGGTGCGCTGCGCGGCAAGAAGAGGTTTAAAAACTTTTTCAAGAGTCAAAGAACTCGGAAAACCAGCTAAAGAGACGTTTGTGGTTTGGTTGTTACTCCTCTTGAATAGGGTTAGACTCCTCTGATTCAATCAATTCAGCGATCGCATTCCTCAGTTTATCTTGCCAGCCAGGAATAGCTTTCAATTGAGCTTTCATACTCTCAGTAACTTTTAGATCAATTTTCGCTATTAATGGCTCATCTCCTTTCATCTTAAATTGTGTATTCTCTCTATAACCTTCATAAGCATTCTGATTTCCCATAAGTTTTACCACGTCTACTTGGTAAAGTATAGCATGAATGATAAACAAGTCTTATAAATAAATCATTGACAATACCGGGTAGACTTGGTATTATAGACTTATGAACAATAAAAACCCGGTTGACAGCCGGGTGTTCACAAACAAAAACAATTCTGAATCTATTATGACTATTAAAGCACCTTCTGCAATCACCATCTTTGTCACAACTTTAGAACAGTTCTTCTCTAAGATTGAAACCTTTCTGGACAACCACTATGAATATGGCAGCGAAAGTGAAGATGTTCAAAAGATGTTGAAAGAAATTGATGGCTTAAGATTTGAGATCGACAGGGAAAGGCTAGAGAAAGAATTTGATCTGGTTCAGGAAAGGAGAGATTACTTATCTGGTAAGGATTTCTAAATCTGAATTTGATTAACCAATAGGGGGGATTTCCCCCTATTAACACTTCACAAACAAAAGGCAATTAGTTCCCTTTTTGTGGAGGATTTTATGGAAGCTGGAATGATTGTAATTCAAAACTTCCAGATACTTCTGATGGTTTCTTGGCTAAGTATGTATAAGCTATGAACCTAGATATTAAGTTTAAAAATTGACAAGTTTTTATCTAGAGTTTGACTATTAAATGTAATTAAGCACTATTACTTACATTTAATAGAGAAAATGCAGAGGAAGTATCCGCAATCCGAAGAGAACGAAAGCGATTACTAATTTCAGCCATTGCATCTATTAACTCGTCCTCATCCGCAGCTTGAATGATCTCAATCAGCGATCGCTTGATGGACTTAGTTGACTGGTTCTCTTTATCTAGCACCAACTGGTAAAAAAACTGTTTAGACCCAGGAGCTAAAATTTCCATACCATCTAACAGTTTTGACAGCATAGTGGTGCTAACATCACATTTTCCCCGGCGGAACTCGGAAATGTGATTTTCTGAAACCTTTATTTCGCCAGACAGATGTTTGGCAGTAATCCTGTAATATCTGATGGTCGTATCGAAGGACTGGGAGAAGGGAGACATTGGGGAAGACATGGTAGAGACAGAGTTTTTAACTTTCATTTTAGGAGGTGGTCAGGCATCAGGTGTTAGTTGCCTGTCCAGTTGTCGGTTCTTAGGTGTTAGGGAACAAGCGATCGCCTCTAAAATATGTGCGACTTCAAACTGTGTCAGATTCATTCTCCCAATGATTTGCGTGATTTCAGAAACGCTTAAATGAGGAATGAGTGCGTCTATGTTAACATTCCCCAAGCCCAGCCTAATCATTGCTTCATTCTTTATCTCGTCAGGTAAAGAATTAATCAGGCTGAAAAAATAGCCCGCCATTAGATCTTGTTGCTGCCCATTTAACAATTTGCTGATCACAGCGCCATTGACTCCAGATTCTCTAGCTATTTGAGACGCTGGCTTTCCATATGCGATCGCTTTCCTTAAACTTTCCACTAATATTTTTTTGTGGTCAGTCATTGCTTTATTTAAAAAATGAACCTATAATTTTATTTATATCAACTCTTTTGCTATGCCGCAACCGTATGGCTTGTCATTAAAAAGCCTTGACCCTGTTATTCAAGAATACTGAGGGAAAGGTTTTAATTTCCTATCTCTATTAGGATACAAACAACTATTAATCATCCTCCCTTAGATATATTACGAGAGGACAAATGAAAAATAATCAGAAAGCAACGGGAAAACATCTTAGATATTAAGTTTAAAAATTGACAAGTTCTTATCTAGGATTTCACTATTATATGTAATTACGCACAATTATTTACATTTAATAGAGAAGATGCAGAGGAAGTATCCGAGATCCGAAGAGAACGAAAGCGATTACTAATTTCAGCCATTGCATCTATTAACTCGTCCTCATCCGCAGCTTGAATAATCTCAATGAGTGATCGCTTGAGGGACTTAGTTGACTGATTCTCCTTACCTAGCACCAACTGATAAAAAAACTGTCTAGACCCAGGAGCTAAAACTTCCATACCATCCAATAGTTTTGACAGCGTAGTGGTGCTAACGTCGCATTTTCCCCGGCGAAATTCAGAAATGTGATTTTCTGAAACCTTTGTTTCGCCAGACAGCCGTTTGGCAGTAATCCTATAACACCTGATGGTCGTATCAAAGGATTCAGAGAGGGGAGACGGAGACACTGGGCAAGACATGGTGGAGACAGAGTTGTTAACTTTCATTGCTAAAATTAGCTTATTGGCTAATCGACTGTTAATGTATACAGCTATAGGGTGATTTAGAGTAGTGACCTCCAATATTGATGTTAAATCAACATCAGCCAATAAGCATCAGTTGCCATCAGTCATTTTTTTGTCCTTGACAAATGATTCTGTAGTAAAGCTTTTGGTACTTTCCACAAGAAGCAAGGCTTTTGTTTTAGCAATCAGGAAAATACTAATTTATCCTACAGACAGGCAAATCGCTTATATAGAAAGCGAATAATTTGGGTGAGTTTATTAACTTACTTTACTTAGGGTAAATGTATTGGGAAACCCAAAGATATCACCATCTCAAAAAACGACCGCCTTATTAAGAACAAGGCTTTTTTAGTGTATAGAACAGAAGATAAAGACTTCTCAAAAAGATTATGGCACAAGAGCTTACGAAAATACAAGGTGGCTTAGAAAATCTTAAGGAACTTGGTATTCTGACAGAATTAGCTAGTTTCAATATTTCTAATCTAGACCAACAGATCAGAAACAAATTCAAGAATAAATTCTGTGGACAAGCAGAAACAGAAACAGTATTTAATCAACAAGAAGGGGAAAATAATGAATAGGAAATTTTATCCCTTAGAACTGGATGAATGGCTAATTGCTTGTAAAGATTTGACAAAATCTCAATTAAGCGTTCTTTATTACTTACGAGCTACAGATCCCTACAGTAATGGACTAAAAATTAAAGCATCTGTAATTGCTGAAGAACTGGGTATTTCTAGAAAAGCAGTCTATGAATCAATTTCGGTTCTGAAGGAGAAGCGATACATTGAATTAGAGGATGCAGAGTATATCCTAAAAGTAATACCAAAAGGACGTAAGTATGACACTTTTCATAGTGTCACAGAGTTGTTACCTGGAGGTGAAGCAGTCACCCACAGGTTACACGATTCACCTCCAGGTAACAAGATTCACCCACAGGTTACAGCAGTCACCCACAGGTTACAATCGACGGCTGAAACATCTAAGGAACAAGGGTTTCAAAACTCTAAGATCTATAAAGAATTTAAAGAATCTCTCTCTGACAGCGAGAGAGAGAGTTTTTTAAACTTTGGTTTGGAGAAAGCCAAAAAACTTCCCCATCCTCCAGAACTTCCTAATAAATGGATAGAAGCGCACTGGAAAGAAATATCAACAGAGTGGATGAAGCTACAGGGGAAGATTCCTGAAGTCCAGAAGCAAAAATGGGAGACTCATCCCCATAAGAATGAGTGGATAGAAAAAATTCGCTCTCTTGGACAATTTGGTTTCTACGCTGAGAACCGACAAGAAGAACAAGAACGACGGGAGTTTTTCAAGTGGGCAGATGCTAATAAATTGATATGGCTTAACTATGATTGATGATTTACCCCAGTTTGAACCAATTCCTGTGCGTCCTGAACAGGAATTACAAGAGGCGGAAATTTTCTATCCTCAGTGGCGATGTTTTTGTTGTCAAGATTCCGGTCTAGTCTCATTGTGTTTAGTCCTACTAGTTATGCCAAAGTACAATCCAAATCGAGATAAGTGGGTACTTTGTCAAGAAATCAATTGCAAGGCCTCTAAACGTTGGGAGAATGTACCAATTGAAAACTTTGATACTCGCTTTGTTCCCAGTATCTGTAAGAAGTTGGATTTAATCAATCGGGAAAACTGGCGTAATACTGTAAAGGAGCAAGTTAACATCCGCCAACTGGCTCAAAAACTGAAAATGCCTGGAAGCGTTGATCGGACTGAAGAAGATAACTACAGAATCCAACAACGTAAACAAGAAATTGAACAAATTTCTCATGAGGAATGGATAAAAATATCAAATGTAGATTTAAATGGAAAACAACAAGAAGATTAGTCATTTAAACTAACTAATTTCAATGCGTGATAGAACGTTAGCAAGTAACCCTCTGATGGCTTCTCTTCGATTCGCTCGATCTTCAACATCCCAATTTCTGAATAACCTGAGATAATTCTCCTTGATCAAGGCAGTTGCTATACTGTATTGACGTAAACTATGGTAGACATTTAGAATAGGCGTGTCAACCGTGGTAGGCGAGAAGGAATTTCAGATTATGGCTGTAGATATTAATGATGTAGCTTACGTTCGGTGGAATGCTGAGAAAATTGCTGTTGTTAGAAATGCAATGATAAAAAAACAAAACATGTCCGCAAGAGAACTAGCTCAAGCACTACAAGCAATTGAGGTTCCTTGTAGTCACCAAAATCTCAGTAAGCTGCTGAATGGTAAGTATTCAATTATATCCTTGGATATAGCCCGTGGTATTTGTGAAATCTTATCTATCCCTGTCCAAGAGTTAGTGAAGATTTATTCTTTTTCTGTCTATAGTGGTTGACAATGGCAACCAAGGTAGACTATGATAGTTATCAACAGGGAATTAGAAAACGAGTGTTTTACTATCTCAGTTTTTGAAAACCCTGAAAAATCAAAAGCGACCGCCCACCGTCCAAAGTTAGCGATCGCTTTCTAATCAAGAACCAACAAAAGATTCTATAAACCTATGATGACACAAGATTTCAATGAACAGGCGAACTGCTTGCAGCAGCGCTTCGCTATCGCACAACGCGAATTTGACCAATATATAGAGCAACAATCTCTACAGATTGCTCCCTTAGCTGATAACATCGAGTTCCAAGAAATAGACGGCTTCTACAACTTTGAAGCCACTATCAATCAAACAATCATCGCCACCATTTGGATCAATACCTCTGAACCCTCCAGTTTTTGGGTTGTCGAGAGCAGCGGAGTGGAAGTTTTTCACTGCGATCGCTTCTCTGATGCTCAAGACTTCGTTCGTAATGCCTATAGCAATGGCTATCTTCAGCACTCTAGCTCCATTGCTATCTGATAACTAACACTTCTGGAGAATTTTATGAAAGCTGGAATGATTGTAATTCAAACCCGACAAGTTAACAATAGATGGATTTTACTCTGTGGCACACAGGATTCTGGTGAATGGGCTACTTATGTATCACCACTTCCAGATACTTCTTACACAGAACACGGTCATTACTTTCCTAAGTATTCCACTGCTGTAGCTGACTTCAATAAACGAGTCAATCAGCACAGATAACACTAAAAGGGGAATTATTTCCCCTACATTATTCCTTTCATCACTTCATTACTTCATCACTAATTATTAAGAGGTGCTTTATGTTTGGTATCAGTTCTGAATTAGCTAGTCAAACCATCAGTAAAAATGTTGTTTGGGAATGTCTTACTACTCTAGGTAGAGTATCTGGAGATCTTACCCATGATATCATCAAACGCATGACTGTAGAAGGCTGGGCTGTTGGTGTTCGTGTTGTCATCAAGCGCGGTTATGAAGGTGTCAAGGGACTTTCTACTATTATTTCTCCTCTCGACATTATTAGACACTTCATTAAACAAACTTTAAACAAGGCTTCTTTTCTAAACATAATTCGGAAAGGTGAGAAGATTTTTCTAGTAGATTCTTTTCAAGATGAGACAAAAAAGCATGTAGTGCTTGCTCATCCAGAAGGTTTAACTTGTTCTTGCATGAAGTTCAAATGTCTAAATAATAGAATGGATAAAGAAGCACCACAATTAGTTAAGGCTTTAGGTCAGCTAATTAATGAAAATGGTGAAAAGATTTGTGTGACTGAAGTTTATGACCATGAAACTGGAATTATTGAGGAGAAGGTTCATTTACAATGCCATCATATTCAGGCTGTAATGCAGAAAATATTTAATGCTAATACCTTTCTAGAATATGTCCTCAACTGGAAACAGAATATTAAGAATTATCGAATGCAAGAAAGGGCTAAGAAACAACAAGAGGAATCAGATTTATTTCCTGGTAATTGGGGAGAGTTTAGAAGAAAGACCGGCTAATTAACTCATCCCTGTAGGTAGGTGGTTAGACCTTCTTTGTACACTTCATTATTTAATTAAGGAGATTTTATGCGCAATAAGTTCTTTGAATCTACTCCTAAGAATACTGGCTTAGTTATCCCTGAAATGGCGGTATTTTGTAGGAATGATTGTAAGGAAGGTAAGTGGATGATCGGGGAAAGCGATTATGGTTCTAAGCTTGAGTTTTTCGTCATTCATTTTAGTCGTCGTGTTAGTGAGTATATGGACGGTCGCATTGCTCAAGGTCAAATTTGGTTCACTCCTGTTGCTGGGGATGTTCCAAAAGGTATTGTTTACTATACTCTGATTAAAAACTCTTCTTCTGGTCGCAGTGGGTCTTTGAAAAACTTTGGGTGTCAAGTTGCTATTGCTCAATCTCAAGGATTCGATCCGCGTGAGTTAGTTTGGATTCCTAAGTTTATCAAGAAATCAGCCGCTATCACCAACGAAGCTGGCATTACTGAATCAGCTAGTTGGTATGTAATTGATTGGACTTGGAGAGAATGTAAGCAAGAGGAGGAGGAAAAGTTACTTGATAATTGTGTGGTTATTATTCAGAATCCTGCACAGATGGAAATGTTATTTGATATGGACTTGGAAGCAACAAGCATCTGTGTTGATGGTATGAGTCAGAAGGAGATTTTGACTATACTGAATCTGACTAGTAAAATTACTCTACCTCCTGCACTATCTGAAGCTAATACATAACAAATCTCACCAAAGGTAGAGACACAAAATAGTTGATTTATTCATTTATTTAGCAATAATTTATCTAGAAAACTCATAAAAGATTTTGGATAAATCAACTATTTTAATGTAGAATTATAGGTAGGGTAATTAATTCAAGGAGTAAGTTAAATTTCACAATTACTCGGTTTAGATTACTATCTTAAGATAATATTATAAATAGGATAGTTAATCAAAAGAGTAGACAGAATCTCGTTCTTTTTCAAACAGATTCGATAAGATAACATCACTAAATAAACAGTATGTCCAAAGTAACAGCCAACTATGATGAGGCATGGAAGGAAGCTTTAAATGAATATCTTCCCTGTTTTTTATCCTTCTTCTATCCTCAAGTTTATTCCCTAATTGATTGGAGTAAACCGCCTGAATCTCAAGAGCAGGAACTTCTACGAATTTCTGGCTGCAAAAGGCAAGGGAAGGGAATTACTGATAAGATTTTTAAGGTTTGGTTCCTGGATAATCCTACTCAGTACTTTTATCTGCACATTGAAATTCAATCTCAGTACAGAGCGAATCTGAAGAGGCGCATGTATATCTATAACTATCGCATTCAGGATCTAGATGGCAAAAAGGTAATTAGTCTAGTAGTTCTTGGTGATAACAGACCTAAATGGCGACCCGATTCTTATAAGTCTGGGATTTTGGGTGACGAAAACATTCTGATATTTCACCCAGTAAAACTGCTGGACTATCTATTAAGATGGGATGAACTAGAGTCAAGCGATGAGATATTTGCTATCATCGTAATGGCTCATCTGAAAACTTTAGCCACAACACGTAATCTAGCTGAACG
>Ga0209611_10008101_pt1 | contig 16584 bp, 11 predicted proteins | sample S1TSphgellanicum_3_FD_187693 | JGI IMG/M metagenome (GOLD analysis project Ga0209611, IMG submission 187693) | Host-associated microbial communities from peat moss isolated from Minnesota, USA - S1T2_Fc - Sphagnum magellanicum MG (SPAdes) (version 2) | ecosystem: Host-associated > Plants > Peat...
CAGAACTTTGAATAAGAGTGAGTTTGAAGACAATAGAGTTCAGCTAATATCTAATCGCAATGTCGGTGGAAGTGGCGGTTTTACTAAGGGACTGATTGAAGCATTGCAAGAAGGCGTTTATACCCACTTCTTGTTCATGGATGATGATATCGAGTTAGACAGTGAAGTTATCTATAGGCTTTTTTCTTTATATGAGTATGCACAGCAGGATTTTGCCGTATCTGGCAGCATGCTAGATTTATACAAAAAACACATTTTGTTTGAAGCCGGAGCAGTATATAACAAACGTTTTGACGATGAAGGAAACATCCAAGCTCGTCCATTTACAATTGATTCTCTCAAGCAAAATCTTGATCTGATAAACCCTGTATCACTTAACTTTCTTTTAGTCGAAGAAGATATAGATTATGGAGCGTTTTGGTTTTTTGCCTTTTCAAAAGAAGTTGTTGGAAAAATTGGATTACCACTACCATTTTTTATCAAGATAGACGACATAGAGTTTGGTTTAAGAGTCAAGCAGCATCTAGATAGTCGGATAGTGGCTTTTCCATCTTTAGCTGTATGGCATGAACCTTTTTATGCGAAAAGACCTATTTGGGATATTTACTATTTCTCTCGTAATTACCTAATAACTGATTCAATTCATGGTTCGTTGACATATTTTGCAGCAGTAAAATCACTGACACAATCTGTGATTTATCATTTATTAAGATTCGACTATAATTCTGCACAAATGTTGGTCAAATCTTTTGAAGATTATATACAAGGACCCAGTTTCATTAGAAGTAACGACCCAGAGATTCTGCATTCCCAGATTTTTGAATCTAGTAAAAGTCATAAAAGTCAAACTATAGTGCCTAATCCCATATCGAGTATTGAAAATTATCAATTTACAAAAACTGGAAAATTACAAAAATTGTTTAGCTTGTTAACGCTGAATGGTCATTTCCTGCCGAAATTTCTAATTAGTGATGAGAGTGTAACAATGCGAGAGGTATACATGACAACAATTCGAGATGAAGCTAGTACACCAATTAAAGATACCCTTAAAAACCAAAAACGGGACTCTGTTTGTAAAGGATTTGCAAAAAAAAGAATTATTTTTACCCAGGAAAAACTTCCTCTCTCTTATCAAAATGAGCTTGATCAGAAAGCTGGCTTGAATATTTTATTTGCGTGGATTAAATCTGTTATTACGGGTAGGTTGAGATGGTCAAATGTAAATGCTGAGTGGAAAAAAGCTGCCAAAGATTTGACCTCTATTGAATTTTGGCAAGATTACCTTAAAACCCAGAAGAAAGACCAAGTCTCAATATCAAAATAAGGACTAGGAAGCAGATGAAAGTCGTCAGCAGAGTGCAATTCCCTCAGACATCTGAAACGTCAGATTTATACATCAAGTTTGATCAAGGTACACCCGTAGATTTTCATGCAGGCGATAGCCAAATTATTGTGCATGAAGGTAGTACTATATCTTTGAATAGTTACTTCAACTCAATCTACGAGAAATTTTATACGAAATATACAACTCTTAGATCTCTTAACTATTTACTAAAGCTTGAGGGTGATTTTGAAGTAGCTGCTTATCGGGAAACTTATGAGGCGAGTACAAAACAACTTATTCATCGTCGGACAATTAAGGAGTGTCAACTGTCAGATTATGTGAAAATTGTATTGCCAGAACTTAGGCAAAGCCAAGAAGCTGGTCGAATTTATCTGGAAATAACTTGCTTGAGTGAACAAGGTTTGTTTACAGAAGGGTTAGTTGTTACCAAACAAGAAAAGCATCAGGATATGTCTTTAGGTATTATCACTTGTACCTACAAAAAAGAAGCCTATGTAAAAAAGACAGTTAACGCCATTTTACAAGACAGTTTTTTGCAAGATAAGCAGTTTAAAATCTTTGTCGTTGACAATGGCAGAACTTTGAATAAGAGTGAGTTTGAAGACGATAGAGTTCAGCTAATCTCTAATCGCAATGTCGGTGGAAGTGGCGGTTTTACTAAGGGACTGATTGAAGCGTTGCAGGAAGACGTTTATACCCATTTCTTGTTCATGGATGACGATATAGAGTTAGACAGTGAAGTTATCTATAGGCTTTTTTCTTTATATGAGTATGCACAGCAGGATTTTGCCGTAGCTGGCAGCATGCTAGATTTATACAAAAAGCATATTTTGTATGAAGCCGGCGCACTCTATAACAAAGACTTTGACAATGAGGGAAACTCCAGATATAGCCCATTCGCAGTCACTCCTCTAAAGCAAAATCTTGATCTACGCAACCCTACCTCACTTAACTTTCTTTTGGTAGAGGACAATATAGATTATGGGGGATTTTGGTTTTTCTCTTTTTCTAAAGAACTTGTTGAAAAGATTGGATTACCACTACCATTTTTTATCAAAATAGACGACATGGAGTTTGGTTTAAGAATCAATGAAGAATGCGATCTTGGAATAGTGGCTTTTCCGTCTTTAGCCGTGTGGCATGAACCCTTTTATGCTAAAAAGCCCGGTTGGGATTTTTACTATTACTCTCGTAATCAACTCATCACAAATTCAATTCATGGTTCGCTCACATATTTTAGCGCAGTAAAATCCTTGACAATAGATGTCATTTATCATTTATTAAGATTTGACTATAACTCTGCACAAATGTATGTCAAAGCTTTTGAAGATTACATGCAAGGTCCCAATTTCATTAGAAGTTGTGATCCAGAGATTATACATTCTTGGATTTGTGAATATAGTAAAAGTCATAAAAGCCAAACTATAGTAGCTAATAGCATCTCTAATAGTAAAGATTATCAAATTGCAAAAATTGGAAAAATCAAAAAAATCCTTAGCTTGTTAACGCTTAACGGTCATTTACTTCCGAAGTTTCTTATTCGAGATTCGAGTGTACTTGTTCGAGATGCCATCAAAGAACAAGAGCGCGAATCTGTTTGTAAAGGATTTGCTAAAAAAAGAGTGATTTTTTTCGTGAATGATATTCCTCACTCTTATCAAAATGAACTGGATAGTCAAGCAGGTATTCATATTTTATTTGCCTGGGTTAAATCTGTGATTACAGGTAGGTTGAGATGGTCAGATGTAAGTGCAGAGTGGAGAAAAGCTGCAAATAATTTGACATCTATTCGATTTTGGCAGGATTACCTTGAACCTCATAGGTAAAACTGAGTTTCAACATCCAAATTTTGTCAATTAAGGAGAAGCGACATGAAAGTAGATTGGCTGATTGTAGGGGCTGGATATTCAGGCTGTGTGCTGGCTGAACGAATTGCAAATCAACTCGCACAACGAGTGTTAATTGTAGAACGGCGAGACCACATTGGTGGAAATGCCTACGACTATTACAACGAACATGGCATTTTAGTACACAAGTACGGTCCCCATATTTTCCACACCAAATCCAAAAAAGTCTGGGATTACCTATCTCAATTCAGTGAGTGGAGACACTACTATCACCATGTGCTTGGTGTGGTGGAAGGGAAGAAGGTTCCCATACCATTCAATTTGAATTCACTTTACGCGCTTTTTCCTCCCCGCTACGCTGAAAAGCTAGAGGAACAGCTTCTAGAACACTTTGGCTTTGGAGTCAAAGTCCCAATTCTCAAGTTGCGTGAAAGTGCTATTGGAGATCTGGAGTTTTTAGCTAACTATATCTATGACAATGTCTTCTACCGCTACACACTCAAGCAGTGGGGAATGAAACCAGAAGAACTCGACCGTGGGGTAACAGGGCGGGTTCCAGTCTACATCAGCAGAGACGATCGATACTTTCAAGATCCTTACCAGGCAATGCCAAAGCTTGGCTATACCGAGATGTTCCGCCGGATGCTCGCTCACCCCAACATCAAGGTACTCTTGAACGCTGACTATCGTGAAGTTATTAAGGACATCAACTTCAACCGCATGGTTTACACAGGTCCAATTGATACCTTCTTTGACTATATGTATGGCGAGCTACCTTATCGCAGCTTACGCTTTCAATTTGATACGCTGGATCAGGAACACTACCAGGAAGTAGGTACAGTTAATTACCCTAACGAATACGATATTACCCGTATTACTGAACAAAAGTATCTATCAGGCCAAACTTCTCCCAAAACCACGTTGGTAATGGAGTATCCTCAAGCCTATGTACCAGGTAAAAACGACCCCTATTACCCAATCCTACATGAGGAAAACCGTGAGCGTTATGACTTATACCTCAAAGAGGTTCACAAACTGAACGGTTCAGTCATCTTTGCTGGACGACTGGCTGAATATAAGTACTATGACATGGATCAGGCCGCATTGCGAGCTTTGAGCTTGTTCGAGAAAGAAGTGGTGCAAGGAGAAAGTGCAATTTGACCACACATTAGATTGCGTTCAAACCTTTGTTTATGGGGCGAACAGTCACGCTCCCAACTGGTAAGGGTCGTCCGAAAAAGCATGGTGCTAAATTTCAGCGTAAATGTTCCCACAACATGGGGTAAAGCAGCATCGGTCTTGTTCGAGAATGATCCGAAGTTGGGACGGGTACGTGAAAGCAAGTGGGAAAATTTGCCTGAACGTAAGGCTGCTACACACCCGATGCTAGTCCTAAGGGTTGAACGTCTGGATGCACAAGGCAACTTGAGAGTATCCAAACCTCAAAGGATTGTCACGCCCGCTGGGAACCAGGAAAACCCCGTACCCGTAAAAACCGATATCCCACTGTTAAAAAACGAGCAACACAGCCACGCAAAGAACCATCTATTGCGGTTTAAGATCAAAGCTTTTTCATATTTTTGGCAAGTCTCTTATTAACGAGAGCCGTGCTGGGTCGTTTTTCATGGTTTAGTCTAAACTCCAGTTACTAAGGAAAGAGTACCGGATTCAGTGGGAGGCTTACGGCAAAATAGCTAATTGAATTTTGAAATGTTGGTAGAGTGAACAAAAAGCAATACGCTTGAGTTAAGGGTAGTTTAGGCATAGAAACCCGGTTTCGTAAAAGTTACCGGGTTTGTGCTATATGTGGCAAATTTATTCTTTAATAAAAGGCAAAATACACCTTTAAGTCACATTGCCATCTACCGACTTTAGGATTTCGCCTTGGGTAGCTTATGGATTGGGCCACCAACGAATCGCACTTTCACTTTATGTGCAAACCGACACCGTCATGATATAGCAATCCTAAATGAATTACAAACGGCACACTCGCTAAGCCTTTTATTTACAAGCCTTTCAGATTGTTTCTGTTTATATCTCAAATAGGATTGCTATAGTCTTTGGTCGTATATTTCGATGTGTTAGGGCTGTTAGTTGTTAGTAGTCAATAGATTTGAAGCATTTAAAAAAGGTTACAAAGCTCACAATTTATGTAAAGTAGATGTTTCAAGATGTTAAACAATATCACTTCTAAGATATTCATTACTGTATTTATTTTGATTGCTCTTCATGCGGGATCCGATGGACCTCAAAGTAATCGCTATACGGATGCAACTCAGTCACTTGTTGATTCTGGTAGTTTTGCCCTTAAGAACGGATATCGTTCTCATGTAGATGTTGTCTTAATTAATCATAACTTTTACTCAGTAATTCCGCCTGGTATTCCAGTTATTCTTGCTCCTCTATACTTTATTCACCGAAGTCTCATGGGTCTGATTGGGATTCCAATCGGTAGTGAAGTTTATTGGGCAATATTTAACCTATTAACTAATATTTTTGTCATGGCTCCTCTTGTTGGTGTTGTGGCAGTAATAATGTTTAAAACTTTAAGCAAATTCACAGATGATGTTTCAAAAAAACTGTGGCTTGTTTTTATTTTCATCTTTGGTTCATTAGTATTTTTCTATTCTACTTATGGGATTTGGGTAAATGTTTATACTATGTCATTTATCTTTATAGCTTTTTACTTTATTATCAACAAAAAAAATCCCTTTTTGATTGGGCTGTTACTGGGATTAGCTCAATTTTTTGATTACATAGCTATTGTACCAATATGTTTAATGGTAGGTTTTTGGATATATATAAACATCAAAGCTAATCTGAAAATTTTTCTCAAACAACTGCTTTTATTATTACTGGGTTACTCAGTATTTTTAGGATTATTGATGTACTATAATTACATAATAACAGGGTCAGTATTCCAAACACCTAACTCTCTATTTCTTCAACAGCTAAATCAACAACAACCTGGGCATAAAAGCATGTATTCCATGCCTTCGTTTCAAAGTTTATTTGGGTTGACGGTCAGCCCATTTAGAGGAATTTTTCTCTACTTTCCTATGACATTTTTGTTTGCTATTGCTTTCATTAAGAAAACTTTTAGAAGAAACCATGTCATGCTGTTCTCTTTTATAGTTGTTGCTTTTATTTTTCTAATAAATTCTACTTACTATGCTTGGTCAGGCGATGTTTGCTTTGGTCCTCGTCATTTAGTGCTTGCAACTCCATTTATAATTCTGCCAATTGTGTACTGTCCCATGAAATTGATTAAATTATTAGGAGCATTATCAGTTTTTATAAACTTGGCAGGAGTTTCTACAGTTCCATCGAACAATTTATTTACGAATATTATCATCTTCCTTTACAGGGGACCATCTCTCCATTGGCTAGATTCCGTATATCAAGTTATATTGCCTCAGTATTACAATATTCATATCTCTTTAATGACGCCTTTCTTTATTTATGTAGCCACTGGGTTGCTCATTTACGTAATTTGGCAACCCAGTTTTAAGCACAATACCCGTGAATCATGAGCATCCAACTCAAGCCCGATCAACGCTGATTGATCAGTTGCTAATAGGTGGAGCAAGAGCTACTCGCGGAGTCCCACCACCACCAACGCTTTTCGGACTATTGTTATCAACAATATGAAGTGCTTGAAATAGCTTCATAAAGTCTTCATAGAATTTTCCGCTTGTGCTTTGGAAATCGTAGCCGAAGGTCTTGTGAAACTCTTCTAGAACGCCTTTTTCCACTGAAATCAAATGATTGTCCCAGCCTGTGTCATCAACAACGTAAGCACCGTAATTTTGCAAGGCATGAAACAGCTTTTTCGCAGGTTGTGTTTGCAAGTTGAGACTTGCTAAGGTTACCCTTGGAGGAATTGCCAGTAGCGACCCTTCCACAAGAGCGGGGTTTTTGCCATGATACTGTTTAGCTGCATTGTGGTCTGCAAGTTCTGCAGGCCAGCGATGACCAGGAATCTCCTTTGAGTAGTAAAGGTATTTTTCCCCCCACAGAAGAACTTTTAATACGTGACGAATCGGCTGATTACTGGTGAGTTCACCTTTGCGAATAGAACCACCAATAGCAGAAAGACCGGAACCAAAATGCGCTCCGCCTATTCCCTCTCCATAGATATCTTCGTCATGACTATAATGGAAACCATAGAGTGGGCCTCCAGGTTTACAACGAGCGAGCGGTTCAATCTGCACTAAGGTTTTACCGTCAGGTAATAGAAAGGCTGATGCATTGTTGGGTGTGCTATATGGCTTACTCGTAGCATCCGGAACAATTAAGTTGTCTGGAATGGGCAGTTGTGCGATTCCCACGGGTTTAGTGCCTGTGCAACGCCCCTCACCCCAAGTACCAGGCTCATATAATTGACGCGGCGGATCGTCTTTGTTGAGCTTGAAGAAATACTCTTGATCTACCCCAGCAGCGCCAGCACGACCTATGTTCGCTGGTACGTAACGCGCACCTGAACCGATGGGCATATTCCAAGGCGATGTCGGGGAAAATGGCCAGAGAAACTTGTCTCGTGTGAGGGTTTTACTGGGAGTCGCTATACTACTGAGAACAAGAGCGAGAACTATACCAGCTAAAAATATCAGTAGACTAGGCGATCGCCATCTGCTTGTCAAAGGTCGAAAAATGCTCATGAAAAAGTCACTCCTACAGCCTTCAGCATAGTTGCCACAACCTATTGTTAACTACCTAATCTGAAATTTTCAACCATGCTCTGAGAGCTTTGTTAGTTTATATAGTTTAAGTTCATTAGGGTAAATAGGTTCTACTCTGTAACCAGATTTTGTCTGAAATTCATTACGGAATCCTTGAGAAGGATTAAATAAAAACACATTTTTAAAACCAATAGCAATTTCTGCAATATTTGACTTATTCATTAATTGAAGTTTTACTCTTGCGTCAAGCAAGTGGCTGAGAACCAGTATTTCATCCGCATTATCTATAGTACTTACCACAAGTGGATGGCTAGTTTTATTAATCACATGAGCAGATTGCACAGCATAATTACTTATTGTTTTATTCCACCAAGTTTCTGCTTGAGAGCTAACGATGCATGACATTATACCAGATAATATTAACACGGCTACGATCACTTGCCAAACCTTGCGTATTAATAGATTACTAGAGACGATTTGAGTAGCCAGAAGATAAGCAACAGATAGTTGAATACCTACGAAACAGGGAATTACATATCGAGGAACAGTTGACCTTTGCCCTCCCCAAATTAGATCGGGCAGTATTAAAACCATCGCCGTAACTCCAATCAACAATAGTATGAATAGCCAAACTCGTCTCGGAGTTGTACAAAGAAGAAAATAAATTGAATAGGCGACTAATGCTAGTAGTATTGAAACTGTGAGGAAAGCATATATCAGTGAATCTTTAGCACCAATATTGAAGTCTATAAATAATAGACTGATATTACCTACCCACCTCCTCACAACAACTAATAAACCTATATCTCCATTGATCCAATCAAGACCTCCTAATTTATGAAAATGAATTAGCCAGGGAATATAAGTTATAAATGCTGCCAAAGATGCAAGAAGATAAACTTTACCCGTTCTACTCAACCGGAAGTTTTCGGTTGCAAATACATAGAGCCCGTGGCTAACAACAATTAATACAGAGAATAGAAAAGAATAAAATCCCAGTACTAGCGTTGCTGCATAAGTAACCCAACTGAACTTTGTCTTCAGTCGCATAGCTTGCAGTAGGGACGCACTTGACAGCAAAATAATCACTGTCCACAAGCTATACTCTCGCGCCTCCTGTGCATAAAGAATATGAAATGGTGAAACTGCTATGATAGCAATTGCCATCCATGCTACTAACGATGAATTGAAAAGTTCTCGAGATAGCCAATAAATACAAGGAAATACTAGCAAGCTAATCAGAGCAGAAACACTCCTGATTACTGCTACTGAATTACCAAACCACTGTACCACCAATCGCGTTAGCACATAGTACAATGGTGGATGTTGAATATCTTCTAATACTAAAGAATTAACAGTATCCGTTAAACCTTTCTCGGGATTGAGCCCTTGATACTTTTGTAAATCTTTAACATCAATTACGTGACCATTAAAAACTTGCTTCGTAAATTCAGCTTTTGTATAACCAGAAATTCGTAGTGAAGTATAAGTTTCGTCGATCCAGTAAACTTTTTGATCAAGATTATAAAATCGAAACAGTACACCTAGTAACAATACAACGACGAGCAAGAACCGTAGCCACGTTGAGGTGAGTATCTGGTGCTGCAATACTTCGTGTCTCATAAAATTACCAAAATGTTGGTGAGTCCCTTGCTAGAGCAAAGCCATCTATTAACCTCAAGGGTACTGCGCCCATAAGACTAGTAGTCTGTCAACCGAGAAATTACGGTAAGTAACGTGCGTTTGAGCCGATGGGCATATTCCAAGGCGACGTCGGCGAAAACGGCCAGAGAAACTTGTTCCGCGTGGTGGGAGCAGAGGGTTGGCTAGGAGTTGCTATCAGGTTGGGGGTAGCATGTTAATTTTGTGCGTTTTGGGGGTAATTCTCCGAAAACTTATTGATGTTACTGTTGTTTATGAAAAAGCCTCTGTTCCAGGGGCTTTTTCATAAAAATAGGCAACACATTTTGTGCATGAAGTCTTATGGCGTAAAGGTTTCAGAATTAACACACTAGGTTGGGGGTAGCAGTTCGGCTAAAAGTTGGTAGACAGCCGAAAACAATAGTGAGTACTACACTGGTTGCAAACATAATTAGAGTGAAACGTCGCCAGCGGCATGTCCAAATTTGAAAAATGCTCATGAAAAAGCCACTCCAAATCAATTATTAGATCGGATACTGCGGTATGCAAATTCCTAATTTTGTGAGGTGATGCTCATAGCGTGCACCGTCCTAGTCAAAGTCTCACAAATTGGTAAGTATTTGTAGTTTTGTTAAGTGAACTTAATAAAATTTAAAATATTTCTTGGTAGTAAAATAAACTGAAATCCATCCCACATGCACCAGAAAATACTGAAATGTCAAGATGTCTAGATCAAAGACAACCCAATACTGCTTGGATAAGATAATTTCTCATGGTGTTGCTGAAATCTACTCTTTTTCCCTTTTTCCCTCGAGAAAATGAGTATTTATACTTTTATGTAATAATATAAAATAATAGATATAAAGTAACGTTTAGTAAAGTAAAGTTTGACTAAACTACATAAAATAACAAAGGAAATGCAGCACAAGCATTTGTTTAGCTCAAAGGATGCCGGGGTTCGGCGCAGCAAAGCAACACCTTTTTTCAGTTGAAGAGGTAAATAAGGGAGTGAATTGGCAAACCCTTACACAAAACAATCGACAGTACGATCCTAAGGCGATCGCTCGTTACTACGGCTATCGTCCCTGGTTGGCTTGGGCGCGGACGCTAAAAATTATCTGGAGTTTTGCTGGATTCATTTTTAGTCTCAAGTGGGATGAATGGCAAGATCAAGTTGAGCAGAACAAATTGAAACGCGCCACTCAATTACGGCAGTTGCTCACTCGCTTGGGTCCCGCCTTTATTAAAGTTGGTCAAGCCCTCTCGACACGTCCAGACTTGGTACACAAAGACTTCCTAGACGAACTTGTGAAGTTGCAAGATCAGTTGCCAGCTTTCGATAATGCGATCGCCTACCAGACGATAGAAACAGAACTAAACCATCAAGTTGACGAAATTTTCAGCGAGTTGTCATCGACTCCGGTTGCTGCTGCTAGCTTGGGGCAAGTATACCGTGGTCGTTTGATCAGCGGCGAAGAAGTGGCGGTGAAAGTGCAACGCCCTAACTTACGTCCACTGTTGACACTAGACCTTTATTTGTTGCGCTGGGCTGCTGGTTGGCTAGCGCCTTGGTTACCCCTCAATCTTGGTCACGACCTCACGTTGATAGTGGACGAGTTTGGCATCAAGCTATTTGAGGAAATTGACTATATCCATGAAGCCCGCAACGCGGAAAAATTTGCTCACAACTTCCGCAACGACACCAAAGTCAAAGTTCCATTGATTTATTGGAACTATACCAGTAAGCATGTTTTAACCCTAGAGTGGATTAACGGCTTCAAACTCACCGATACAAAAAGTATCCGCAAATCAGGTTTAGATCCAGAGGTAATTATCCAGATTGGCGTAACCTCAGGTTTGAAACAGCTATTGGAATACGGTTTTTTCCATGCTGACCCCCATCCAGGCAATTTATTTGCCATGCCCGATGGTCGGATGGCGTATATTGATTTCGGCATGATGGATCAGTTGGATGAAGCCACAAAAGAGACACTAGTAGATGCACTCGTCCATGTAGTTAATAAAGACTACTGTGACTTAGCTGAAGACTTTGTCAGCTTAGGTTTTCTCACCCCGGACACAGAGATTAGCCCAATTGTACCAGCATTAGAAAAAGTTTTGGGAGATGCTATTGGCAAAAACGTCAAAGAATTTAACTTTAAAACCATTACTGATCAGTTTTCGGAACTGATGTATGATTATCCTTTCCGAATCCCCGCGAAGTTTGCTTTGATTATTCGTTCTTTAGTGACGCAGGAAGGTATTGCTCTCAGCCTCAACCCAAATTTCAAAATAGTCGAGGTGGGATACCCCTATATAGCAAGACGCTTGCTCACAGGTGAGTCTCCTGAATTGCGCCGACGGTTGCTAAATGTGCTGTTCAAAGACGGTAAATTTCAGTGGAATCGTTTAGAGAATTTGCTTGCGATCGCTCGCACTGATAGTAACTTTGATGTGTTGCCTACAGCACAAATGGGGTTGCAATATCTGCTTTCTGATGAAGGCAAGTTTCTCTGGCGACAGTTGATACTTGCTCTGACTGAAGACGATCGACTCCATACAGTAGAAGTCCAACGTCTATGGAACTTGGTTAAAGATGACTTGAAACCTAATCGGTTGTTAAATGTAGCGATCGGGGTTTTGACAGAGTTATCCAGAGAAAGCGCTGCTGCTATCTTACCCACAACTGTCGAATAGTTAGTAGTCAATAGTTAGTAGTTAGTGGGAAAATAACTAACAACTCACAAACTAACTACTAACCACTAACAAAATAAATCAGGAGTTTTCATGTACTACTATCCTTTACAACCACCGTATGTTCTGCTAGCTATAGGAATATTTGCAGCATTATCCTCGGGTGTAGCATTTGCTGGAACACTGAAGTTAATTGTCCAGAAATGGCAAAGCGAGGGCGCAGAAAATAATTCCCGATCCCGTTTGTCGAATAGACAATTGCTTGTACCATTTCTGGGGATCTCCATTGGTATGGGGATGTTTCTCTGTTCAGGTTTTGAAATATTTGGCTTTCCACCCTTACTTGCCTATGCAGTTGGTGTGCCCGTTGCTCTTTTCACTTGCTTACTAATTTGGTTTCAATTGGGAAGTATGCTAGCTTTTGTGGAACGCCAAGGAATGCAGTCTCTAAATCTAGATTCTTAGAGTTAGGGATGCTACTTCCTTACAGGAAATTGACAAACTATGACTCAAGCAGAGCCTGAATTTTGCTTTTGTAGCTTAGCGCTAGGTCAAAAATACCGTTCCTTGGCATTGTTATTAGCAAAGGATATAGAGAAATATTCGCCTCACACTTCTTTTATCGTTTTAAGTTCGATGGAGTGCGGTGGATGGTGTTTCCTTTTTTAAGGACAAAACCGAATTAGTTAGAATTCAAAAGGGACAGTTGAAAATGGAGGAAATGTCGAAATATTTTGAGCAATAAAAGATGCTAGAACACCCCAATCGCTCTATTTTTGAGAAAATTGTGGTTAAACTTGGTAAACTTATTAGATATTTGTATGGTTTAGTGCGTTTAAGAATTGCCAGTTTAAATAATTTTGATTTTTACTACCAATAATGGGTGATTTTCTCTCTACGCCCTCTGCGTCCCCTGCGGTTTAAATGTCTTTTCTTTAACCGCAGAGGCACAGAGAAGACAGAGCAAAGAGATTAAAGAGGAATTTATTGACCAAAACTTTTACACAGCAGGAAAGGGCTAGTACCGCGAGGCGGAAGTCAAAAGTCAAAAGTCAAAAGAATTGTATTCTGGGCTTTTGCGCCGTTTTGTAGACCGAAGGGCTTCCCGCAGGGTATGGTATCTTTATTTCTGCCGAGGTGTGCTAGTCCTAATAGGGATGAATTATTTTTTAACCTCACGCAAAAACACAAAGGTTTTTTGTGCCTTTGCGTCTTTGCGCTTCTATTTTCATACCGTCAATCAGCAACGCTGCTATTAAACCTCAAACCATCTCGGATGATGTTTGTGCTACCTGTTGGGGTTGGGGTTGAAACATGAACAGGGAGTAAACCACATCTCGGCGAATGTTAGTCATCATATCCAAGAATAATTCGTATCCCTCACTCTTATATTCAATCAACGGATCTTTTTGGCCGTAGCCGCGCAGTCCCACAGATTCACGCAAGGCGTCCATTTGTTGCAAGTGTTCCCGCCACAGAGTATCAATCCGCTGCAAAATAAAGAAGCGCTCTGCCTGCCGCATCAGTCCTGGCTGAATTTGGTCAATCTGTGCCTCCTTAAGGTCGTAGGCATTCCGTACCTGTTCATGGAGAAAGGCTTTAATCTCGGCAACTGACATATCCTCTAGTTGACTAGGCTGCATGTCTGCCAGCAGATAGACAAATTCTTTGACTTTCTCCACCAACTTATCTAATTCCCACTCTTCATAGGGTAATTCTGGGTTGATGTAAAAGTTAACGATCTCATCCATCGTTTTTTCGGCGTACTTGATCACCTGTTCTTTCAAGTCTTGACCTTCTAGCACCCGATGGCGTTCGGCGTAGATGGCGCGACGCTGATTGTTCATCACCTCGTCGTACTCAAACACCTGCTTACGGATGTCGTAGTAATAGGTTTCGACTTTTTTCTGTGCGCCTTCCAGACTCCGGGTGAGCATCCCAGATTCAATCGGCATATCTTCTTCAACGTTGAAGGCATCCATTAAACGGGCAACGCGATCGCCACCAAAAATCCGTAGTAAGTTATCCTCTAAACTCAGGAAAAATCTCGTGGAACCTGGGTCACCTTGACGTCCAGCACGCCCGCGCAATTGGTTGTCAATTCGCCGTGACTCGTGGCGTTCTGTGCCAATGACGTGCAGCCCACCTAGTTCTACGACCTCATTGTGTTCTTGGTGAGTGAACTGTTCGTACTCTTGCTTGACGCGGTTGTAAGCTTCTCGCAATTTCTGGATCACAGGGTCGTCAATGGGGGCTTTTTCTGCTGCCACAGCGACTTTGTCTTCCGCTTCCAGTTCTGATAAGCTGCGCTCACCATACTCTCGCACGGCAAATTCCACTGCTTGTTTGAGCAACTGTTCTGTTTCTTTAGAAAGCTGAATCGGGAAAACCTGTGGCGAGGCCTTCCAAGTTTTTACTTTTCTGCCAGGAACAAAGCCTTGACCGCTACTAGTTCCTATAGGTAACCCAGCTGCCCTGTGGATGCCAAAAGTATCTTCATCTTCCGGCTTGACAACCCGAGGCATAAAGTATTCCCGCAGCTTCAGACGTGCCATGTATTCGGAGTTACCACCCAAGATGATATCAGTACCTCTACCCGCCATGTTTGTAGCGATAGTCAGAGCACTTTTACGTCCAGCCTGAGCTACGATCTCCGCTTCACGTTCCACGTTCTCTGGTCTAGCGTTGAGCAACTCGTGGGGAATGCTGATCTTCTTAAGTAGCTGACTCAGATATTCTGATTTTTCCACACTTGTGGTTCCCACCAGCACTGGTCTGCCGAGTGCGTGCATTTCGCCACATTCTTTAGCGATCGCATTCCACTTGCCCACTTCTGTCTTAAAGACCATATCAGACAAATCTTGACGGCTTCTGGGTCTATTGGTAGGAATTACCGCTACTTCGAGTTTGTAAATTTTTTCAAACTCAGGTTCTTCCGTCTTTGCCGTTCCTGTCATTCCACCAAGCTTAGGGTACAGCAAAAACAGGTTTTGGTAAGTGATTGTTGCTAGAGTTTGAGTTTCTGGTTGAATGTCTACCCGTTCTTTTGCTTCAATTGCCTGGTGCAGTCCATCACTCCAACGTCTTCCTGGCAGAACCCTACCAGTAAATTCGTCTACAATTACCACTTCCCCATTGCGTACAATATAGTTTACGTCCTTGAGGAACAGTTCTTTAGCTTTAATGCCGTTGAAAACAAAGTGGGCCCAAGGGTCTTCTGGGTCAAATAAATCTGTGACTCCTAAAAGCTGTTCTGCTTCGGCAAAGCCTTCATCTGTCAACAGCACGTTACGAGCTTTTTCATCGACTTCGTAATGGTCATCTTTTTTCAGCGCTATTGATATTTCGGCTGCTTGCAGGTATTTTTCTGTTGGTCGTTCTACCTGTCCAGAAATAATCAGCGGCGTCCGCGCCTCATCAATTAAGATTGAGTCTACCTCGTCAATTACACAGTAATTAAATGGACGTTGCACCACATCTTCAATTGATGTTGCCATGTTGTCTCGCAGGTAGTCAAAGCCTACCTCGCTGTTAGTTACATAGGTAATATCGCAGTTATAATTTTTCTGGCGTTCTTTTGGCGTCATGGTTTGCTGAATCAGCCCCACGGTTAACCCCAAGAAGCGATGTACCTGCCCCATCCATTCCGCATCCCGACGAGCCAGGTAATCATTCACGGTCACTACGTGTACACCTTTACCAGTTAGAGCATTCAAATAACTAGGTAAAGTCGCAACCAGGGTTTTGCCCTCACCAGTTTTCATTTCAGCAATCTGCCCTGTATGCAGGATAACACCGCCTAAGAGTTGAACATCAAAGTGCCGCAACCCCAACACTCGCCGTCCTGCCTCCCGTACTACAGCAAACACTTCGCTCAGGATGTCGTCTAGGGTTTCGCCTTTATCTAGGCGCTGTTTAAACTCTGCTGTTTTGCCCTTTAACTCTTGATCCGAAAGGGCCTTAACTTCTTCCTCTAAGAGGTTAATTTCAGTGATGTAAGGTTGGTATTTTTTCAGTTTACGAGCGTTGGGGTCGCCCAACAAAGTCTTTAGCATGGCAGGTTATTCAATAGAATCAAGGGGGATGGGAATTAAAGGTTTGGCATCAGATTATAAGCACTTAACCCAAACCTTGCCTTTGTAGTTGCAGATGGGTTGTCAATAACAATTGGCTCAAAAACAGTCAAAAAGACCAGCCAATCAGTTTACTAAATGATTGCTTTTATCTCTTGGTTGTCTTTAGACTGTCTTCATAGTATCATTTCACCCCCAGATGAAGCAGGAATGGGGAGTAGGGGCAATAGGCAATGGGCAATGGGCAAGGTTGAAAATTTCCCCCTGCCCCCCTGCCCCCCTGCCCTTACAAGTGTAGGTTT
>Ga0209611_10008102_pt1 | contig 16584 bp, 3 predicted proteins | sample S1TSphgellanicum_3_FD_187693 | JGI IMG/M metagenome (GOLD analysis project Ga0209611, IMG submission 187693) | Host-associated microbial communities from peat moss isolated from Minnesota, USA - S1T2_Fc - Sphagnum magellanicum MG (SPAdes) (version 2) | ecosystem: Host-associated > Plants > Peat...
TTGAGGGTCTGCCTTAAAGGGGCATGTCACTTGCCTTCTAACAAGACAAAATAATCTATTTGTCTTGAGGTTCAACCCTAGGACACATGGATAACTCTAGTATGGTAGTTTTTGAATTCCGCACCTGTCACATGTATCAACCAAAAATCAGTCTTGGACACTAATACCAGTACCAGGCCGGTATGAATTTTCTTTTAAAGATTCGATATCAGTATCAGCTGGTATGTTGAGAAGTTGATACCTGCCCAAGACTGGCAATAACCACAATGCACATGGAACCAAAACTAAAATATTTATTTAGAACATGTACACATTTTGTAGATTATTTAAAATATTAAAGATATCCGCAAAGTAAGGAAAACACAGCAGTCGTACCCCTGTTTGGTCATAAGAGGAGTGAGATTTCTAAAAAACCATGAAAAAAGTACACTGGGCTTAACCATTTAATTAGCACCAAATTTTACCAAATCTGAGTTTCACCCTTTTAAAAAAAATTCTGATTGCCTTCAACCAATCACTGTTGCTCTGTGTACTGCAGTTATAAATATTTTCGAATCTCTTGCATTTAATCCTGCGTTCCAGCGTTTTATAGTTATATTTAATAAAATTTCAGGCCACAGTGAACCAGCACTCACCAGTGCACCATCCACTGGATGCCCGTTATGACTCAGTTGTGGATGATCCTCAACTGAGTTACTACCTGGTTTCATCTTGGTAACCCATTCAATAAGAAGTAGGTCTAACATATAGACAGGAAGGTAAAAAACATAGGGGACTACTAGGTAAGAAGATAGTCTATACATAGTATGTAGGGGCTGTATTTACTACCTACCTAGTTGGTCGATAGTAAATAATGCAACTGAGCTAACCACCATGGTTAGCTAGGGAATTGGATCCTAACAGAAAACTGTTTCCTGATCACATATCATCCATCCTTGATGGTACACTGGTGGGTGCTGGTTCACTGTGGCCAGAATTTCATGACTTTGCACATAACAATGTTGTTTAGAGGTTGAAAGAAGGGTCCAAAAGGGGGTCACTTTAGGATGAAAATTAGAAAGAACCGTTTGGTGGTACTCACTAAAACGTACCTGCTATTTTCTTTTAAGACAGTTCTATGACCGTTCCAGAGTGATTCTTGTACCTAAGGAATTAGATCTTTGATTGTATTACAGCCCTTTCATGACATTATCCAAATAAAAGTTTTGATTAACTTTTTAAAAAAGGGTCATGACTCATTAGGAGTTATCCGCGAAGTCACCTTGGCCTTGGGCGGACGACATTAAACTGGCAAGGGTCTTAAATGTCTTCCTCTTTGGGCCTGCTTTCATTCCCTATCCCCTCTCTCATTGGTATCCCCAAAGTACTAAAATTTTATTAAATCTCTGTATGAAATGCTGAAACTCAGCATTTAATGCATCAGGGTTGAAAAGTAATCATAGTAATTACACAGGTAGGAGCAGTGAAAATATATGCAGCAGGGAAAATGAAAGACTGGATGAAACTCAGTGTACCACCAAAATTGGTGGAAAAACTAGTTTGCGTCCCAGTTATTTCGTTTTGTAAAATTTTCATTCCCAGTTGTGCCCCATTATGCTGAAAGTGGCTGTTCTTGCCCCCTAATCACGGGACTTTACAAATAACTCTGTTATGGTAGCTGACTTATTACATGCTTTTTTTGTGTTAGTAAATAATTTAAAGGCCAAGATTTATAGGTTAGGACTCAGTAGCAGTGAATAGTTTTAAAATTGATGTTGCATCCGTGGCTAGCATCCCAAGAGGGATTTAGCATTAAATGGTGACACAGTAAAAAAAAAATAGTAAAAAAAAGCCACTAAAGTAAAAACAGAGTCCAAATATGCGAAATTTTTCCAAAAAAACAATATCCTCAAATTTTGGCCAGTTTTTCAGAAAAACGAGAATACTGTGATAGAATATTCTCTTTTAAATCTTAATTCTCGCACTTTGGAGAAATTTCGCCAAGAAAATGCTGCTCAAGAATATCTGCTTTACTTTTCCTTTTGTTTTTTCAAATGGCAAGGAAGTATTTTGATTTTTTTTTATCCACCATCTTCTTTGGAATCCCAACTTTGTTTGAAGTGGGCTAACTAGAGAATATTTCTTTGTGAAAACCATAGTCGCTTTTATGCTTGGAGGTGTTATCGAGGTAATTCATGTGGGATATTCTCAATTCCGTGTTGTTGAAAAGCCTTACATGGGGAATGGTTCAAGCGTCCAGCTCAGAAATTTTAGTTTGAGAAATGGATCAAGATGGATTTTTTTCAATGTCAGGAACACATGTTCATCTTGCCTAGATTGCTCGGACTTGTTCAGTGCTCACCAAGATGGCTTCTTTTCAATTCAATGTCATTTGTCTTGCCTAGTTTGCTTGAACTTGCTGACCACGATGACCAGCTTTAATTGAAAATTGTTGACGTGCACCCTTCCACTTACCACAAAGGATAATCTTGGTGAGTATTAAGTTCTGAAATTCAATATTTTGAGTCTTATAGTTTCTTCACCAGATTTTATAGAGCATTTCACATTTTTTTGTAAAGATGAGAAAATTGGTCATTAACAACCTATTGGCTTGTCGAATGGTTTGTGTACCCACAATGTTGACTCGTAAGGTCTCTTCTCACAATAGGTTAAAATGGTACTATTACAAAAAGATGAATTTTTCATTCCTAGCATTGTGCCTAAAGAAATTGTAAGGTGAAGGTTAGTTGTATTAAATGAGTAATTTATGTTCCTTTTGACTAATCCAAAAAATAACTTAACATATGTATGATATGATTAACTTTGTTTAATAACTCAATCAAATTAGACATCATTAAATCCACTTGGACCATCAACACTTACATGGCATATGTTCAATTGAACTACTTCAACTAATTTGACTGAAGTGATTAAAAAATGCCATGCACATTTGCAACATGGACTTTCACATCTCACATGTGATTGAAATTTCACACTGTTATTACTTTATATGCCATATGTCATATGAAATTTGAATGTTATTAAATTTATTATTGATTATTGTAATGTATATGCATATGTACAATATACATTTATTTGAAAAAAAATACATTAACATTTAAATTGAATGTAATTAGGAAAAAAAAATGATATTTTAAAATTCAATGTAGATATGAAATTAAAATCATATGGAATGGAATAATAATTCTAAATGTTATTCACATTTGAAATTAATTCATTAGGAATTTACAATTTTACAACATTTTAATAAAATTACATTAAATTTAACTATATATATATTGCAAATTAATTGAAATATAGACAATTCTATGTAAGTATGACGTATGAATAAACAAGATATATTTTTAAACTAATATTTTATGCTTTGGCATGTGAACACTAAAATTTAAATATTAAAAATATCAAGTGTGATTAAAGACATTAGATTTGATTGAATAGGGTTGCATCAAAGCGATTTCATAATGTTTAAACCTACAATGCAAGAGCTATTGAACATTGATCAATTTTTTCATTGAATGTTCAATAAGATTAAAACGTTTAAAATTAGAAGATTGGAGTGTTTTTATATACTTTTGGAAAGTGCTCAATGAGTAAGATTTTATGGAGGTGATTTTGTAGTTTTTAGACCTCTGGTGCATGAGATATTTTAAGTAATTTTTGTCATTGGAAATTTAATAAATAAATAAAATTTCATTATTTAATGAAATCTGGATTTCAACCCATTTTTCCTTTTTAAATTCATTCAAATATGCTAGTGGTGCATGCCAAACTTATTTTACATTTTGAAATTTTACTCAACTAAAATGGATGTTAATTGTGTATAAGCTCTAAATATACATTATAAGGAGTTTGCACATTAACAATTAGATTATCAACTAGTTTTTCTATTATCATAAAGGACACATTTGACTACAAATATTTCTAATTGATTAGACAAATCACATAAAAGTTTTGCCACAAAAAACATTATGTGGCACCAAGTTAAAACAATAATCACATCAAGGTGCAACTTACACTAACTTTTCATCCATCTTACATGGCATGATGACTTGCAATTGGTTTTACAACTAAGAAGTGTAATCACATGTGATGATGTGGCATGGTGATTTATGATTGGTTTCACAATTTAAATTTGTAGGACATTTAACACCATGAAATGTTTCATAGTTCAAGTTTTCGACCAATTCACCAAAAAAAAAAAAAAAATCATTTTTTCCATGACGGATGTATCCACATGGCAACAATATGTTTAACTAATGAACAAAGATCATTTGCTAGATGATGTACATGCAATAGCATATAATAATTTAGAAAAATATTTTTATGATAAAATATTATAATTACATTCTAAATTGGCTAAGATGTATCCATGTGGGAATAATCCCTTCAACAATCAAACATGGATTGTACATCAAATGATGTACATATGACAATCAATAGTAATTTAGAAAAAAAAATTATGATAATTTTTTTTTATTACATTCTAGATGGGCTAGTATGTCTCCATGTGGTAAATTTTCATTTAATAATTGAATGAATATTATTTATTAGATGATTTTTAAAATTTTATTCTTTTGTGAATGAAAATATTATGATTATCATTTTGTGACCACAATTTTTCCAAGTGAAATTGTTAAATAATGAAATATATATTATAAAATTTTGATAAAATTTTACATTTATTTAGTTAAAATTTGTAACTATTGATCTTGATGTATAAGGTAGATGCAAGTTATGATGGCTCACTTTTGTGAAAATATGGTGTTTTTCCTTGGGTACCATTTATTCAAATGCATATGGTGATTAATATATCCTTAGATCTACTAATTGGGACTTGGATTTGGGCTAATAACTTCATTATGAAGTCACTATGAAGATAAATGTGTGGTTATTTATTGATAAAAATTTCATTTGTTAGTAGTAATGACTTTTGAAATCAAAAAATATGAATTAGTCATATAATTAGAACATCACAAAATAGAAATTTTTATATTGATTCACATTCCAAATTTGTTATTGGCATTGAATATATAAAGTAGTATAAAATGATAAACTCATATGAAGAATCTTTGAAAACCTTAATCATTTAATAGCTAGAACTTTTGAATGGTCAAAATTTGATTTTCATAAGTCCATATGAATTGCAATTTTTGTTTGTTTTTCAAATATTTTGACCCAAAATCATATTTTTTGAAAATTTTAGATGGGGCATTATTTTTATGAATTTCGTGGGTTTTTCTTTTAGGACTCTCAAATTTGAAAATGACACCATTTACATTAAATACAACTTTTCACATAGATTTGGGGAAGTTTATAGGTGATTAAACATGTATTATTCAAATATTAGAATAATAATATTTTTAAAACTAACAACCATGTTCATTTAAATCATTTTAAAGGATTTTGTATGGACTTGTAAGGAGTGTAGTTTTTGCCGATATTGAATCACAATAGCTTGCATCTACCCTATACATACATATATGTATGCCATCACATGCATACAAGGGGTATCCTAAGAAAACATTCGTGCAAGTAGAGATGGAGTCACATGTGTGACTATGATAATTGCATATAGTAAATCATCATGGCAACTACATATGTGATCAAAATAATTGCAAGGTGCACCATACACGTGACTAGATTAATTGGCTTAAATGACACATTTTGACTATATTAATTGCAAATTAATATACACATGCAACTTTAGTAGTTGCAAAACAAACTAATTCCTATATTGTTAAGTAACTAAAGAAATGCAAATTAAGGTTGTAATTAAAGTAATTCAAAACATGATAGGACATCTTGGTCTAAATTATTCAAACAAGGTGACAAATCTCCATTTTATTGATTCATTGTTCAACATAGATACAATAAGAAAGAGACACTATGAAAAATTGTGTCCACAGAAACCACACTATTTTGCAACTAGAGCTCAAAAACCACTCAAGTACAACTATGTTACAACTATGTCCTCCAAAGTGCAACTCTTATGTAAGTACACTTCATAAATACAATGATTTAATAAATAAAATTTCACATTAGAAAATAAACTAATTGTTTGGTAGTTGCATCATAGTTCTAAATTTGTTTCATATATGATAATTTATACACACCACATTTACACATGTAGTCAACTACGTTTGACTTTTTGAAAAGCTACATTATAGTTGTAATGTGCAACTAAGTTAGGATTGTTAAAAATGAGCTACACATTGAACAATGTTTTTGCAACTAGTGTACAACTTTCATACATGCGATTATGCCATGTGTTTGCATTCCCATCATCCATGAAATACACTCGTTGTAATTGATTTTCAACTATGAAGTCTATTCATGCAACTAGTTGGCCATTATGTTGCCACTAAGTGGCCACTATTGTATTGCTAGTTGCCCACTACTATGCCACTACATGGCCACCCATATGCCATTAATTGTTACATATGTGCCATTATGGGGTCATTGTATTAACATTGTTTTACAACTAGATGGCCATTATGGTGCCACTTCTTGGTCATTAATAAAATACTACCAATTCACTATCCATACAAAGTGTGAATTTGTAAACCTCAAATTGGATCCCAATGCTACATAAACTATATTTAAAATATTTATATTGGATATACATCAAAGTATTCAAACTTATACACCTAGAATTTTTGTAGTTACATGAGCAAGTGCAAATTTGATAAGAACTGATTTTTTTGTGAATAATTCCTTTGCACCCACAAAGGTTGCATCTTGTGGCATATTTAATATATAATATTTCTAAATAATTTACTAAATACTAAATATTAACTTCTAACTTAATTTAATTATTTATTGTGAACTAAAAACTAGATTAAATAATTAGTCCTTAATCTAAATTAATCGATATAATTCAGAAAATTTGTGAAATTAAAGGTAATGCGTATATTCTATTAAACATTTAATAAGGGTGTACATATGGATATGTCTCTATATACCTTGATGTTTTCTACTCAAATTCATGTTTATTACTTAATATTTCATAATGGATTATTTGTTAATAATTTATTAATTAATAATTAATATGTGATATACTTAATTACTACAAACTAATTAATTAAATTGAATAATAAACTATTCATATGAATTCATTGATCAAATTTTAATAAATAATTTTTTTGTTAATTCAGATAATAATAAATAAATATCTAGAATTAGATAATTAATTATCTAATAATTAAGTATCTAAATTCACTAACTAACTAACTCTTTAAATTTGATTAATTAATTCAAATAATTTAGATAATACCATTTGTTAATTTAGGTGATTAATTACTGAATTTTATTTGAATTCAAATCATCAATTATCAAATTAATTATTTTGATAATTAATTATTTAATAATTATGTAAGACGATTAATTATAAAATTAAAATCAAACATAAAGCATGTGGAAATGTTTTTTTGTAGTTGCAAGTCAATTGCAACTAAGGTATAACTAAAAGATTTATCTTCAAAATCTCATTTCAAAAACTACATAAAGGAAATGTTTTCTCTTGTATTTTCACATTAAAATACATGTGCCATGTTGAGATGAGCTCATAAAAGTTTAACCTTAAAGGTAAAAAAAAATTAAAAATTTTATGTGGCTACTTTTTAATTCACCTACCTTTCTACCTTCTTACCTATTTGTCTACCTTAGTAAATAGGTAAGTAGGTACGTTGGTATGCAAGAGCTGGCAACTTACCTACCTATGGCTATGTATCGACCTACTCAGAGGTATATATATATATTTGTTTTGAAAGTTTAATTAATTAGCCATGTGGCAACTTTTGATTGTGACACATGTCATAATCCAAGACCATCTAAAATGAATAATCATAATGGACAATGGATATCAATATTTCAAAAACAAATTCACCAAAAAATCTTCATAGTGCCACTTGTTAAATTTTGATGAATGGATGAAAATGATGTTAACATGCCATTATGGTTGGTGTAATAAGGGAGTTGCATAGTATTTGAAAAGGAATTGTTGCAACAGAGTTGCATTTGAATGTGATCATATTTATGGTGAGTTTCATCTCTTGAAACTCATGTAATCTATTTGATATCACTCATTGGTGTAGAAATATAGTGAATTGCAAGTGGTCATTACAACTCAAAATTGAGTTGCAAGCTAGTTGCAAAACACCCCTTTTTCATAGTGAGACGAGAAATCAAAGAAAACCCCAACTTGCTATAACATGGTTCATGACATACATGTAAAAGAAGTTCATGGCCTTAAGCCACATCATACTCATCTACAAATAGGTTCTTGCATACTTGCACCTTTTGCAATTGTGAATTAACCCTTCATGTCATTTACAAAGAGTTGTGGAAGGTCATCTTTACAAGTTAGAAACATCAAAGCTTGCTCAGGGAGCATCACACCATACACCATCTTGTATACACCATCTCCAATAGGAGCCCCATGAAAATATCACCAAGAACACTAGAAACTACTCCAGGGGTTGTAATAAAACACTTGCCAACACAAAAAGTTGTTCCATTATGAGCCTTGTTCGTCAAGAAAATGGAATCACCTATGCCAAATTGCATCTTACAACAACATAAATAACAATGTAGAATGACATGTATTGCTTAATACAATATAAGTTTTGAAATGGTGATGAACACAAAAATTTGCAAAAGAGGAATTGAAATCCTTGAATATAACATAGTAGGTGCATCTATAGCATGGGTGGGGCTTTTGTAATTGAAGCATGCTCTATTACCACATCTCCTTGAAATCTTAACATTGGAGGATTTGCTTTAATTGATCTTTTTGCCTTCTTGGCATGCCACCCACATAAGACCAAACCATATGTACAACAATTTGTGCATTATCTTGACCTTTCCTATTCACTAAAAACCATTTCATGCAAAATTAAAATAACATTAAAAAAAATCCATCTTTGGTAATTAGCAAACATTTCCTTGGATTCAAGTTGCAAATATTGGGTAAGAGTTGTCATATGCAAACTTAATTCATTGCAAGATTTGTCAAACCTCATTATGGGGTTTGGTTTGTTGAAGTTAGGATGGCTTCATCTTCATTTGCTTGTGTGGATTGCAAGATAACACTTGTTCCTTATATTACTACCATGACCCATTCTTAAGCTCAAAAGATGACGAGAAATTATTACATGTTCAACTTGGGCCCTTTTTTTTATTCCAAAATGTACATTATTTTAAGTTGAATGTACATGATTCACCACATTAACTACAAGTGCTTGTTGACTTGGGCTCTCAAACATGCTTTCATGTGCGTAAGTTCTGATTATAGGAACCTCACTTATTGTTTTGGTCACATCTATTACTTGCATTACAATATAATCATATATTAGTTGACTTGGGTCCCTAGTTATGAAAATGCATGACAGGGTAAACCAAAAAGCAACCAAAGAAAACATTCACTAAAGTCCATTTCATAGTGTATTTTAATACAACATCACATCTTGTCACACAAAGCATGGGGACACCAAAGTTACAACTTTTAAGTTTTTTTCCTATTAAAAATTTACTCAATCTAGAGGTCATAAGGTAAAATGTGTGAAAATTCTCAACATGAATCACCTTATTTTCAATATGTCATGACCTTTTTTCAAACATTTTTTTTCCCTTAAACATAAGTCCATAACTCAATATTTTCATTTGATATGATGCAAAAACTTTTGAAATATTCTTTTAACCATGACATTGTTTAAATAAAACCAAGTCCCTAACAAGCTCAAATTCAAATCATAAACCTTTTACACTATAGTCCAATAGTTTTTTTTTACCAGTGTTACATCATGTAAATTCAAACTTCATTTCAACTATGTTTTTGTAATTTTGTTCGTTAAACAACAAAATCAATCGGCCCAAGTATTCAAATCTATGCCATTCAAAAATGAAGATGTAATAGCAAGTCTTAACATATATAATAAAATGTAATAATTGCATTCACACTTAGTACAAAAAAATTGCCATGGTGACATTAGAATTGGTGCACATTACCATGAATTTTGTTTCTTTATAACTTTTTCTTAACACCCCACCTTATTAAAAGAAATTTGCAAATTATCAATTAAATTATCCATTGATATTTTTTAGTTGAAAAGGACACATGCAACTAAAAATGTTGTAGTCACCTTATACAAGTCACATATTAAACTCAATCACAAGAAGGATCCACATGGCATCGTTTGCAAATTCCTACAACTATGTCAAATTTTTCATCCATCTCTTAAAATGGAATGAAATACAATTATTATGGAATTTGTGGTTGTTTTACAATTAAAACATGCCATATCATGCAATGCCATGTGTCCAATGTGAGATGCAACTACCACATGGAATTTTTAGTTGATTTTACAACAAGATGTCCAACCAAATGATGCCATATGTCCTAGTCTAGCCTACTTATTAGTACCTATTACATATATAAGTAGTAAAAAGTTAACATATGCATTTAGGCTAAGCATCTAAGTTCGTTTGGCACCTCTAAGCTAAGGTTAAGTACACAAATATAGGTGCAAGTATGAGGCTTTGAACCACTCACCTCCATGTTGAAGGACCAATTAATCCTCAATCATTTCACCACATTTTCAACAAGTAATTTATTATGTCATGTCATGTTTTTATCAATATTGTTTTTGAATTATGCAAATTATCTTAACAACTTAATTACCTAGCCTACCTATCTAACCTACCTACTAGGTACCTAGTTAGGGTATTTACAAGTATTTACCTTACTTATTTAACCTACCGAGCCCAATAACCTACTTAGTTACCTACTTAACCTAACTACCCTACCTACCTAGCCTACTATTCATGTAGATCTATTCATACTCACATAAATGGATAGCTTACATGGTCTAATCAAAACAAACAACTAAATTATCATATGTTAGTGGATTATCAAACCTAGTTTGTAGTTTATGGCATTTTCATTTTGCTTTCATCTAATTTGTTCCCCATGAATAGTTCTCATAGGTGCACCTACAATTTACAAGGCTTGCCTAGAATTGAAAATTCAACTACAAGCACTTGCAATAAGCTTGCCATGTAAAACTACACAAATTTTAGTTGTAAAAGTAATTGATTTGGAAAATGACTAAACCATTCATTGACTTATTCATGAATTTCAATGACAACCATTGAACAACTTACATTGATATAGCTTATGCCCATCAATAATTAGTATTGTGATGAATTAGTCCCTAAGTTCCCAATTTATATACTTGTGATGCACAACTTCAATTGCCATCATCCACAACATGGAAAATCTCCAATAAATCTCAAAATTAATAACTAAGGATGCACACTAGTTCTCAACAAAACATCTTAGAATAGTCCATCTTTTGGCCAAGGATGTGGGGCCCACCCATAAGGCTTGTAAGCACAAAGATGTGAACAAATTTTAACTCCATTTTGGACATTTTAACATGTGGCTATATTGCATACCACAAGTCATACAAACTTGTATTTCTTTCCCAATTTTGTAATGTAACCAAAGTGGTGATCTTCCATAAGAAGATTCAATTAAAGTGGCCATCATCAATAGTAACATTTAACCACATATGGCTATAAAATAAATATGAAAGTAAAAAAAATTCAATCATATTTTTATATTTTGGGCTACTTATTACAACAAAATATAAACATCTCTTGGTTTAAAAAAAATTAAAAAAAATAAATTTGAGGATTCAAAGTACAAAAAAAATAACCTTGAGGTTTTATGTTCAAGTAATGATATACCAAATTTTTTTAAACTTTGAAGATATTGAACTTCAAATTTAAAGCACTAATTTTTTATCCCAATGCATCATAATATTCAAATATTGTAATATTCTGGGACCTTCAAAATAAATTAAATTATTTTCATTTTGTCAAATTTTGAAAAAAATAGCACTTTACACTAAATTATTCAAGCCCATTCAATCAAATAATTATAGTAATGTACTTGAACGTAACAAGATTCAAACTTAAATTTGTGCAATTTAATATTGTCGTATGTGAACCATTTAACTAGAAGGTTAGTAGGAAAAGCTTTAAAAATTAATGTGGTTTTTTATTATTTATTTGTAAAAAATTTCAGAATTAAAAATCCAAGCATCAAATTAGTATTTTCAAATTTTACAAATTATTTGGCTCACAAGTGCTAAAGCTACACAAGTATTATGGTACATATCTCTAGTGTGTTAACACAATAGCATTTAACAACATAGTAACAACAATGGCCCCTCACCTTTATGCATGTTCTTGTGACCTTTTTTTAATTTAGGAATGCACACACTTATGTGACTTTTTATTAATTTGTAGGTTGCTTTACTCATCCAACATCAATCATCACCCTCAAAGTTATCTTCATGAATTGTGACTAGTGATTATGCAATGAACTCAACAAGCAATGCAAGAAGTTTGTAAGGAGAACTTGTTCTTGGCAATAAGTCTAATTTCAAAATATCAATTTGAAATTAAATGACATTTTCAAAACAACTTAATCTCATGAATCATAATTTCAAATAGCAAACTCTAATACACATACATCCTAAAACTAGATAACAATAGGGTACCAACTATTATAGGTCTTCAAAATAGTACCCCCTAAAAATAATAATTTGTGGCATGTGGATCATATATTAAAAAGAGTGTTATTACTACACCAATCTTCAACCTAATCATGATTTTAATTATCAAATTACATAATGATCAAATTGGGCTCCACACTACAACTAATAATCAAATTGACATAAGGATAAAAAATAAATTTATTTTCATTTTTTCCTTGAATCCTGCTCTATCAAAGCAAAATTTTATGATCATATAGATTTTATTTTTATGAAATTATTTTCAATTTCCTTAATTCTATAGTTCATGAAATTCAATCACCTTTTGAAAACATTACAACAAATTTTGTATTGATTACACCAAGAATTTCATGAATCCATATCAATCTCACTATGCCAAAAGTAAGTTTTTAGGATGATATAAACAACTAAATTTGTGATCATTTTATGCCATTTGTGATTACACATGATTACAAGACTACATGGTCCATAAAACCATGTCATTTTTGTGAAAAGTTTCATTGATGCTTGTAGTCACAACTACCACTAACACCTACATCCTTTGTGATGTAATCATATTTACCACAATCATGGAAAACATATCCAATGGTTCAATTTTTTTAAAAAAAATATAAATTCAAATTTTTTTTCATTAATTTCTAGTTGCCACATCACAACCTATGATACATTCAAAAAAATTGTTGACCACTCATCAGCTACCACCTAGTAGCCTAGAATTAAAAAATTACCATTTTTGGCTTTATCATGTTCTACCACATGCTAATCAAAGTTGAATCAAATAGAGTTAGGTGAACTTAATCTTAGAACCCTAACCTAGCCTATCCATTTAGGAAATATATGGGTTATAAGTGGGAGGCTCTAAACTCTTCACCTCCACTTTGGGAGTTCAAATCTTTAACCATTGCATTACAACTTTTTTTTTGTAATAAAAGATGTTACCACAAAAGTATAAACATTAATGTTTTTAGTCTAGGCTAACCTAAGGCTGCTTAGGTTAAATTAGGCTACTTTGGTTGAACTATGTTAAATTAAACTAAAATATGCTCCTTAGTCTAAACTATGTTAAACTAGATCAAATTAAACTAAAATATGCTACTTAAGGTAAATTAGGTTAAACTAGGTTAGATTAGGCTAAATTAAATTAAACTAAAGCTATTTAAACTAAATTTGAAAAAAATGGGTCAATTCAACTAAATAATTAAATTATGCACTAGTTTAAGTAAATAAAGTTAAACTAGGATAAGCTAGGCTATTTAGGTCAAACTAACCTAAATTAGGATTAGGCTTTAGGTTAATTTGGTATAACTTAGGGTTACTTATATTAAACTAGGTTAAATTTAAACTAAGTTGAATTATGCTAATGTAGGCTACTTAAATTAAACTTAGATGTTAAATTTAAGCTAAAATTAAGTTAAACTTAAATATTGAATAAGGTTTAAATCTAAAGTCTAAACCTAAGTTAAAATTTAAAACTAAATTTAAAGGCTAAAACTAGGTTAAATCTTATGTTAAACTTAAGTTTCTAGAAGTTAATTAAATTAAACCCAAAGGCTAACATAAACTTATGACCTTTTCAAGATTGATGACACATACATAAATATAAATTAATTTTCAAACAATTAATATGAATTTTGTCTCTACTAATTGATTTGATACATTTTATTACATATTATTTCAATGTGCACAAGAAATCTTATCCTTTTTCACCCCACACATTGCAACTATTGTTAGATTTGATTATATTTCAAATACATTTGGCCATTTAAAGTTTGTAAATGGCTTGTTGCATTAATTGATGGTCAATATTTTTCATAGTTGTTATGTTTATTATGTTATTTGCTTATAAATATAATTTGGACCCTATTTTTTAAATAATAATTTCAAATTGCTGATGTGGAAATTGAGGTAGGTTTTAACTTTATTTACATTATGCATTATAATGGGTTAATAGTTTTTTTGACATTTCTTCAACTATCAACATGGCATTTGAGTTGAATCATCAACTTTTTAACATGTTAAAACCACTATTCATGAATTTCATTTTATACTTACCATAATTTATTAAAACACACATAACAATTTAAGACCTCACATTTATATTAGAACGAATTAATGATTTTTCTCACATCTCTTCAATTATCAACATGTGTACATGAGTTGAACCATTCACTTTTAATATGTTAAAACCATTACTCACAAGTTGCATTTTACACTTATTAAAATATATTGAAACACATGCAACTCAATGCTTTGCAATTATACTTGAATAGTTTAGTAAAATAATTCATAATTCTTAAACTATTTACATCTTTACATGACTTGAATCTTCACTTTGAACTTATTAAAACCATTATTCAAATGTTTCGTATTGCACTTATTAGTATATATTGAAACACACACAACAATTTAATTTTTCACATCTTTTGAATTATCAATATTTGCACATGAATTGAAACACTCACTTTGAATGTGTTAAATCCATTATTCACAAATTGCATTTTGCACTCACCACAATTTTTTGAAATTTAAATCTATAAAAGCGAAGCACGTTTCACATTTATATTTGAATGAATCAATAATCAAAGCTGAAGTTGCATCTAAGTGAACCTCCATGTTGGATTTTATTTGTTGATTAGGTCTAACATCAGTCTATTTTCTCTTTCCCAAAGCAGACCCCTTCCTCTTCCCCTCTTGCATTTGAATGCTTATAGACGTTTGAAGGATTTCTTGGAATCTTGGCTCATTTTTTTCATGTAATGAGAACTTTATGGTTGGAGTGTTTTCCTTTGGGTAGTCAAAATACCACCCATAGTTGACAAGGTGTGAAGAGTTCTGGTCCTTGAAAAGCTCCTTATGAAACATGGTGTTGTCCACTTTAGGATTGCATTGTCCAAATTCCAAAGAAGGGGGGTGGAGTTAATTAATGGCTCCCATTAGAAGAAGGACATGGTAGAAATACCTACAATAAACAATAAGATTTGAGTTCTAAAATATTCTTCTCGTTTTACTCTTAACATTGAGTGTAGGGGACAGTGGCTACAATAAAGGAAAGAAGTGAGTGGCAAACCTATAAAACACTCATTTGAAGGTTTCTTTCCTTCTTGTCTATTATTCCCAAGATTTGTTTTTACACACTTCATCAATGATTAAGTCAAATTTTCATGCATACCAAGTTTAGGATGCATGTAGACATTAAAATTGTATATTTTTATATTAAATACTTACATATTTATGTAAATTAGAATGTATGTTTTCCCCTATTTTAGGTATCATGGACAAGTTTATTATTACGAATGTTCATGATGCCACACCAAAAACCCCCAAAAATAATCCCTAGTTTTTCCCATTTTTCTCTCTTGGTGTATGAAAAAAAAAAGTTTTAAAAAATGAATAATTTTTAATTTTAATTTAGTAAAATTTATTTTCTTTAAATATATTATTATAATTATAATATATATAATTATAATTATAAGTTATTTATATTTTAAACATAATTTATTAAAATTTTAGGGCTTGTTTTGGTAGAAATTTATGTTTAAATATTTAGAGGTGAATTTGAATTTTTTGTTTAAATAATAAAGTAAATGAATGAATTTTCATTTTTCTATATTTTTCAAATTTCTATTGTTCTTCAAGATCATCCACAAGAATATTTTACCATGTTTTGACTATAGACCATGTATATGGAGGTACAAATTTATTAAAATATTTCTATATTTTGGCTACAAGTTCTATAACCCTGTAATGTGAAAGGAGGTTGTCTAACTAGTGTGCAATCTTGATCTAATCCTGGATTTCAGGCATAATTGCATCAACCGACTTGTTGTGACGGCGCCCCATCATTGTTGCATGGAAATGCATGGTTGCCTTATTTTCTGAGCTGTGTGGTGTGTGTAAAATTGGGCATGGCGGCTGGCATTGATGGAGCTCGAATTATGAAGGTGACAAGGCTGAGGACGGAGCGGGGAGAATGGAACGGCGTTGGAAAATTGGAAGAAGCTTC